>JAAOEI010000586.1_pt1 | contig 13797 bp, 12 predicted proteins | sample 7059261 | NCBI WGS metagenome assembly JAAOEI01 (sample SAMN14008812, study PRJNA610033) | viral metagenome | isolation source: viral particles filtered from seawater | place: China: Hangzhou Bay, Yangshan Deep Water Harbour | collected 2017-10-31
TCTGTAAAATCAACAATCATATTTCTATATCTATTGAGTTTTTAAATTCATCTTTTGTTTCTAGATAAAACTGATCTACGTCTTCAAATTGAATTTCATCTATACCGTGCTCTTTACATTCTGCCTTAGCCGCCGCTAAACATTCTTCGCTTGGTTCAAAGTTATTTGCGACAGCAGTTTTAAAATTCTTATAATCAGAAAATACTTCTAGGAAGTTATTTATTCTAGCGGCGCAATAGTTAATGTCACTGCAATCTCTAGCGGCCGATTTAAATACTTTTATTAAAGTTTCTATACCGACACCTTTGACCTCTGTAGCCTTTGTTTCTAGATATTTTTTAACTTTTAAAGAATAATCCACGAATGGATCCTTAGAAACCTCCTTCTCGGAAGAGGTAATCTCTAGTACGATGTGATCTTTTCTAGCCACTTAATATAATTATACACGTATTTATACGTTTTTAGAAAAAATCCCGCTCAAAAGAGCGGGATGGATTCTCAAGTATTTGTATAGTGATGCTTTAAAATGCTTTTAGGGCATTGACAATATAAACTATATCTAATACTTTACTTATTGCCTAGCGTAATCTTTTTGTCGCCACGACCTAAAGAAAGACCGGGGAAATCCCACTCGAACTTAAAGTACGGCAATCTAAAAGAAATACTTTTCTTATCGCATTTGAAGTCGAAAGAAGCAGACACGTCCTTGCCAATACAGGCAGTTGGGAGCGGTGCTTTAACTCCTACAAAAGGAATTGTTAGAGTTGGATCTGGTTTAACGCCAGCTCCAAACCATTTTTCTTTCTTCTCTTTAGCCTGCAAAGGAGTAGAGAGAACCAACAATGCGATCATGAATACTAATAGTTTTTTCATAATTTATTTAGTTTTCAGAAGCTCAATCTCTGCGGATTGATCTGAAATTGTTTTTAATACATCACGAGTAAATTCTGGAACGTGTTCCCAAGCTTTATCAATTTGAGGGTGAGTCATCAACCTCTGGACTATATCTTGAGGAACTTGAGGAATGGAAATATTACTATTCGGTTTTGCTGTCTTGCATCCTGTTGCGAGACTTAGCAGCGCGAAAGGCACGATCAATTTCGTTTTGAGTATCTTTCCAATCATCTTTTATTTGTTCCTTCTTGTCTCTATTTATCTTATCTACTTTTTCCTCGTAAGACAAAGTTTTTTTATCTATTACTTTGAACAGAGAACCAAGTATAGCTAAGATAGATTTGAGCCAAGACATTACTCTGCTGGCTTTTCTTCTTCTGGAGCCGTAGCCTTTTTAGCCTCGGAAGTAATGCCTTTCCTAAGGAAAATAGCCATTAGTGATGCGAAAAGGGCAGATATAGTCGTCTGAAGATCTACCTCTCCAGCGAAATATGCGCCGAGAGCCGTTAAAACCGCTGCACCAGCGGTAAAGTAAGTTTTTTTGCCTGAAAGTGCTTTCATACCAAAATCTATTACACAGTTTTTTGTTAATTTGTCACTCTAACTGAAGCCGAATATACAAAATTAACATTTACTCCAGAGAATAAATTTTCATTAAAAGTTACAGTTGGATTACCTGTTCCTCCCAAAGCGTTAGATAAACTATATTGGTACGGCATTTGTAAAACTCCTCCTACGTAACATTGAACTTGTTGACTTTGCACACTAGCAGCTTCTCCAGAGGTTACTCCGTCGATATCAAAAATAGAAGTTATACCAGTTAGTAAAAAAGAGTTAGTGGAGGAATTAGTAGAGCGTCCTGTTTCATGGACTGAATTTATAACTGTTTGAAATATTCCGGTTTCGCTAGATTTTACTAATCTGTCTCCGGTAACATGGGGCAAAAAGTTAAAGTTAAAAGCGCCTGTATAGTTTTCTCCAGTTAAAGTTTCGTCAAAAAGTATAGTTGCATCTGTTGCGCTTCCTCTATCTATTAGTATACCGCCGGACTGCAAAGTAATACCGGCGCTAGTTTCTCCGCTATTTAAGACAATTAAATTATCTTTAATACTAGAATCTACTGTATTTAAAATAGTTTGAGTGCCAGTAACAGTTAGATTATTTATAGTTACTAAATCATTAAAGGTAGCAGCGTCAAAAAAGACTTTTGAGCCAGATATATTTTGGTCTTGATTATTATCAATTAAGTTACCGGTCATGGTCTCCAAAACCACACCAGTTGGAACTACCTGCTGCCAAGACCCTGTTACCTTAACGTATAAAGCATTATCTGTAGCATTTTCACCAGAAGTAAACAGCACAGCTCCATCTGCCACATCCAGCGGGAAACCAGTTGGATTGCCAGTTGGGCCTGCGAATCTATCTCCTGCGTATCTTATATATGACATATCAAGTATAGCTAAGTTCTATTTCGTAATATGCACCGCCGTTAAAAAGTTCTGTCACTGAATCAAACATTATGTCAACAGTTTGATCGCCACTTAGGCCGCTAAAAGTCTTTGTATATTGGTAAGGGCTATTGTAATCTGGGGAGTCTGACGTCGTGTCTGAGTTTCTATTATAAAATCCTTCATAGCTTTTTATATAATCATCGCCATAGGGGCTATAAACAGATTCACCATCAGGATAACCAGCACTATATTTATCACTAGAAATATATCCAAAACCATGTATCGGATTACCACTTGAATAATCTCCATAGTCATCATAAACAGGTTTATTTGATCCTTGGTCAGAGTAAGCGCCATCAACATAATCAAATATCCTAACCGGCCCTTTGAATATATTATAATAATCTAAGTAAGGACTGTCACCCCCATCTCTCCAATATCCCAACATTGGAGCTATGCATTTTATCTGTTTATCTTGATTTAAAAATATTTCGCAAGATTGTACATCTCCAACTCCTGAGTCTAGTCCAGTTTTTAAGTTTTCTCTTTCTGCCTGAAAATCCTTAAAAGCTAAATCAGCCATATTTGGCCCATTGTCATTGACTCCATTTGGATAATTGCCCCTTTGATCTCTACCAAATCTTTGATGATCAGTTCCTAGCCCTTTAATTTTTATAGTTAAATTGTCGGCTTTGAATCTTATTGAGACTTTAGCTCTTTGTCGATAGAAGTAATGGATAATATCGGGTTCATTTTGAAGATTAACACCTCCATTAAATCCATTAAATCCTCTATTTTCAACAAAGTCCTGAATTTCCGGACTATAAGCGTACGACCAACTCATTTCCTCAGCTAGTTTTCGATCAGCTGCACTCAATAGATGCACATCATCATCTAGCTCAGCAAGTTTCTGTGACGCATCTTTTTGGAAATAACATTTTACTGTAGCCGTCTTGCAATCTTCTGAAATAGTCGTGGTAATTGGATTTGTTTTATGGGCAGAATTGCTTCTCCAAATATTAAGGTAATTTCTTAAGACAAAATTAACTAACTCTTCTTCATTTCCGGAGCCCGACCCTAAACCTGCCTCTTCGACAAAATTAAACCAGCCTCTGAAATTATCTTCCCCTGTTCCATCTATATTTCTCGTATAGGCACCTCTGAATGCAAGATCTCCTGCATTAAACGTCCTATCCCTTCCTGCATGGACAAACGCAAACCCGTTCGAGGTCGGCAGATTTGATTCTGGAAAATCTTTATGAAGGCCTACCGCAAGATCACCAAGCGCTATTGCATTTTGTGTATTAAATGAGTTAACTAAAGAATCTTGTAAAATATAAACTCCGTCACCATTTGAATCTGTAGAGTTAACAGGAGAAAAGCATGCAGTTTCTTCTAAAGTAGATTCTGCGGTATTCTTCCAAAATGCTGTAGGAAAGGGTTGCATTATCTGTAGTCATATCCAGTTACATAACTAGTAAATATACCTGTGTTAATCCTTACAAAAGTATATACGTTAGTTCTATTAGCTGTTATTTTTGGAACGGTATTATTACCCTCTGCATCAGCTGGCATCATTACCGAGTTTTCTATATTCGCAGAAGCAGACTTCCTTACGCCAGAATAAAAATTAGCTGTTTGATCTGACGCAGTTGTATTTTTGACATACAAAGTAAGACTTTGGCCATCTTTTACGTTAAAGAAATTGAAAGTTGAAACAGCTGAACTATTATCTTGATATTGTATATTTGATACAGACCAGTCTATATCTTGCCCATTTCCAGTGTGAGAAACGGTATGATATGAAACTCCACTCTGTATTTGGATATCCCCAGAAACATACAAGCCAGAGTCTCCTAGAATACTAGCATTTCCGCTTATGTCGCCTCCGTTCTTTGAGTAAAAGTTGCCGGTCATTTCTCGACCAACAAAATTTCCACTCATATGGATATCTATAAAGTTGCCAGTCATTTCTGACCCAACTAAAGAACCAGTATTATCATGAATCTTGAGAGTCCCGCCCATGTTGGCATGATTGCCGCACTGATAATATAATTTTTCAGGAGCATCTTGAGGCACTCTAAATATAAGGCTATGTCCAACTGTTTGAACTCTCGAATTAGTTACTCCGCTTGTATATTCGTAAGCGTATGAATCGCCACCATTACCTGTAGCGGTTATATAAAAAGGATGAGAGCCCGCGCTTAACGAAGTGTCTTTTACTTTAAATTTGTAAGTGTGACCTCTATGTAAATTAACAGTAGGCTGCTGAACCTGCGTGGTAGTAATATGACTTCCAGCAGTTATCTCACTAAGATAATACTTGCCTCCAGCTACATTTACATCGAATTGAGTACTGTAAGTACCACTTATCATTGGCTCGGTAAGAAATACTCCTGTTTCAGCATCTCCAACCAAGATTCCGGTCATTTCTTTGCCAACTAAAACGGCTCCGGTCATTGCTGTATCAACTAAATTACCGGTGTGACCAGTTTGAACAAAAACTCCTGTTAAGCCTGTGCCGACTAGTATGCCTGTCATGCCTTGGTCAACAAGGTTTCCAGTCATGTTTATATCGACGAAGTTACCAGTCTGAGATTGAGTTACAAAGTTTCCAGTATCACCGGTTCCAACTAGAATACCGGTCATGCTCGTATCGACAAAGTTACCAGTCTGAGATTGAGTTACAAAGTTTCCAGTGTCACCGGTACCAACTAAAATACCAGTCATGCTCGTAGTAACAAAATCACCAGTGTCTCCGGTCCCAACTAAAATGCCAGTCATGCTGGTGTCTACTAAATTTCCAGTTTCTGCAGCCCCTACAAAATCGCCAGACTCTTTAAATTCTATTCCGTTCGCAGCAGACGTAACTACTACTAAACTGCCTCCATGCCCCGCATAACTAGATGGAGTGTCATTTAAAGCAGAAGTAAACAATCCGGTAAGCTCGCCTCCGCCGCCGCCACCTGCACTTACTCCAGAGAAAACCAGACTAGAGCCTCCAACTCCAACCACTACAGATTGCCCCTCCGTCCCCAAAGACCCCGGAGTATCATCTAGATCTGAAAAGAATACAGCGAAATTACCAGTATCACCGGTACTAACTAGAAAACCGGTCATGTTTATATCGACGAAGTTGCCAGTCTGAGATTGAGTTACAAAGTTTCCAGTATCTCCAGTTGCAACTAGAATACCGGTCATGCTTGTATCGACAAAGTTGCCGGTCATTTCTTGCCCTACTAAATTACCGGTGCTAGTAGTCGCGGAGGCCCATGAAACATTTCCTCCTCCATCAGTTTGTAAAAATTGATTTGCAGAACCATCTCCAGTTGGCATAGTGAACGCGTCACTAAAAGTTACTAATCCACTTGTATGTATTTTAACCGCAGGAGGATTTAAATCTGAGTCAGAAACACCTATGCCTGTATTAGCAAAAAATAAAATGTCGTGCTTGTCACCAATGACTAACTGCTTGCCTGTTCCGCCTCCACCTTTTAAATAGTAATTGCCACTGCCGATATTTTTTACAAGCGCCCCTGTTGAAGAAATACCCAATTCAAGAGTATCAGAATCGCTATTCATTGCTAAAAACTCAGCGTAAGCGTTTCCAGTAAATGTAGACCTTAAAGAAGCGTAAGCATCTAGCCCATCATCAGTAGAGCCAGTTGCATTCATTACTATTCTTTCAGAATGAATTGTTTTCCATCTGTTAGAGCTCTTCCCTAAGCTTGTTGTCCTACTAGTATTAGGGTAAAAATCTTCTCCATTATCTATAGTTATACCAGAAGTTAGAAGTCCGGTGCTAGTCCATTTAGCAGAAATATTATTCGGGACTCCACTACCAACAATGAAGTTTCCAGTTTCACTTTTCTTCACTAAGAGACCAGTTACTCCTGTGTTTACGAATTGACCGGTTTCACTTTTACCTACTAATGTAAGTCCGGTCATTTGAATATCCACAAAATTGCCGGTCATTTCCTGACCGACAAGATCGCCAGTATCAACCGTTACAACGGAAGTTTTTAATGCGAATAGCCCAGTGTCTATTTCTTTACCGCTTTGGAATATTTTTCCTGAAATGTCTGTATCGGAATGCAGTACATGATTAAGGCCGGAGGAGATGTATTGGCCTGTTGTGGTTTCTATAACGTGAACTTTATGTTCGTCGGCAAAACCAGTATAGTAGTTTACTTTTGCAGTTGTCCCGCCTAGTTGATATATATTAGTTCCAGAAGTGGATCGTAACTTTATAAAGCCATCTGTTCTAAAAGCTAAACTATCTCCAGCTGAATTTATAAAATTATCAGAATTGGCAAACTCAATCTTTTCGCCGGTTGCCATTGTGACGGTACCGCTGATTGTTCCGCCTAGTCTCTTGTCTAAGAAATGACCTGTTCCAAGATGAAGGTCATCAGAAAATTCTAAAGCTGTTCCATCAGAATTGCCTACCAAAAACATCCCCCCACTTATCCCTGAAGGAGTATCAGTTAAACCGGAAAAAGTAGTATTGCTAGAAGCTATAGCCTCGGCCACATCTTTTACAGTAGCGCTTCGACTAACTCCAGAGTTAGACACAAGCATTAACCCTCCAGTGGGCACCGGTGATATCTGAGAAAGTTGTGATATTTTTTTATTCGGCATTCCTTATTCCTTTTATATAATACACTATTTTAATACAATGGTATATAATTATCGACAAGCAATCCGCTAGATTCCTCCAGTTCTAAGTGAAATCTTTCAAAATCTCCTGTGCTGCCATCCATTGCCCCGGTTGTTTCTAATAAATGAAATTCTTCCAAAGTTTGATCAGACGAAAAGCCACTAATGAATAAACCTTTCGACAAATCATCTGGGTCTATCTCCGTACTGAAGCTGGCTGTGAACTGTTTGTTTTCTCCTATTGATGTATCATAATTAAATCCATCTAATTTAGCGCTGTTAAAAGCATATCTAATTAGCTCGCTAGTCCTAGTTTCTAGTGGCGTTGTTCCTGCATGGATAGGCTCACCAGTAACAGGAGTAGCACAAGTCTGAGGCATATCTAAAGTAATAGTAAAATTATAATCTTGATTTAAGTTTACTAAATCTATTAAAGAGCCCGAGCCCATTTTTTCTACAGTGCCCGCTATATTTATAGTTACAGGAGCAGTGAAATTTACTTTTCTACTAATCGGGAACTTGTATCCTAAGTTGTTTTCAGTTTCTCTGGGGACATCAAAAGATATCACATAAGACTCTAAATGTAGATTATCAAAATCTATGCCTAACCCAGAAAATGAATCAACTGTAAAATTAATGTCTCCGGGACGAACTACTGATATTGGATTTCTCTCTATTCTTTTGGGAATGACGCAAGTCATATCCTCAAACTGATTTCCGCTTTTAGGGTCAATCATAGGAGAAAGGAAACCGCTACCGCTGGTTTCAAACATTATATTTTCACCAACGTAACTTACGTCCACTTTTGGGAAGCTGCCAACTGAAGCTTCTGTTGAATAAGATGTCATATAACACCTTCCAAAAGATACTACGTTATATCCAGTTGCGTTGGGGTCAGAGGGCTGCTGTGGATCCCTCTTCGTTAAATCCTCTATCTTTTCTCCTGTGTAAAGATCGGTGTGATCTGACTTAACTGCTAAGTAAAAGTTTTTTCTATCTCGGTAAGTTCGTGCAGGGAAAAAGGGATCATAGCTTCCTGATTCATAATAAAAGTCTTTATGCTCTTCTTCATCCACGAATCCAGAAAGTAAAGAGTGTCCAGTGTTGTTAGAGAAGAAAGGCGCGCCGCTAAATGGTTCTTCATGTTGAGGATAATTTACATATAAACCTAACTTAGATTCATTTGAGACGTCCGAAACTAAATAACTGAATGAAAAGTTAACTTCAGGTGGATTTATTATTGGCCTACCTAAAACTGATCTAGTATTAAGTTGATTGATTTGGGTATGAGGAATACTAATGTCATAAGAAAGAGCTTGCACTCTATCTATCTGCTTAATTAAATTATGAGTTTTTAGAGGATTAGAATAATCGCTACTTGGAGCGCCTCCAATGTAACTTAAAAAGTTATGTCCTGATGGTCCTACGAAGAGACCTTCTACATTGTAAATAACTCTTGACATTATTCTCCATCATATTTGCTGCAGTATAGTATTCCGGCGAGAAAATCATCTACTTGATGCTCGTAAGCTATAGACTGAATTTCTTTTACTCTGTCCTCATTTCTATCTATTGGCTCTGCTGCATATCTTCCTGCTTTAGCTAGCCAATTTTCTGGATCCTCATTATGAATTACGATATTAGAAATCTGTTGGGCAATTTCTTTTTGCGTTTTATTTAAACGCTTTCTATTATGAAGCTGCCTCAAAGAAGCCTCTACCTCTGAATTAAGTTTGTCAGCCAGATTTAGATTGTCTTGAATTTTAGTTAAGCTAAATCTTGTCTGCTTGTCCGCTTTTAGGCCTATCGGATTTTTTGTATCAGTTTCTTTTGGAACTCCAGTGCCTTCTGGCCTTCCTTTTTGCTGAGGTATTGGCTTAGCTTTTTGGCTAGGTACCTCTCTGGGGGGCTTGTTTCCTAAAACTGGTTCGTACAAACCATCGTCCTTCAATCCTCTAAATCTTTGCTGAGACTCTACCGACTCTTCTAATGTGGGCATACGGCCAGATTCTATAGCTTGGATTCCTTCCTCTGGAGTAAGTACTCCTAGCTCAATCAATCTACTGTAAACTCTGGCGTAAACTGAATTATCTCTTAGGTCTAAATCTTCAAAATGAGGAGTAGGGTAATTCTTAAAGCCCATCTCTTTGGAAAGTCTTTTTATTTCCGGAATTAAAAAGTCATTTATAAATACTTTTCTTCCTTCATTTAATCTTTCCATGAATACCTGCACCTTTATACTAGAGTTAGCAAATTTTTCATCACTTAACAAAATGTTATTTAAGCCCATCTGGATATCGTGATTTACAACTTCGTATTTCTTAGGGTCAAGAATGCCAGCTATGTCAGGTACAACGAACTGAGCTTTCGTTGTGTAGTCAGAAATCAAAACTCTACCGACTGACTCATTCTCAAAAAGCTTTTGCATTGCCAAAAGATTCTTTTGGTTCACGCCGCCCTTTTCAGGCTCTGCTCCCATCGTAACTAAAAGGATAGATTGATTCGTCGTTCTGGTCAGAGCCATATCCATCTTTTTCATTTCCTGCTTCCAGTTAATATCTTCTAGAACTGGATAGCCCATTGGAACAGCAAATGGCTCGTAGTCTTGCTTTTTGTAAAAGACCGCTGTCATTTTTTCCATAGGCAGTCTAATTGATACTGCGTTGTATCCCGGCCGCTTCCCAGATTGACCTTTTATTTGCTTGATCGCATCTGGATCTAGACTTTCTAAGACTTGTTTATCTTCTTCAGTCTTAGGATTTCTTAATCTTTCTAACTCATAATCAGAAAGTATTTTCCTAAACTCTCCTGTGGCAAAAGTAATATTTCCTGATATTTGTATGTCAGCAGGATTTAAAATAATATATCTAGCAGGTAAAGAAAATGAAGCCTCTGAAGTTAGCCCAAAAGTTTGGGTCATTCTTGTCACATCAGCTTGAGATACAGTTGCATCAAACCTATGAATAAAAACATTTCCAGACCTGTAATACTCTCTGAAAAACTTGCTTTGAAGATTATTAATATTTATTTTTTTAAGCAAGGCATCAAAAAAGTCTTTAGATTTTTTACTACCTCCAGTGAAATATATTTCACTCATCGAAAACTCTGTCATTAAGTCAATAGTGTTTCTGAATACAGAAAAGTTATAATAAGCTTTCTGACAAAGGACAATAGTATCCCTAATATCTAAACTAGAATTGTTTGTGACTCCTTGAGAATAGCGAAACGGAATTATCCCATCGTCTATATTTCTATAGCGATCTGTCCGCTCAATAGAGCCAGCTTTATTACGCCGAGATCTGGTGGACGCAACGGTCTCCATAAAATCTCCACCAGCCATTAGCGGCTCATTAAGAGAGTTTTCGTTGTTAGCTTTTCTTTTAGCGGCCATTTTAATTTTAAATTACACTTAATCGATCATTCTTGGAACAAAAGTAGCGTTAACTTCTTCAACTTTTAAGTTTTTCATATCATTATACGCCTTAACTGCCCAATTACCCAACATTAATGTTGTATAGTTATCTTTTCTTGCCCTATTAGCAGAGTTGCTTCTTCTTAAGTGCTGCGGCAAATCAAAACTCTGAGTTCCTTTCGCAGTTGATTTTACTTCTACCAGCGCACACTGCTTCTTTGTCTGGTAGACTAAATCGTCTTGAGCCTCTATCATTTCACCGATGTCTTCAAAATGAGTAAGCTTTAATGGAATTTTACTAGAGGAAACTTTCGAAAAGAAACTGCCGTATGCTGCGGTTCTGGACGCGAAAAATATTTTTTTATGATCTATACAGGACTGTAAGTACTCATTGGCGTTTCTTAAAAATTCAGAACTAAATACTTGCTTAAAACAAACTATGTGATCTTTAGGGCTGTAAATTCTCTTAACTCTTTTAAGCTCATTATCGTATGCTACCCCTTGCTTTTCTGTGTTAAAATCAAAAAACTTTATTGCAAGACCGGCTTCTCTAAATAATTCTGATTCATTTGCACTATCAATAAACTGATAACCAGCATTATCTATGATTATCATTTTTATATTAAAATGCTTGTAAAGATAAAATAAATACTTGATATGATTTTTTAAATCTCCACCAGCCACAGCGTAAGAATGAACTAGAGTATACGATCCTTCATCTAGCTCTAAAAGCGACATCGCGAAATAATCAGAACTAGGACTGTTACTAAAACTGGGGTCTATACCAAGTATATACTCCTTTTCCGGATTACCAACAAGTAAAGTATGAGGAGACTCCCCATCTGGGACCGTACACTCATGCATTTTCTTTGCACTAAAATAGCTATCACTCCCGTCTGTGAACTGAGCGCAGTATTCTCGTTGAAAAGATGAGTTGGAGGAGCCTCCTGCCTGAGCTTCTTCAATAATAGTCTTGTCAATCATATCCGGAGGCACAGAATCAAATCCCATTTGAGATATGAAATACTTAGAGTCTAGCACATCATCAGAATAAATATTTCCCATCCATTCCTTGTATGTTTTGTATAAATTTTCAAAGCTATAACTAGCGGAGGACAATGCTATCATTTTTGATTTATTCTCAAACACCATCCTATCTTTTTCTTCCATTTTTCCGCTTTTGATTAAACCATCTTCTATCTCTCTAATTCTAATTCTTTCAGCCATATCTTGTGGCGCAACCAAAAACGGCATAAGGACAGTCTTAATAGTTTCTTCAGGCAACAGTAAGTACTCGTCAAGGACTAGAATATTTGCACGAAAACCACGAATCTTTTCACCGCTTAAAGGAATAGCTGTAACGCTTCCGCCGTTTATTCTCCACTCGAACTGATCGTTACGTTTAGACTTAGCGCCAAAAGCCTGAGCTAATAACTCAGCCCCTTTACTCTCCACTATTTTTTCTAAGTTTTGAAATATAAATCTAGCAGTACGAAATGTTGGACCGGCTATAAGAATTTTTGTATTTGGCTCGAAGATGCATTGAAGAAAGCAGTACACGGATGCGATAAAAGTCTTACCGCATCCGCGCCCCCAGACACACATGTTAAAGTTCCTATTAAAGAATCCTTTTAAAGTTACCTCTTGAAAAGGCGCTAGTTTTATTCCAGATATTAACTCTACTGTGAATCCTAAATTTGATCTAAGAAACTTCGCTAAAGATATTTTAGCCTGTTTAGAATCGAGCTCTCCTTTTAGGTCTAAGAGTTCTAAATTCGTGTCTTTAACATCTCTTTTGTATTTTTCGTGAGCGTACCACATTAATCTAAATATGCAATTAAAATTATAAAAAACAAAACAAATAAAGCTTGCTCGTAAGTTAATTCGATTTTACCTCTCATAACAATTTTAAATCGTAAGCGTACTGCAAATCTATTTCTTTATATCTGCAGTTGCTAAAAAATATCCTTTTCATAACTCTTACAGATTCACTTCTATCTTTGACGAATAGAAATTGAACGTTCGGATATTCTTGTATTATAGTCCTGATATTATGAAAAATATGCTGAGGGTTCGTTCTAATTTTTTTATAAGTTCTTTTTAATTTATGAAATCTTAAACTTGAATTGTAATCGCTTTCAACCAAAACTATTAGATTCGCATCTTCTGTTTCAGCTCTTTCTATTTCATTGCAAAACCTTTCGTAGCCTCCGCTTAAAGTCCCTACTAAATCTTGGATAGACTTTCTTTCTATGTAACAATTGCAAGTTTTGTCTTTATTACTAAGAGCATAATCTCCATATTTTAAACCTTTTATTTCTGTTGGATAATCTTCTATCTCTAGAGGATTTTGTTCTCGAGTATCTATGTAAATTTTTTCCTCTTTATAGTTTTCCGGCGAATAACTAAGAGGCTCTGATATTGTCTCATATTTAGTCACGAGTCCAACTTCATTGCATATTTCGTTATAGTCTCCAAAAACTTTTTCGTAGTAGGACACCGAAGGACTCATTAAAGACCTAAGCTCAACTTGACAAGGCGCGAACTCTAAATCTTTCTTCTTTTTTCTGCCCGAAAGAAAGCTTTTAAAATATTCTTTTGCTTCAGACGGCTCGACATGAGACATCCATTTTTTTAAATTGTTTTTATTATTAAAGTCAGTCGCGAAGTAACTTTCTTTATTTATAAAATTAATTAATTGATTATCGTATTTATCTCTTCTGGGGAAATGCTTATAGTAATAATCTTTGACTTTTAGCTTATGACTTTTTAAGTGAGCATGAAGGCTTCTTTCAGATGAAAATTGTTTGCCGCATTCTTCACACTTAACCATTCAATACTTCCTCCTCTGTTAAGCCCATAATTCTACATTTTATTTCATCCATAGAGGATAAGCGATCAACTTCTTCTTCCAAAGCTTTCTTCCTGATTTCGGCAAGTTTGATCATCTTATGACGAGACTCTTCATCTTTCCACATCTCAACTAAATTTAGAATAGAAGCGTTTTCTTTTATTTGCTTACTGAGCCTTTGACTTCTTTTCTCTTTTAGCTCGTTTAGGAGTTTAGTCTGCCTGTTAACACACTGATTATATTCTGTTTGAGCGGTGTTGATAGATTCTACCAAGCTCATCGCCATTTTCTTGCCTTCGGTTTCTTCTGCAGACTGGTCAAGCAGCTCTTGCAATCTTTCCACTCTAACTTGAATATTAGACGCTATAACAACTTCGGCCGACAGTACGATGTACTGATCAACTTCTTCTTGAGTTAAATCCGGTTTGTCGTGAGTGTATCTAACAAAGCTACTTTCAAAAAGCTCTCTATTATTTTGAGATGTATAATTAGATATTTGATGCAAAAACCTATAGGTATGCATGTAAGCA
>JAAOEI010000587.1_pt1 | contig 13771 bp, 32 predicted proteins | sample 7059261 | NCBI WGS metagenome assembly JAAOEI01 (sample SAMN14008812, study PRJNA610033) | viral metagenome | isolation source: viral particles filtered from seawater | place: China: Hangzhou Bay, Yangshan Deep Water Harbour | collected 2017-10-31
CGTGCCGCTGAACGCGCGCTCAAGCAGGACCAGAAAGCCGATGCACGCGATGAAGGTATTCGCCGCCTTGACGATGTTAACCTTGACGAGCGCCTGCGCCGGTCAATGGAGTGAGTGTGCGTGGTCGAAAAGGATCATCGCCTCGCCCGGCTGGGAAGAACGCTGGACCCGCGCCGAGAAGGAACAGGTCCTTGGCCAGAATGAAAACGTGAAGCAGTTCTGCCGCTGATCTTCTCGCCAAGAACGGGCAGGGCTAAATCAGCCCCCAGCCTGCATCCCGCCGCGCAGTATCAGCCTAGGGGCTGCTTTCTGTGCTATGCTGTGTTGGTGATCGGCGGCGCTTCGGCGGATCCACCGCCCCTGTTTCCCGCGCCCCGCGGTCACAACTCACCCCTGCCGAGCAGACCTACTCCCAACCAGATGAAATGACCGGGACGCTCGCAGCCCGGGCGCGCCGGGTCATGTCGGAGGTGCCTTTGTTGCCGGGGAAGGCCAGCACGATATCCGGCTCACCCTCGCGGAGCATGCGCTCGTTTCTGAGTGGGCCGGCGGCCTTTCCCAGCCGGTTCCATTCTCCCGGCTTCACTGGGTATTCCAGCGTCTCAACCCCGGCTGCCTTGGCCCATTCCCACGCCAGCAAATCGGCGCCACAGAGAACGCGCTCGTCTTTGTCCTTCTGGCCAGCCATGCCGGTAATCAGGATCGAGATTCGCATCTTGCCGTGCCACTTGGTCAGCACGCGGTGAACATGCTCGCGATCCGGGTAGTCGCGCCCGCCACAAACCAGAACCCGCATCCTCCACCTCCTGTCAGGGGAGACTAGACCCCTGAGACTGGTTAGAACACTGTGGCAACAATCCTTGGGATTTCCTCGGGACTCTTTTGCCCAAATCGTCGCCATGTTTCCGCAAAGTTCCTATTTGCCTGTTGACCGCCCCCGACGAAAACCCTAAGAAACCGGCCTCCACAGGGGTTGGGGCGCATAGCTCAGTTGGTAGAGCAGCTGACTCTTAATCAGCAAAGCCCTTTAATCATATCAATCACTTGGCGGCCTTGCGCGCTGAATCCTTGGGATTTCCTTGGGACAGCGACTCCAGCGCCTTGCGCTTCGCATCCTGGTCGTGGTGGACGTAGCGCCGCGTCACGGTGATGGACGAATGGTTCAACACCTCCTGCACGGCGGAGATATCGGCCCCGTTCGCCACCATGCGCGATGCAGCGGTGTGCCGGAGGTCGTGCCAGCGGAAGTCCTTCACGCCCGCGCGCTTCTTCGCCCCGGCCCATGCCTTGCGCCATGACGCGATCTTTTCCCCCTTGTAGCGGAACACCGGCCCCGTGCTGCGCGGCCCCTGGTTGGCCAGAATGACCAGCACAGGCGCGGTGATGGGCAGGACCAGTGTTCGGTCGCCCTTGGCCCGGAACGTCATTGTACGGGCCTGAAAATCGACCTGTGCCCAATCCAGCGCGATGGTGTTGCCCAGCCGGAGCCCTGTGAGCAGCGCGAATTGAATCGGGGCCTTCAGGTGCTCGCCTGCCTCTTCGATCAGCCGGCGTTCTTCCTCGGCAGACAGGACGCGGGTCCGGGGCGCGGCTTCTCTCAGCCAGTGCGCCCGCCAGTCGATATCCTGCACCCTTGCTTTGCGGGTGCGCCGCGCCCGGTTCAGGATGGCGCGCAGCAGGGCCAGTTCGCGGTTGACCGCTGCCGAGGATATCAGCCGCTTGATCTTCTTCCCGTAGGTCCGCCCCCGTGCGCGCGAAATGTAGTCCGCCACGGTGTTGTCGTCGATCAGTCGAATGGCGGTGGCGCCGCCGATGCCCGCCAACAACCGCTTCATCTGGTAGCGGACCATGCGATGCGAGGGGCGGTCCTTCGCGATCTTCCAGTGGTCGCCGGAGGCCTGATCCAGCGTCAGGTCTGCGGTGGTAACGGCTCCGCTTTTTGCTTCCGTGCGCCGGTCCTGTTCGTGCTCTTCGGCCTTGCGCTTTGTTCGCTCGCCAGTAGATCCGTGAAAGCGACGACCGTTGATCCAGAAGTCATAGACATAGACCGTCGATCCGGTCGGCTTGTAGACGGACATTGCCTTTGCTCCGCGATGTACTCGGCCAGGTCGTCGGGTGTGTAGCGGCGGCGCTTGCCGATCAGGATGTACCGGACAGGCAGGCGGCGCAAAGTCTTTGCACAAACCCCCAGTTCCTTGGCGGCCTGATCAGGCTTCAGCAGGGCCATTTACCCACCCCCATGCGTTCCTGTTCCGGCAGGGTCATGTCCGCCCCTTGGCCGCGAACTCGCCGCAGTAACCATCAGGATTGACGCGCGGCTGCGCCCAGTCGCCTTCCGTCCTAAACCATTGCGATGCGTACTGGTCGGAGGTCATAGAATTGGGCTCCTCGGCGCTGGCATTTTCTTGCCGTGCTTCGCCTTCTTCGCGAGCCATTCGCGCCGCTGCTCGGCAGCTGCCACGGCTGCATCAAATTCCTCGCGGTGGGATTCGATCAGCCCAGCGATAGCCAGCAATTCGCTCTTGAGGCGGTCGCCCCGGTCTGTGCGGGCACGGTAGCCGCCGCCGTGCTCCCAATTGATTTCACGCTCTAGGGCGCGGCGCGGGTCATCTTCCCATGTGCCCCAGCGTCGAGCCGTATCAGAGCACGTCATGCATGTGGTCATGGCTGTTCGTTGCTGGCCATAGTCCTTGAACCGCAACGCGAACTCCTCGCGCGTGAGTGTGCTGACCTTGGCGGCGTTAAGGCCGCACTCTGTCATCGCGCCATCGTTGGTGCGCCATGGCAGCAGTGGCCGCAGAATGTGATCAACTGGATCTTTCATGTCTGCAAGCCCTCCTCACGCGGGGTCATGGGAACAAATCTCCGGCGGCCTTTCTTGACCGCCTCGTCTGGCTCGCGTTCTTCGCATGGTGCTTTGCGTCGTAACTCAGGTGGCACTTCTGGCAGAGCGCAGCGAGGTTGCCGTCATCGTTGTTCGTCGGGTCGTGATCCATGTGGGCAACGGTCAGGACGATCTTCACCATGTTGCCGCCGTTGTATTCGCTGCCCTTGCACATGCCGAGATATTCGCCGTCAGCCGCGCTGAACACCTCGCCGCGCTCCAGCATGTATTCGGTGCCGTCAGCCGAGCGCCATACGATCTGGCCGTTCGGTGCTTTGCACGTCTTGCACCTCTGCCCCTCGCGCTCACGGATGCGCAGGCTGATTGCTCGCCAGTCCTTCGGATAAAGGGCCTTCTGTTCAGCGCGGATTGGCATCGCCCGTTCCTTCGCTCATGGGGCCACCCCTGCGCCGATGGCTTGGAGGACGGCCCTCGCAAGATCGCGATACCCGTTGGCCATACTGCCCCCACCGATGACACGGGTGACTTTGTCTTCCACATCCTGGTCACCGTTGTAGGCGGCGATCAGGGCGCGGTCCGCCGCATCGTAAGCGGCCTTCAGCGCATCGGCGTAGACATCCGAGCCCTTGTCGCGCGGCACGCCGTCAGCGACGGACTTGAACGCAGCCTGCGCCACATGCTGCGCCCGCCTGAACGCTTCCTCGTGCAGGGGCATGGTTAGCTGATCCTCAGAGTTGCCTTGGGGTGACGCCTGCAGTTGTTGCGGACCTCATGCAGGAAGTTGAGGGCGCTGTCGTAGCTTCCCCAGCCGTTCGCCGGGTTCATATCCCGATAGGGCTGCGGGGTGGCTTCCATCTCAGCGATTGCTGCGGATAGGCCAGCGTCCGCCAGTGCCGCGCTCATCCCATCGAGGCCGCGAAAGCCATCCCCGCCGAACGCCTTGTAGAACATCGGCGCGACGTTGAACGTGCAACTGCTCGAATCGCCGATCACGGCGGGATTTGCGCCGCCAGTGTCGATATCAAGCCAAACGCTCCATCCCATCTTCACTCTCCGTGGTTACAGGCTGCAGGTGGGTGGGCTGCTAGGGCGGCGCGGCCGGCGTCGGTCAGCACATACACGGTTCCGTCGCGGGTTCTGGACACCCATGTAACGAGCCCTGCCTTGACAAATTTGCGCGCGTTGGCGGACGTGACGGGCGACCAGTATTTAGTGCCCTCGAAATAACGGCGGAGGTGCTCGACGCTGGACCGCGAAACCTTCCCAGTAATTGCGGGCGGGTCATCGCGCCGAATATTCAGGCGCACGGTGTAGCTAGACATCCTTCACCCCCTTGTCGCCCCGGTGGGCGGTGCGATCAAGGCGTTCGATTGCCGCGAGGATGAGCGCCCCAGCCTTCACGAGATTGCGGCGGCGGTTGGTCGGCTTCCACCACTTCAGACCCCACGGCCAAAGAGTGTTGACGGCGTTTTCAGCAACCTCACGCACCGACCCAAACGGCCAAGTGCATGACGCGAATGCGTAACATGCTGCCGCCGCTTCAAGGTCAAAGTCGCGGTGCGCATCATCGTGCTCCGTCGTCCATCCCTCCGACTCAATCTGGCGCTTGCGCTCTGCCAGCACGTCTCTGTGGGCCTCCACCAGCCCGTCAGCCGGGGGCGTGGCGCCGGAGAGGGCGGCTGTGATTTCTGCGAACGCTAGGTTCAGGCAAACCGCATCAGCTGGATTCGAAACGGGCCAATCAGCGACCGATACGCGCTCGGGATTGGGGATAAGCGCGGCCAGTTCGGTGCGAGCGTAACGCAGCGCCCGCTCCAGCGCCTCGATGCGGTCGGCGTCACGGTCGATACGGTCGGCTGCCTGTGTCAGCGAGTTCCCGTGCGTTGTGCTGTGCGCCTCTCCGGCCCGCAGCCTGCTGACCAAGTCCGCCGGTCCGCCTGTCTTATCCACGGTCATGTGATTCTCCGGGTTGCGGCATCGTCTGTATGTCGTCTTCGTCGGGCGCCGGTTGGTCGAGCAGCGTGCATTCCTTCCACGCCGCATCCCAACCCCGCCGGTACTCCGCCTTCATCTGCTCGGCCTGGTGGGCGATGGTGGCGAGGAGGCGGTCAACGTCGGCCACGTTCCAAACGGGGCCTGTGTAGCGCGAGCGAAACCAATCGTTGACCTCAATATTTTTAGCCAGCGTTTCCGGGTCCATCGGCAGCGGCTTGGGCGCTTGGGTGGTCATCTAGTCCTCCATCATCTTGCGGCACCAGTCGGCGCGCTTCGGGATTGCCCACGACACTGCGGCCCAGAATGAGCAGCGAGCCGCTTCATCGTGCGAGAACAGGTCGTAGAACACATTCCAGCAGCCGCTCGGTTCCTGCACTTTCCGCCTTGCCGCCATGTCAGGACTCCCTCGTCAGACAGTGCGCCAGAAAGCCCTGCTTGAGTTCACGCGCTGATTTGACCGTCGCGGCCAGTGCAATCGTGCAGGCGTCGTGCGTTGGAAAATCAACGGTCACACTGGCCATGCCCGTGCGCCAACTGAACATGATGAAAACAAGGATGTATGCGCTCATTCCCCGCCCTCCCTCTCTCCCGCCAGCGCCCGGATAGAATCGCAAAGCGCCCGACCGGATCGCCATGCATATGCGTCCCCAAGATCGCCGTGATTGCCGCAGTAGCAGCCGACGCTCCAATAGAGTTTCCCGTCGATAGCGGACCGAATTTGGGTGATGCAATCGCAAGGAGGCTCGCCCGGGTCGGCCAACTTCGCAGCGCGTGCCAGCGCGTCGGCCTCGACGGTGGCGAGCAATTCTTCGAGCCGCGCGGCGACATCCGCCGGGTCGGGCATGGAGTAGTTGAGGCTGCCCGAAAATTCCTCGGCAATCGCTCGCAGACCCCCGCTGACGGGCGCGGTCATGGCCACCTTGGCGGCTGCGTCACTCATGGCTGATCCTTCGGATCGTACTTCAGGACGGCGTGATAAATTGTCCACGCCAGAGTGATGCACGCGCGCTCGTCTTCTTCGCTGAGTTCGTCAAGCGGTCCCTCGGCGAGAATGCGGGCGATGATGTCAACGAGCTGCGGGATCATGTCTTCTCCTTTGTGCCTGCGAGCAGCTCGGCGGCGGGTGGGGCGGCTTTGACCATGGCGTCGTAGGTCGCATTTGCTACAAACCCAAAACCCGGTGCGGTATCGATTGTGAAGGCGATTTCATAGCGCCCCACGCCGCGCATGTTTTCCGTCGCCTTCACCGGCACGATGGCCAGCCCGTGGTCGGTGAGGTAGGAGAGGATTTCCGGGATCAGCAAATCGGCCGACAACAGGAAGTCGTCGCGCGATGGCGTGTTGATGCCGAGCGGGCCTGTCCAGCGGCGTTGCTGTTTGCGGTCGTGCGGGATGTTGTCCCAACCGCCGTCCAGAACGCCCGCCATAGCGCGCGCCAACCGCTCCCGCAGGCTCAGGGCCGTCATGGCGTGGTTTCTCCGTCTATGTGGTAGTCGCGACCGCGCCACTGGTAGACGTGATAGCGGCGCTCGAAATCGTTGATCGTCACCCGGTAGCGCCCGAAAACCTGCGCCATGAACAGAACGGCGCAGCGACCGAAAGCGCGCGGGATGTAATGCCAGTCGCTCATGGTATCTGCTCCTTGGCGCGGGCCTTGTCGATGAGGACGCGGGCGCGGCGCAAATGCTCAAACGCGCGCTCTGACTTCTCTGACCCGGCAGGCGTCCAAACGTCGTAACAGTTCATCGCGACAAACCGGGCGAACGATTCAAGTTCGTCGGTCAACTCGCCCACCAAGGTCGGCAACGCGGCGGGTGGCTCTGGCGTCATGCTGCGATCCTTTCAACGTGATCGGTCCACTGGTTGGCCATGGCGTCGGCAAACCCGGTGAAGGTGCGCGACCGCTCTTTCCAGCGATCCGGTGACGGCGGCAGGCGGAACACCCGCTGTTCACGACCGGCCACGATGTTGGTCGGAACCAGGCTCGGCAGGTTCTTCAGCCACAGGCAGGTTGCCTTTGTCTCCCCATGACCGTACTGCCATGGTTGAAGCGTCTGCGCCGGCGGCCGGTAGTTGACGATCCGCTCCTTGGCGTGCCGGTGCATGATCGGGTTCTCGACGGCGATTCGCTCAATCGGTGCATTCCAGAAGGCGGAGAACAGCGCCGCCGCGTCATCCAGGTCAGCCCACAGGTTCCGCTCGGCAAGCCACCGCACGCCGGAATTGCAGAGCCGCGTGCAGGGCGGGTGGAACACCGCGAGCAGGTCCCACCCATCGTTGAGAATGTCGCGCGCATCGCCCACGATGTGGCGGTTGCTCCGGTCCTCTGCGGGGAGAAGGTCACACGACCATGCGTCATGCCCCTTGGCGGCAAAGGCGCGGCGGACCACACCGGAGAACTCGCAGGCGACAAGGACCTTCATGCGGACACCTGTTGCTTGGCGCGCATGACCACGCGGTGGCAGGCATCCTCGTAGTTGTCTCGCAACCGGCAGGCCCAAAGCGCCTCGGCTAGCTGGCGACCGTCGATCCCGATGGAGGTCAGCCATTCCTCGTCATTGCCGTGGTTGTGCAGGTAGTCGCCCGTGTATCCAGGCAGGCGGTTGTTGTGATGCGCGAGGCAGAGCGGGATCGCCCACCGATCCTCGTTCTTGCGGGACGTGCCTTTGGGGAGATTGTCCACGCCGCGCAGGAGGTGGTGCGGATCGCTGGAATCCATCCCGCAGCCCGGGTAGATGCAGGGCAATGACCGGATCACGGCCAGATGGGCGCGCGAATCACCGGCCCTAGGCTCTCGGACCGATTGCGGGACGCTTCTCGCTATTCTCGGCTTCACGCGACCATTTCCTCGATCTCGCGGCGCAAGTCGTTTTCATCCAGGCCGGGGATCACTTCCTCGCAAAGGAATGTCACCGCATCCCGCGCGAAGGCGTCCCATTCCTCCCGGCTCATTTTGCTGTAGGCCATGGAGTGCGGGATGTGGACGATCTGGCCGCTCTTGAGCTGCACCGTGTCGTAGTGGCCAAGCCGCACCAGCAAGGCGTGGCGCAGATGGTCCACCGACTTGAAGTACGTCTGGTTGGCCCAGACTTTGTTCAGGAGCGCGAACAGCCATTTGTGGTGCTGCGAGGATCGGCGGCGCGGGTCCTTCACGTCAGCGACCACCAGCGTGCCCACGGCGATGCGCTGGAGGAACGGGACGGCTTCCGACTCCGGGTCCGCCGTCAGCCCGCCCATGGTGCGCCGAAGGATAATTTCGGTCATCAGCGCCACTCGGCGGTGAAGGGGATATTGTCGTCCAGTTCGACCGACCCGCCACCGCCTGTCGGCCCCTGCCGCGCGTCATCGTTGACGGTGCGCTCGCCCTTGCTGTCCAGCAGGACCAGCTTGCCGTCGAAGCGCCCGATATTGACCTCGGTGGAGTAGCGGTCGGCCCCGTCCTTGTCCTGCCATTTGCGGGTCTGCAGGGAGCCTTCCAGATAGACCTTGCTGCCCTTCTTGCAGTAGGCCTCGCAGACCTTGGCGATGTTCTCGTTGAACACCACGACGCGGTGCCACTCGGTCTTTTCCTTCCGCTCGCCGGACGATTTGTCCCGCCAGCTTTCGGACGTGGCGAGCCGGAGGTTGACCACCTTGCTTCCGTTGCTGAGCGAGCGGACCTCGGGATCGGCCCCCAACGAACCGACCAGGATCACCTTGTTGACGCTGCCTGCCATTTATGCGGCCTCCTTAAAGCCACGCTTCACCGCGAGGCCGACCAGATGGTCAAACGCCTTCTGCGAGTTCTGCTTGAGTTCGGCCAGCGCGTTGGTTTCCTCGCGCCAGATGGTTTCGACCGTGTGCGTGTCGGGTGCCTCTTCGATGGCATCGGCCACCCGTTGGGCGTAGGCGCGCAGTTCGGCCACCTTCTGGTCACGCGCTGACGGCGGCGGCGGTTCCGGCTGTTTCGGTTTCGGCTTGTTGGCGTTGGCCGGCGGGTCCTTGTCGTGGTCGCTGTCCTTCTCCGGGTCGTCGCCGGTTTCGATCTGGAACAGCTTGAACAGCAGGTACTTGTTCGCGCCGGTCAGGGCCTTGTAGGTGCCCTTGTCGCCCACGCCGTTCTTGTTGCGGTCGTTGCCGGTGCCGATGGCGCGAATCTTGTGCGGCCACACGTCGCCGTCTTTGTGCGCGAGTGTGTATTCGATCACCACGTCCTTGTTGCCATGCTCGTCAATGGGCGAGTGGTCAGCAATGGACGGGATCAGGAGAAGGCCAGCTTCCACCATCGCGGGGCGCAGCACGGCCAACAGGTCGGCCTCGCCCGCGTATTTGTAATTGTGGAAGGTGTTCTTGCCGGTCTTCTGCACATAGCCGACCTTGCTCATTACTTCATGCAGGGCGGCGGTGATCTTTGCGCTCATTTCCACGCTCCCGTGTGTCGGCGGCTCTTGCCGAGGTGAATTGCAGAAACTGCTGTCTGTGTGATTCCAAAAGCGGCGGCGATGCTCACCTGTGTTTCACCTGCGGCGATGCGCTCTCGAATACGTGTCACGTCAGCGGAAGTGAGGGGGCTGCCGGATCGCCCTTTCTTGGCCATGTCCGCCATGTTCTCGGCGTGGGTTCCTAGCCACAGGTGAGAGGGGTTACAGCAGGCGGGATTGTCGCAGCGATGACAAACGCTCATGCCCTTTGGGATGGGCCCGTTGTGATGCTCGAAAGACACGCGGTGGGTGTAGCGCATCCACTTGCGCCCGTTGCGGATCAGCCCATATCCCTTCGGGGTTTTCCCGCCGGTCCAGTTCCAACAGCCGCTGGCCTCCACATTGACCCGCTGGATAACTCGTTCGTACAGGTCACTCACTTCCAGTCTCCCGTAATGTAGATGGCTTCGTAGTCTTCCTCGCTGATCGGGTGTTTGGCCGCGAAAAGCCAGTCGTGTTGCGTGCGGTCATTCACCGGGAAAATGTTGTTCCCGAATTGAACCCACTGGCGATGCTCGACAGTCCAAACCCGCACGGGGACTTGTGGCCGGTTCGTGCGCGGCTTCTTCGGGTCCGGCGCCTTGCCGTAGACCCAGTACCAACCGTCGCGCGGCTGACTGTCTGGATGCAGCGGTTCAGCGAGGCTCATGCGACAGCGCCTCTTCAATAAGGGCCTTGGCCGTGCGGAGGACCGTGTAGTCCGTCAGGGAGGGGAACAGCGCGGCGGACTTCGCGATCCCCTTGGCGGCATAGAGCAGCAGCCCCTCATCGTCGCGGTTCAGCGCGGAGCGATTGGCGCGCAGCCCCGCAAGACCGTCCGCCTTCGGGGCCTGTCGGTTGACCAGGCTCATCGCACCCACCCGCCATTGCTGCCCGTCTGGTAGCTGTAGCCGTTGGCCTTGAGCCAAGCGTCCATGTCGGTCAGCGCACGGAAACCAACGGTGTCGCCCTTGTCGTCGCGGGCCTCGACCATCAGGGGCGCTTCGTTGCCCGGGATATGCTTGGCCCCGTGCCAGTGCAGGCGAACGCGGGGCGGCATCGGGTTGACGGCGGGGTCGGCGTTCATGCTGCTTTCTCCTTGGCAGAATCGGGGAACAGGCGGTCCAGGTTGTCCTCGTTGGCCTGTGTGTCGGGCGGCGGTCCGGGTGGGACGAACAGGTCATCCCGCAGCCAGCGCACCTTGCTTTCCATGCCGAGCAGTTCGTCGCGCTTCTCGGGAAATTCGAGCGCCATTTCCTGCAACTCGCTGATCGCCTCTGCCAGCGTCAGGCGGACGCAGAGAAGGCGGAGGCCAAAGGGGCGGTCGGTCATTCGGCGGCCTCGCTCGGCAGGCTGTCCTGAATCGCGTCCTCAAGGCCGAGCGCGAACAGCCGGAAATAGAAACGGTCCTTGTCATCGCCCGCCAGCCGTTCGCACTCCCGCGCCTGCGCCAGAAGCGTGGCGGCGTTCTCGCGGAGGATGCGCACCCTGTCCTCGGGGAACAGCGGGGCGAACGGGTGGCGTTCCTTCATGGGCTTGAAGGTGCGGAGGGCTTTCAGGTCGCTCGTCATGCTGCAATCCTCATTGCGGCGCTCCACTGAGCGGCCATGGCGTCGGCCAGGCCGGGGTTCGTGCGGCTCCGTTCTTTCCAGCGGTCCGGCGACGGCGGCATTTTCCAGACCACTGGCAGGCGGCCCGTTTCATCGGGCGTGGTGGGGACCAGCGGCGGCAGGTTGTCGAGCGTCAAGCACGTCGCCTTGACCTCGCCCTTGCCGGGCTCGCCTAGGTGCCAGAACTGCCACGGGTGAATGATCTGGGTCGGCCGGCGCCACATGGTGGGCAGCACGCCGATGGGGTTCTCGAAAGCCTTGCGCTTGATTGGCAGCGCCCACAGCGTCCTGACGAAGGCGAGCGCCCAGTGCCGCGCTTCCATGCGCCACGGCTCATTGGCCCAGCGGTTGGCGGAAACGGTCAAATAGGTGCAGTCGGGGAATGCGATCAGCGCATCCCAGCCGATCTTGACAACATCGTGGTCGATGACGCTGCCGTGGATATGCGGGCCGGGCCGTTCGGTCGGTAGCAGGTCGCAGGACCACGCATCGTGGCCGCGCGCTATGAACGCATCGCGGACCAACCCGCTGTATTCACATGCGACCAGTACGCGCATCACGCCGCCGCCTTGCGCCAAGCCCGAAGGGCGTCAGCAGCGAACTTGCGGCCGGTGGGGGTGTATTGACGCGGGTTGTGCGGGCCTTCGATGAAGGCGCGACGGTCGCCCCGGACGATGATCCGCACGCCATCGTGGTGGATGTAGACGCGCGCCGTGGTGTAGGGGCTGCGCTCGATGGTGATGGCAGGAATGGTCACGGTGCGGGTCATGGTCGCTCCATCAATCTGGGAGCCCGCCAGCACGTCGGCACGTCGGCGCCTTGGGGGAAGCGCAGACCTTCCGGGGAGAGAGGGGTGCTGGCGGGCATGGGTTAGGCCGATTGCTCGGCAAGAACGGGCAGCGCGGCGATCTGCGCGAGCGCGTCGGACACTTCCTGTTCGGTCAGGCGGCCCAACACGTCATCGGTGATCGGGGTCTTGTAGGTGAGGTCGTGGTGGCGCTCGTCGCCCGCGAGCACGGCCAGCTCGTAGAGCCCGTCTTCGCCGCCGTAGCTGTAGGGGCTCTGGATGACCGAAGCGCCGTAGCCGTTCGGGAAGAACACCCTCGCCTGCACGCCCACGCTGAACAAGCCGTCGCGCTTGGGCTTGAAAACCAAATCCTCGAACCGCTTTGCCATCTTCCCCTCCGTCCCGCCCGGTGTGTCTGGCGGTATGGGCGAATGATACAGGACGTATCATAGATGTCAATACATTTCGTATCGGGACTAGACGTATCGCTCCCAACCCATTAGATTGAGTCCATTGCCTCTCAGCATCACCAGATGTTGTGGGGTGAGAACGGACCGGGGACGGTTAATGACGTTATGACGGTGGCCCGGACCGTTTCTGCCTTACCACGGGGCGGCGATCACACAGGCACGGTAGTCCGAAAGGTGGAAGCCGGATCGCCAGGAGTAACAAGCCACTCCTGCAAGTAGCCACCGACCTCAGCCAAGGTTGTTTAGAGCTGAGGGCCCGTAAAGCGAGGGGTTGGCTCCGACAGTCATCCGCGCGCGGGCATAGCGACTAGCTTCCGTGGGTAAAACCATGGGGCTGGTCGTCCTATGCCCGCTTGCTCAGGGTTTCACCGACAGTCATCTACAGACTCGCTAGAGAATTTGGCTCGGCAAAAATCATCGCCTTCGCACCCATTCCACGGGCGCGGCCCATTCCACAGCAACATTTTCGATGTCTGGCGACTGATACGACCGCAACGTAAAAAAATTCGCGGCGGTGCCCTTGGCCAAGGTCTTAATAAATCGCGGACCGTCCTTCACCTGCACGACGCAATCGCGGTTAATGCAGGCGCGCTCGCTCCAGCGCTCCGAACGCGCGTAAAAAATTACGTCGCCGTCCCGATACACAGGCCACATCGACTCTCCCCGCACGACAACGGCAGCGGGCTTTGAAAGGCCTGGTGGGGCGATCACGGTATCTTTAGCCGCGTCGTCTCGGCCATCCATCGGCACGATCTGTTGCCCAGCGCCAACCACACCTTCAAGGACGGCCTCAGCCGGCAGCGCGCCCGACTCCTCGCCGGAGTACAGCCACCACCATCGCTCCGGGCTACCCATAAGCGCGGCATAGCGCTTCGCCACGACCTCGGTGATGCGGCGAATCCCGTTTTCATGCGAACGGTAGGTGGATTCGGTGACCCCCTCGTGAGCCTGCGCAAACGCGGCTGCCGAGGGGTAATTCAGGCTCTCACGCCAATGCTTTAAACGCTCGTGTGCATCCATGATACGAAGCGTAGCGGCTTCGGCCGCACGACGCTGATACGATGCGTATTGACGGGGAGCGATACATCCAGTATCGTCTTTCCCCATGGATGACTTCAGGGCCGTAATCGCTGCGTTTCCTTCGTCCGAGGCTTTGGCAACTGAAGTTGGCCAAGTCGGCGGCACCGTTCGCGCGTGGAAGCGACGGAACAGCATCCCGCCAGCATTTTGGCCCTTGGTTGTTACGGCTGCCGAGCATCACCGCATTCGCGGCGTCACCCTGACCCGCCTCGCTGATTTGGCCGTTCGGCGGCGTGAAGCGAGCAACGGCGAGGCCGCCTGATGCCCGCCCTACCGCGCGCACGGATTCTCCCGTTTCAAGGTGCGCCCGTGCTGGGTCAAGGCCCAAGGGCGCAGGGGGATACACCCATTTACGCCGCTCATATCCGTTTTCTGACCCGTGTTGATCGCGCACCCTCTGCGATCGTGTCCTCCCGGCTGCTTAACGCTGCTTCGTGCGGCAACTGGGCCACCTGTGCTTCGGCATGGGTGGCTCCTCTTTCTTCCATCTTTGCGCGCACGTCCTGCAAGACGCCGCGCATCGCGTACCCCAGCGTTGTAAACCC
>JAAOEI010000588.1_pt1 | contig 13752 bp, 19 predicted proteins | sample 7059261 | NCBI WGS metagenome assembly JAAOEI01 (sample SAMN14008812, study PRJNA610033) | viral metagenome | isolation source: viral particles filtered from seawater | place: China: Hangzhou Bay, Yangshan Deep Water Harbour | collected 2017-10-31
CTCGGCGTCATCAAAGCCGCCGCTGAAATCGACATCGCCGCGTATCGCGCGCGGCTTATGGAGTCTGACATATGACCGACAGTCCAGTTGTTGCCGCGTTAATCCGCGACATGGCATCGGCTAGCAGCGCGCCGGAATTGCGCCGCCGCTGGGACGCCAACGCGGGGTTGCGCCGTGAGTTGGTCCCGTCCTACCGAGTCGATCTGTTGGAGTATTTTATCACTCGCCTTCACGATCTGGAACAGGACGACGGCCGATGACTGACGCCCCCAGCGCATGGAAAATCGAACAGGCCATTTCCGCGTGGCAGAGCGCGCGGGCCAATCTGCAACACCAAGGCGCGACTGATGCCGAAATTGAGGATGCGCTAGGCCCGGAGACAGCGGCAATCGAGGATCGCTTGGCCGCGCTGCTGCGCTATTCGGTCAGGTGCAAGGGCATGGCGGATGCGATGACATCCATCATCGATGCCAATCGCGCGCGGAAAGAGCGACACGACCGACGGGCGTTGGAGGCGCGCGCCACGGCTTTTGCAATTATGGAAGCTCTCGGGATCAGCCGCCACGAATGGCCTGACATGACGGTTGCCATTACTGCGGGACGTCAGCGTGCGGTTGTATTCGACGCGGACGCCTTGCCGGCGGAATACACCACGACAGAGATCAAGCCTCGATCGTCTGACATCTTGGCGGCGCTCAAGCGAGGCGATGACGTGCCCGGCGCGACGCTGGCCAATGGCATGCCGACGCTGACCGTCCGAGTTTCCTAGGAGTAGACACAATGAGTGCGCTAACGATCCTAAAGCCATCGACGTTCACCGAGCTGGTCCAATTTGGCCAGTTTGCCGCTCGATCATCGATGGTTCCCCCAGCCTACAAGGGCAAGCCGGAAGACGTCGTCCTGGCGGTTCAGATGGGCAGCGAGCTTGGCCTGGCGCCGATGCAGGCATTGCAGAACATCGCCGTGATCAATGGACGTCCGGCGCTGTGGGGTGATGCGATGCTGGCTCTATGTAAGCAACATCCGGCGTGGGCCGGTTGTGCTGAGACGATCACGGGCACGGGCGATGCGATGGTGGCGCGGTGCGAGGTGCGACGCAACGGCGATGCGCCGGTTGTCTCGACGTTCTCCGTCGAGGACGCGAAGAAAGCCAACTTGTGGGGCAAGGCGGGGCCGTGGACGACGTATCCCAAGCGCATGTTGCAGATGCGCGCTAGAGGCTTTGCCCTGCGCGATGCGTTCCCCGATGCTTTGCGCGGGCTGGTATCTGCCGAGGAAGCGGCGGATACGCCGGCCGAGGCATTCCCCGGCGTGACGATCGAGGCGGGGCCGGCCGAGGAGGTGGCGAAGGATCTGCCCACGATCGACAACGCCCAGACGACGCGGCAGTTTCTTGAAGCGGTGCGGCGGGCTTTTGACGCGGCACAGACCTACGACGAAGCCGCCGCCGTGGCGTCGCACCCGCGCGTCGAAAGGGCGCAGTCCAATGACAAAGTGCAGGCCATCTTGGCGGATATGATCGCGGAGACATTGGCGCGGTTTCAGACCGAGAATGTCGATATTCCCGATTGACGCCTCACGTGTATATGCCATAGTTGGAAAAACCGACGGAGACACTCAATGGATATCGAAGAAGCCCTGCAATCTGCCGCGACGGCCCCGCCGGCCAGTCTGGCGGCTATTCTTGCCGCCGAGATTTTGCGACTGCGCGGCCTGGGGCGTTGCCCCGATGGCTGGGTTGAGGTTTGGGCGATTGCCAGCGCCGACGAAAATGGAATGTGGGAATGTCATTACACGGAGCGAGACACCATGAAGACAGACAAAGATCGCCAGAAAGAAATCGCAGATTATGCGACGGAAGGCCGTCGTTTGACCCTGATCCGCGCCTACGTCCCCCCGCCCGATCCGGCGGTTGAGGTCGTTGGCGAAGTTGTAGGGGCGGAATGATGCAGTGGTCCCCGGACCCTACCCGGAGCAACGCTCCGGGTTTGGCCTGGGAGACCAGGCAACACCGCACCGCACGTCACCTCACATCACGCCACAACACGCCACAGCACCGCACGGCACCGCACGACACTACACGACAGGTTCTCGGACCCTTCCCGGAGCAACGCTCCGGGCTTGGCCTGGGAGACCGGGAACTGCACCGCACAACACCACACACCACCGCACGCCACAACACGCCACGCCACGGCACGACACGACACGACACGACAGGTCCCCTTGACCCTACTCGGCGCTATGCGCCGGGGGCTTGGCCTGGGAGACCAGGAACCGCACGACACCTTACCCCACGGCATATCACGTCACGACACGGCACGGCACACCACTACACAACACAACACAGGAGCACCCCATGGACGTTAACATCGCCACAGTCGCCATTGAGGGAATTTCCCCAATGACGCAGAGCAAGATGCACAGCGAGCCGAAGTTGGCCGGTGAGCTTGCCGACGCCTACGATGCCCGCACGTGGCGGGCAAAGCTGAACGTCAGCGACGACGGCAAAAGCATCGTGATCCCCGCAGTCGCCGTGCATCAGGCTCTTGTATCGGCCGCCAAATACAGCAAGCAGCAGATACCGGGGCAGGGGAAGGCCACGTGGACGGCCAAGTTTCAGTCAGGCGTCATGCTGATGGAAGCGCCCAAGCTCAACATCGACCCAGCGTCAGTCGGGCACATCGTGATCAGTGCCAATTCCGACGGCGTGCGCGGGAGCGGCAAGCGCGTCGCGCGCCGGTTCCCGATCATCCCCACGGGCTGGCGGGCAGAGTTCCAAATCTACGTCATTGACCCGATCATTACGAAGAAGGTGATGGCGGACATGCTCGAAAAGGCGGGCTTGTTCATCGGGTTCGGTCAGTTCCGCCCGCAGAATGGTGGGACGAATGGCCGGTTCAGGATTGTCCGTCTGGACTGGCAGGATGCCACGTCCGGCGGATGATGCAGCACCACACCGCACGCCACGTCACGCCACACCACGTCACGCCACACCACGTCACCGCACAACACGACAGGTCCTCGGACCCTTCCCCCGGTGCGCCGGGGGTTTGGCCTGGGAGACCAGGACAACACATCACGGCACAACACGGCACACCACGCCACGGCACCGCACAACACAACACAGGAGCCACCTATGATCGCCACAGAAACCCGCGCCGAGATTCTCGCGCTCAAGTCGCTGCTACAAGTCGCCCCAGTTGGCGAGATTGTCACGCTGGATGACATGAGCAACGCCATCGGCATGCCCATCGCGCGCCATCGGTGGATGCTTTACGCCGCCGCGCGTCAACTACAGGCAGAGCAAGGGATTGTGTTCGCGTCCGTCCGGTCCGAGGGCTATCGCCGGCTACCAGCTGACGAAATCCCCATGATTGGCGAGACGGCTCGCAAGCGCATCCGCCGCACCGCCTCACGAGGCGCAAAGGCGATCCAGGCCGGCGTTATGGGCGCAAATGACCTGTCCGATGCCACGCGCCGGCGCCTGATGCAGGAACAGGGGGCCCTGTCGCTGCTATCCCATCTGGCGCGCGACAAGGCATTGCCGCAGGTGGCGGATAGCGCCACACCGCCGACAATGGCTGAGACCGCTCGCCAGTTTATGGCGCGGATGGGCATCAAGGCGTGATATGCCGCCCGCTAAATTTGTGCCCACTGGCGAGCATGCACGTGTCATGCACGAGTTTTTCCCGGGCCATTCAATCGGTGAAGTTCAGGAGGCATTGCTTGCCATTGGGGTCAAGCGGGCGGAAACTCAGATCCGAGAGGATGGCCGGCGGATGGGAATACGACGCCACTACAAATACCAGCAGGTAAAGGGCAGCGTCGTGCCGGAAGGCATTGCCGAAGATGTTGCCGATCAGGACCACGACCACAGCCTAGCCCTAGAGCGGATGGGCATCGTCTACAGAGATGCGAGGGACCATGACTGACAGGAAGATGATTCACGTGATGGTTGCCATCCAGCCAGATGGCGAGGCGTTCAACGGGACGCGGGTAGCCACAACTGACACAAACGAATGGCGGAGGGAACAAGTTGCGGACATAGCCGGCTTCGATATCGATCCCGCCTCCCGCTTCTACGTCGTGACCACTTATCTGCCAATTCCGACGTTGGCCGATCGAGCCGCGGCGAGCGTGAAGGAGGTTGACGATGTCGAGTTCTGACCAGGTGTCGCCATTCCCGTCGGTAGTCAAAGACGGACCATCCATGCCCGAAGTGACCGGCCGGCTGCGGTGGGATCGGAATTTTTTATATCTCGGTCGGTTTTACTGTGGCGCGGTTCATCGGGCTAGGAATGGAGGATATTGGGAATCGGTAGTCGGAGGCTCATGGTGGCCTTATGACACCGAACAAGCCGCCCGCGATGCGCTGATTGCCCGCGTCGTGGCTGCGATCAGGGATGATGAGGCATGACCCTACCGACAAAGCTATCACTCGACGAATACGGCTATCCACCTGACGAATGGCTTGCCAGTATCCGAGACGCGCGCCCAACGATGGAAGAGGCCAAAAAGTGGATGCGCGACACGTTGCCCGATTTGGTCAGAAAGGTCGGGTATGGTCGCGTCACGATGGATTTCTTTCCGCAGGCCGAACACTCGGTTTATGAACTGCGCATCGCAACCGGCGGATGGTCCGGCACGGAGGACTTGCTATCCGCCGTCATGAGTAACGTTGCGCTTGCCTACTATTGGCAAAGCACGCATCGCGGCGGGCTGTATGTGTTCCAAATTCCTGCCAATGGTGGCGCATGACCACTCCCACGGGCATAGCCGGCGCCGAAGACAACGCGCAGGTTTCCGTCATGCGCTGCGCCACGTGCGGCGCGGAGATGGAACACCCCCGCGTTGTGCAAGCCGGCTGGCCACGTCTGCGCATGTGGTGTTCGACTGCCTGCGTGCGGCCCGACCCCCGCGCCGTGCTGGCGCGCCACATGGGCGCGTGGCTTGCCCACACGTCGCATTGGACCGAGCTACCCGACGATACGGTTGTCCTAGCCGTCGCGTCGCCGGAACCGACCGAGGCCGTGCGGATCACGGCAGGGATGATCAGGGATGCAAACCGATGACAGACGAGATTGCGCCGTGCCCCTTTTGTGGCGGTGAAGGCGAAGTGTGCAAGACACCGAACATGCATTCTGTTTATACGCAGTGCGGCAACAGAGAATGCAGTCTTGTCGCGCCCTTACGCGACACCGCAGCCGACGCCCTCGCCGCGTGGAACCGCCTAGCTTCATCCGGTAATCTGGCCAAAGCGGCGCGGGCGTGGCTGGCCGAGGTGGAGCGAGTTGACCCACTGCCGGCCGATCAATGCGTTCTCGGCGGCGTCACCGTGGGCATGATCCGCGCGACGGCCGGGATGTAGAAGTAGCAGACTCACCAGATAGAGGGCACTGACAATCTCCAGACCCGCCAGCGCACGGGTCCGATGGCCGTCCTCCCTAACCGCTCCGCTCCCTCGTTGCTGACATGGCGAGCGGCATGGGCAAACCCAGTCAGTGGCCGGATATGGCTATAACCTATCCGGCGGGCCACGGGTAAGGACGGCAACGCGCATTAGCACCAAGCGCGGACTGACCAACCTTTGCGGATGATGTAATCCCGCAACTGCGCGGGCGTCCAACCGATCGCCCACGAAAACAACAAGTCCGCATCGGCAACGTGGCCGTGCCGAATGACAACCCGGCCACGGAAGCGCGGCGTTGTAATTTCGACCGTCATAGCCACAGCAATACGGTCACGACGGCGAATGATGCGGTGAACAGGCCGCACCATGTGCATTGCCTACCATGGCGGATCATCCATACCACCACCGCACTGCAAATGCCCCCACTCCGCCGGCAATGAGCGCGCCAATCTTCGACAGGATAGCTTTCGCCAGTTCGCGCGCTATCCATAGCGCCACCTCGTTAACGATTGTATCACGATATTGCTCCAGACGAGCGGCATCGATGATGGCTTTCCGTTTATCACGGTCACGCCGTCCCATCTGTGTGCCACGTCACACGCATGACGCTATCGGAGGAGTTGGATGGCAAACCAGCACGGTTCGCCACCCTGGATGTTCAGCGCGCCGCCCGTAATTTGCGCAACAAAGGCCTCGAAATAGTCGCCGGGCGACACCGCGAGCATGGCCGAGGATATGTTCTGGTAAAGGTCCCCTAGTGGGTTAGTATCTTGGATGAACCCGCCGCCGTAGATGTTGCTGCCGTTCTTTTTCATCCAAAAGCGCCGGACCGATGTCGTGTTTGCCGCCCAAACGATATTGGCTTGAAGCTGAACGCGCGAAAAACCGGCCGGCACTGTCAGCCGCGTCGGGGTGCCGCCTGACCATATGGTCGCATCGTCATACACTGCGCCGGACCACGACACAGCTTGACCGCTCAAGCCGGATGCGATGCTTTGCGAGCTGGTCAGTTGGACCAGCGCACCACGCCCCGTATTTGCGGCCCCGACGATGCCGGTTGCCGTGATCGCAACGGCGTTCGTGATGTCGTTGCCGTTCATGTTCAGGTCGCCAGTCATGGGCGTTTGCCCGTCTGACGCAACGCTGCCAGTCAATGCCGAGGCGATATCGCTATAGTTGCTGTTCACAGGCGCGGCGTTGATCGTCGTGCCATCGGCGAACGCAGCTTCCGGGAGCGTGTATGTGCCCGAACCGTTGCGTGGCATCAGGCTTCCCCTCTATGATGCGGCATGCTGAACATCTTGGCTGCCCTGTATCTCATTGGGTTTCTTGCGATCGCCTGCATCCTGGCGATCCTAGGCATCAGTTATATGTCGGAACGTATTGCACAATGGGCGCGCAATTTCAATTCGCGCCCAACGCCGCGCCCGTAGACGTTCCGGTCAGTAGCAACCGGGCAATAGCCGCGCGGCGTTCCCGTTCCATCGTGTCCATAATGGCCCGCTGTTGCAGGGACCGCGCTACGCGGCCAATTTCCTCCGGGCCTTGCGCGGTCAGTCGCGGCGTTAGGGCATCCACGGTGGCCGAGTTCATGCCTTGCCCGCGAGAGTAGAGATTGCGCAGCCCCGACATGGCCAGCCCCCACGGGCCGTTATGCTGCGCAGCCGATAGCAGTGATTGCAGCATCGGACTTGCCACGTCGTTGCCCATGTCATCAGCGCCTTGCATCAGCCGCATTGTCTGAGATCCGGCGCGCGGGGAAATCGTGCGGTCGATATCGGCTTGACGCATTTCGCGCGTCAGAGCGGCTATAAGGGCTTGACGCGGTTCATCGGGCACAACGCTGGCCAGTCGCGCTTGCATCTGCCGATCCTCGACCAACCGCCGCGCTTGGCCTGGCGCACTGCGCGGGTCCGAAGTCATATCCGTGATGGCCCGTCCCATGCCGAGTTGCAGGAACGGCTGATCGGCTTCGCTGACCCGATCTGCTATGGTCGCTGTCTTGTCGCGGTCGACCCGCAGCGATTGCGCACCTCGACGAATCGCGTCCATGGATGCTGACGGGCCCGACCATGCTTTCAGGGCTTCGTCATATGCCGGGTTAAGGCGCGCCAAAGTGTTCCTATATTCCGCCCGCACGTCGTTGACGGCGCGTCCATACTGATTGAGTGTCAGTCGTCCAGTGGTAGGATCACGAAACCCCTCCACGATTTCATCAAAACCGCGCTTTACCGCATCCATTAGCCGGAACGACGGCGCCTTTTTCCCATCCAAGATATCTGGGTCAATGATCCATTTCCCGCTATCTTTGCTGCGGGTTACGCCATAGCGCTCAGGGTCGAAAATCTTGCGGGCCGCTAAGTGTTCAAGCTCAATGATACGCATACCTTCTTGTAATGCGTTCTGTCCGATAGGATCGGTGACGAATCGGTTGACTTGCTTCGCTTGCTTGATATCGACTGGATGCGCAAACGCTCGCTCATACAATGGGGCCGCGCGCGCAGCACGTTCCGTTTGCAACCGAGCCATAGCCTCGGCAACGTCAGTGCCGGCGCCACCGCCCAAAGTTTCGTCTACCGCCGCCGCGATCCGGTCCGGGGCACCGAGACGACGCGTCATCGTCAGGTTGTCGATTGCTTCCATGGCGCGGCCTGGCGTGTTTGCTGCGACCGCCGTCAGATTGGTCGTGCTGCGACCGGCGATGTCCGGGATGATGGTTTCAGGCGTCGCGGTCGCGGCCCGTCGCGCCAGTTCCTCGGGGGTGATGTCATCGCGCATCAGCGCGCGGACCATCTGCCGCTCTGCCGATCGCTCGGGGTCACGGACGCCAAGTAGGTTAGCGATCTTGCCGCCGACTGACGACGCTGCACCCAGCAAAAGATGCGCGGCCGTGCCAACGCCGGCGCCTACAGCGCCGCCCAAGGCGCCGCTTTCAATCCGATTGGCAAGCCCTCCGCGCCCTTCGCCAAAGCCCGCCACGGAGCCGTAGATGCCGGAATTGGCAGCAGTGTTACCGAGGGCGCGAACGCCGGTTGCGCTTCGGCCAAACGGTGCGGCAAGCGGGAGTGCGGCTGCGCTACCGACGCCCCCTACGATCTGCCCAGCGGTTGAAAGAACGGGATGATCCCGATCATAGGCGTCATCCCGTCCGCGTTCCGCCGCCAAAGCGCGGTCATAGCGATCGGACCATGACCCTTCCCCGCCGCCCGCGCCCAACCCGAACGTTGCGTTTCCGGCGGCTGCCAGTTCATCCATATACCCTAGCGTTGCGCCGCGCGCCAAAGTGCGGGCGATGTTATCAATCGCACCCGCTTGATTGTTAGCCTGCCTCCCTTTCAGCGTAGCAACAGGCTTCCACTCCTTCCCGTCAAGATAGATTTGATCGCCGGTTTCGGGATTTTGCGCCATCGGCGGCCGCTGCAGCTGGCCATTCTCACCTAGGACCAAAATGTCACCCGCGTCATTGATCAGAGCTGGCATCAGTCAATCCACCGATAACCGGGAGGGGGAGTAGGCAGTCCAGCAGGAGGCGGCGGTTCCTTCTTCCGCTCCGGACGGGGGATGTTCGCGAGCTTGGCGCGCGTATCAAGGCCCGCCTCGATGGTATTGCGCAGCGTATCGCGCAATTCCTTATAAGCGTCATTCGTGGCCAGCCATCCGCGCCAGCTTCGCGGGTCCATAAGCTTGTCAGTCAACAACTTCATTTCGGCCGGCTGCAATACGCCCGTGTTCAAGAACGCTTCGCCGCGGAGTGCTTCCTGCAACCGATCATGAAGCGTGTTGAGCTTCACCGCTTGCGGATCGCGCGGGTTGTTCAGATAGGTGCTCCAATTCGTTCCACCCATCTGTTGCAGTTGTTCGTAGAACGCATCGGCCGCGCTCAAAACCTTGGACGCTTCAACTTCAGCCTTGCGGTAATCCTCCATGGCCTGCGGGGTGGTAGACGGCGGTTGCGTGACGGATACCGCGCCGCTGGGGCTGATCCTGACATCTTCCGGCCGCGTCATAGGGTTGGCCGCGCCGCCCGAACCAGCCGGCGCAGTCTGCCCGCGCAACGTGGTTAATGCGTCATACACTGCCCGTGGCAGCGCCCGGCCGGCTTCCATCGCGCCAGTCGCCGGGTTGAATTGCGGCCGAGACCATGTTTCCGCCGCCGCCTGATAGGCCATCATCTCGGCCGGCGTGGCAGTGCCGCTCGCGATCTTGTCCGTCAGTTCCTGGAAGACAGTTTCCGGCGGCTTAACGCGATATTGATTCGCGTCCTGCCGAACCCGATCCGCCTCGGCCTGGCGTTGTAGGCTTTCCTGCTGCTGAAACGCTTGCCGCACGGCCAGTTCCTGCCGTTGGAACGCCTGCTGATCGGAACGGTTCTCCAATTGGTTCGCCCGCTGATCGGCATGATCCGCCATTGCCATCGCATTGCGCGCCATGGCTTGGACGCGGGGATCTGAGTTGGTCGCCGCTGACGCTGCCCACGCTCGCGCCTGCTGCGCCTGCTGGCGGTAAGCCACGATCTCGGCACTAGCCGGCGGCTGTTGCGTTGGCTGCGCGCCCTGTTGACCAAACACGCGGGGTAGGTAGTTTTCTCGCGTCGCCGTGGGCAATCCTTGTTCCCAATTGTCGCCATACGCCGCAATCGCTGCCGTCACGCGGCCCGGCCCGGCATTGTAAGCCGCCGCTGCCTTGCGCTCATCGCCGCCGAACCGCGCTTTGAGCAACTCGTAATATTGTTCACCGACGCGCTTGCCCAACTCGGGGTCTGCGGACAACTGCCCGTGTGTGTAGTTTGTTCCCAACGCGCGGTTGACATCCGCCAATGCGCTTTCCTGCACCTGCATCGGCCCGGCCGAACGCCCGCCGTCACCGTAGATGCCAGGCTGCATAGACCCGCCGCTTTCCACGCGGTGGATGCCCGCGACTGTCCCGCCGGCCGGTGCAGGCTGCCCGGCGACAGCCGCCGCAACGGGAGGGAGCGTCGGGGCGCCGCCGATTAGCGCGGCATATTGCTGCGCCATCTTGGCGTTCTCGGCTTGCTTTTCCTCGCCGATCAAATCCGCGCCTCGGTCCGCACCTGCCATCTCCAGATTGCCGATCAGCGATTGCGCAAGGCGGTTAGCGGCCTGCCACGGGCTTTGCACGGGGCTTGAATCCGCGCCTGCCGCCGCAAGCTGTTCCGCAAACCGACGCTGTCGATACAGCTTGGCTAGACGCGGGTCCTGGCCATAGAGCGCGGCCGATCCGTCATAACCTTGATACATTACGACACCTGCCGATAATCAACGCCAAGGAAGCCGCCGCCGATGTGCCCGACTGCCTCGGGTTTCACCTTGGCGACATCCTGCGCCATGACACCCATGACAGTCGGGCCACCCGACTTGTAGCGGTAGGCGTAGATGGGTAAGCCCCCCTCGGTCTTGCCAACACGGCGGATGTCCGTCTTCAAGCGGCGATCGGCCCCCTGTCATGCCGTAGCGTAACGCCGCGCCGCCGAGAGTGCCCAGCAAGCTGGCCGCGCCGCCAAATGCGGCATTGCGAGAGTTCATCTGCTGGTTGTAGGCGTTCATCTGTCCGGCGTAGTTGGCATTGACGGCGCCCAAGTAGTCCGTCGGCGCGACATTCACGCCCGGCACCTGCTGCATTTGTGGCACGCCAACCTGTTGCCCGGTCAGCAACGCCGCGGCCTCGTTCAGCGGCTGCGCCCGGACGGTCAGGGCATTCTGTAGTCCTTGCGTCGCCTGATTGCCAAAGTTGGACGACAGGTTCGCAGCCATCCCGTATTCGGTCAACGGAATTTGCCGCAGCTGGCCAGTCTGCGCGATCGCCTGGCCCGTCAGTCCCTCCGCATTGAGTAGTGTCTGTTGCCGGCTGTCGTTCTGTGCCTCGTTCAACTGGCGATAGGCGCGGTTCCATGCCTCGCTGCCCTCGGTGATGCCCGAGTTCATGAGCCGCGCGCGAAGCTGCTCCTCTTGCTGACGAAACTGAGGCATCAGGCGAGAGTTTGCCGCCTCGATGGACTGTTGCCGGATGGCGTTATAGTCAGTGTTCAGCGGCCTACCCGCCGCGTCTAACGCGCCACGCGCTGCCGCCGCCGTGCCCGCGATCGCGCCGCCTTGCAGGTCCATATAGGGCTGGCCAGAAAACGGCGTGGAAAGCGCGCCTGAAGCCTGCTGTATCTGCTTATTCGCCGCCTCGCCATACCCAAGCTGGGCCTGTTTGGTCAAGTCGTATAGCCGCTGGTTTGTCGGACTGAGCGTTGTCTCGACGGTGTAGCGGTCGCGCGCCTGATCTTCGTGCCATTTGCGCGCCTTGGCTTCGTCCCATTCAATGCCCTGCGCTTCCCATGCGGCCCGGTCCTTGGGCAGCTGATCGCGGTAGAAGTTTTCGTCGGGCATCTGCTGCGTGTAGCGGATCGTCCCTTCAGGGCCGATCTGATCCAGGCGGTTCAAGCGGGCCGACGTGCGGGCGGTATCCGCATTCATCGCCGCCTGCGCGTTGGCTGTGGCGACGGGATCGGGCGGCGTCGGCGCTGAAGGGGACGAAAAGCTCACGCGGCGATCCTTTCTTCTGCCACGGCATAGCGCGACCGCTCATATTCGCGCGCCATCATGGACCACATGATAGCATGATCTTTATGCCCGTAGTGATGCCTCAATAGGCACTCGCGCGTCAGGCCGAGATGCTTTGCCAAAGCCTGCGCCTTGGTATTCCCCTCTGACACATGCGCGATCAGTTTCCGCACGCGCAGTTGCCGACAGGGGTAATGGAGGATCGCCGCCAGAACGTCAGGACGCCCCCACCGGACGGCAGAAACACGCGACGCAACGGTCGCCTCGATCAAGCCGAGGTCGGGCATGTAGTTATGGAACACAACCACGCCGTAAAGCCGTTCCCGATCGTCCGAGGTAATCGCCATGCACTGCCCCTCGCGAACGGTCACGCGGGGGCGGATAATATCGCATGCCCACTTCATCAGGGCTTCGTTTTCATCGCGGCCGCTTGGCACGTAGATTGTTGCCATCAGATTGCCCATCCGCGTTCATACATCAGATCAAAGGAGTTGACTTTGACCGTCATCGTCTGCGTAGACACAAGCATGTGGACCGCGGCCGCGTAGCCGATGCCGGACACGCCGGACCATGACCGTTGCAGCGACAGCGAACCGCTACCCCACGCCGCCCCGCCCCAAAGGGATGTTCCCCATACGGCCCCCGATGGGGTGTTACTGGAAACCGTAGGCAGGTATCCCGTGTTAGAATAGTCAACGTTGATACCAAGCGAGTAGACCAGCCGACCGTCAACCTGTAGCACCGGCCGGCAAAGCGTGAACCTCTTGTTCGCGCCGGACCCGCCGACATACTGATACGAGGTCACAATTTCCCCGACGATATCAGACACATCGTCAATCGTGCCTGTCCAGGCTTGGAATACCAGCCCATCGGCCGCGCCAAAGAACAGGGCATCATCATGAACTGCCCAGCAATAGGCATTCCACCCCTTGAACCGACACCACGCGCCCGTCGTCGTGTTTGCTACATACTGGTATGCCGTGGTTTCTGTCTGCGGGACATTGATCAGGAGCATGGACGCCAGTCCATACGTAATCCCCTGCCAGCCGGCCAATGTCCCATAGTCTGCGACCGCCGACTGTGCAGCGTTGGCGATCTTGCGCGCCAGTTGCGTGTCACTGGCGCGCGTCGATCCGTAGATTAGATACTCCGACAGCGGTTGCACGCCATCAGCACAAATCAGCACAAGGTCAGGGCCGGTGTTCACTAGGCAACGGGGTCCGGGGATTGGCTTGCCCACCGTAAATACACCCTGCAAGACCCAGTCATCGGCCGTCGCCGGGTCAATGCCCGAATAGAGCAACACCTCTCCCTCTGTGGTGACAACCACGAAGAGATCATCCGCGCCGCCAGCGCCGTTGTCGCGTGTCCAGGTGCCCAAAGCGTTGATTGTGCCGCCTCGCTTGCACAGCGGCCCGAAATCAAACTCCGTCAGAGCGCCTTGAAACGCCCCCACGGTCGTATACCAAACCGACAGGGTGTTACGCTCAACGTAGAACACGCGCTGCGCAAACAGCATTACTTGCGATAGGTTGGTGTCCGTGACGCCCGTCACGGCAACCGGCGTGACCGTCGCGCCGTCATACACCCACGGGACATCAGACCCGCTGTCATTCGCTGCGATAATGCGCGGCGTCCCGCTCGTGCTATGGTTGGTCCAAGACCAAACATCCGAGTTGTAGCCGCTGTCCAAGCTGGTAGGCGTCCCGCCTGTGATGTCATAAATAGACCCTGCGACAGCCGCCAGAAGGTTTTGCGTGCCGCCGCCAGAGTAGG
>JAAOEI010000589.1_pt1 | contig 13751 bp, 19 predicted proteins | sample 7059261 | NCBI WGS metagenome assembly JAAOEI01 (sample SAMN14008812, study PRJNA610033) | viral metagenome | isolation source: viral particles filtered from seawater | place: China: Hangzhou Bay, Yangshan Deep Water Harbour | collected 2017-10-31
TTAGTTCAATGACAGAAGAGTGCCTTTGCTGGTGTAGCACAAAATCGTAAACCAGCCCCCTTGGAGCGATCAATGGGCCAAGGGGTCATACGAGAGTGAAGGTTCGATCCCTTCCTCTCGTACCAAACATTGGGGGTAGTCTATGGGTAGCACAGACTGCCTTGCAAGCAGACCGGCAGAGTTCGATTCTCTGTACCTCCACCAATTTAATTGGGAGATTAATATGAGCAAAAAGTTAGAACAAGTTGGAGTTTGTGGAGTAGACGCAGGGGTTATTTGGATTGGCGACCCGTGCTATATTATATCACAAGACGCTAGCCATTCATTTAAAGATTGGAGTACATTTTGTGACTTAGTAGATTTTGATACTCCAGCCCAACAATTTAATTATGAACTGGGTCATGCTGGATTAGGAGTATTAATAAAGCACTTTGGAGGTGACGGTACCTATCCAGTATATATTAGAAGAAATAAATCTGGAGAAGTAACACAGGCCATAATTAAATTTCAATAGCACTCTTGGCTTACTGGCTGAGCACTAGGCTTTTAACCTAGGGAACAAGGTTCGATTCCTTGAGGGTGCACCAACTCCCCGTGGCAGAGTGACTATGCGGTAGGTTGCAACCCTACCTAGGTGGGTTAAAATCCTACCGGGGAGTCCACATCCTTCGGTGGGTGCCAGATATTATAATATTGGTAAGGTTTAGTTAGAAAGAAAAATGGTTAAAGAGTAAAAGTTGGCAGTGGTGCAGAGAACGGTTACTTCGGTGTACAAAGACTCCGTTTTCATTTGTTCCCTGCCTAAAATTTGCCGTGGTGTAGGAAACAGTTACTTCGATATGGCATCAAAACGCACTGTATCCGCTTGTTCCCGGCATCAAATTTCTAGTGGTGAAAAATACAAGATCAATAATCAATTACCTTGTTCCCTAGAAAACTTATTCGGTGGTGTAAAAAACAGTTACTTCGTTCGTTAAACGAGAGGTTGTTGGTTCGAATCCAACCGTCTCCATACGGGGACGTAGCTCAATTGGTAGAGCGCTAAAATTTCTGTTTTTGCTTGTTCCCCGAATTCCACCCTTGGTGGTGAAGGATACAGTTACTTCGCCTATACAAGTAAAACGATACTGTATCCGCTTGTTCCCCAACTTTAATTAGGAGAGTAAAATGGCTAGTATTAATAAAGCAGTACCTAAAAACTTTACCCACGAAGGTGCTCCTGCAAAGAACACCACTGTATATCAAGGACTACGCAGAGCCATAGCCGCCTGTCTTTTATGGGAAGACCAATTTTATGAAGATGGCGAAGATATCGCAAAACGCATTTCATTTTTGGCGTCACATGTTACTCAAGAACAATTGAGTGCCTTAGCAATTGAAGCTAGAACTGACATGAAGTTGCGTCACGCGCCTCTTTGGCTGGCTCGTGAGTTGGCTCGTGGTAAAGGTAAAATTGTTGGAGACACGCTGTATGAAGTTATTCAGCGTCCTGACGAACTGACTGAATTTTTGGCTTTGTACTGGAAAGATAAACGCCAACCACTGTCCAAGCAAGTAAAACTTGGGCTTGGTAGAGCCTTTACGAAGTTTGATGCTTACCAATTAGCTAAATATGACCGTAGTGGTGTTGTAAAACTACGTGATGTATTGTTTTTGACTCATGCTAAACCAAAAAACGATGACCAAGCTAAAATCTGGAGAAAGTTAGTTGATAAAACTTTAGAATCTCCTGATACTTGGGAAGTGGCATTATCCAGTGGAGTTAGCAAAAATGAAACGTTTACTCGCCTGCTGTCTGAAAATAAACTGGGTTACTTAGCTTTATTGAGAAACCTACGCAACATGAAAGAAGCAGGAGTAAACGAACGATTAGTGTCTGCTGCGTTGATGAAAGGCGCAAAAAACAGCCGTGCATTACCGTTTCGTTTTGTAGCCGCCGCCCGTGCTTGCCCTGGATGGGAACACCACATCGACAAAGCGATGCAACTAAGCTTGGGAAATATGCCACGTCTAGAAGGACATACAACAATCTTAGTAGACATTAGTGGTTCTATGGACTGGGGTAACGTTTCTAAGAAAAGTGAACTTACACGCAAAGATGCTGCGTGTGCTCTTGCAGTTTTGATTGCAGGTATCTCTGAACAGTTCACTGTTCTTGCTTTTGAAAGCAACGTCCATGCAGTACCTAGTCGCCAAGGATTCGGATTGATTGATGCAATTAATCGACTACCAAGCGGCGGAACTGATCTTGGTCGCGCCGTTCACGTGGCTAACCAACAAGGCTATGATCGACTAATCGTTATTACTGACGAACAGTCTCATACGAGAGTTCCTGATCCGGTTGGAAAAGGCTACATAATTAACGTAGCAAGCTACCAAAATGGTGTTGGATATGGAGCTTGGACACACATTGACGGATTCTCAGAAAACGTCATTAAGTGGGTACAAGAGTACGAATCGCTGTAGGAAGTGGACCCCCGGCTTGTGGATTTTTATTCACTTGCTGGGGGTATTTTTTTGTGGTAAAATAGACTTAATGTCTTGAAAAATAAGGAAAAATCATGTCTATACCACAATGGAGTATTACAAAGTTACACGAATTTGAGAAGTGCCCACTTGCTGCACATCTCCGCTATGATCGTAAGATTCCTGAACCTGAAAGAGAACTAGAAGAAGGCAAGGAGCATCCGTTGGACCGTGGTCTACGAGTCCACAAATCTGCCGAAGACTATGTCAAAGGAGACTCTCCTGAATTTCCTCAAGAATTTACCAAAGGCTTTAAACAGGAATTACAGCTAGCTAAAACTCTGTTTAATGAAGGAAAAGCGGAAGTAGAAGGCGAGTGGGCGTTTGATGCCAACTGGAAGCCTACTGGTTGGTTTGATTCTAATGTTTGGGGCCGAGTAAAAGTTGACTTATTCATCAACCCAGGAGAAGGCACCGGCCTTACAGTTGATTATAAAACTGGAAAACGCCGCTGGAACGAAGTAAAACACGGCGATCAGATGCAGTTGTATCAACTACTTACATTTCTGTTTAAGCCTGAATTAGAAAATGTAGTGACTGAACTGTGGTATGTTGACCTTGGTGAAACCGAACGCGTAAAACAAATGAAATTTACTCGTAAACAAGGTACACAATTTCAAGAACGTTTTACCGAGAGGGCTTTAGCACTTACAACAGCAACAGAATTTGAACCAAAGCCATCCAAACAAGCATGTAAATTTTGCCCTTACGGCGAATGGGGAACTGGCCACTGTAAAGTCGGAGAAAGATAATGTATTTAATTGTAAAAGAACACGCAAAACAAGATACAGAATTTGAATTATTTTTTGAACGTGTAAATGTAGAACCAAGACTTAAAGAAATAATTACAGAAGTAGCTACTGCCTATCCTTACAACGAGGCTATTCATGATCAAATAAACGGATTTTACAGTATACAAATAGAAGAACCCGCGCAATTTATTTATGTTGTTAAACTTGGGGCAAAAGACTAATGCGTTATTCAATTTATGCATATGTATGCCGTGCATACATAGAGGGATTAAATCTTGAGCAAATTGCTCGTGTATTTTTAATAAGTGAACAAGAAGTTAATCGAATAATCAGAGAGAAGCTGAATGAAAACACAAACACAACAAGTAGCAGTGCAACACTCCCAGCTTGGAGCGGTCAATGATTTTGAAATCAAAGCTAGCGCCCACGCGTTTACAATTCTTTCAGGTCAACTTTATACAGATAGAATTTTAGCTGTAGTTCGTGAAATTACAGCTAACGCCATCGACGCCCACCAAGTAAATAATATAAAACGTCCAGTAGACGTCTCACTTCCTACAATATGGAAACCTACATTTTCTGTTCGAGATTATGGTAAAGGGCTTTCTCCAGAGGGGATAAAAACCCTTTACACTACATATTTTTCCTCAAGTAAAAACGACTCCAACGAAGAAATCGGTGGGTTTGGTTTAGGTTCAAAAACTCCCTTCGCTTATACAAACTCGTTCACCGTCATGTCTAGACATGAAGGAACGGAGTATACATATACAGCATTTGTTTCAGAAAGTGGCGTTCCTCAAATTACTTTGATGGAAACTAAGCCCACTAACGAATCAGGCCTTGAAGTAATTGTTGCTGTAAAAAAAGAAGATTGTAATAAATTTATTTCGGCGGCGCATAATGCATTTTTCTTTTTAGAAGAAGACAAAGTTGCCACTAATATTGATTTAAAAATAACAAAACAACTCCCTTTATATAAATTAGATAAGATATCTATGTTCGAACGCCACCAAAGGTTACCAGGAGGATATCGGTCATACAATGACAGTTATAAAGTTTTGGTGGTTATGGGCGGTTTTGGTTATGAATTAGAAATTGAAAGTAAAATCTTTCAAGAAGTTATTCCTGCCGCTATTCGTGACTCTATGAATTACACAGACATAGGATTTATAATCAATGCTGAAATTGGGGAATATGAACTTCAACCGTCTAGAGAAAGTATAACCAAAACTGAAACTAACTCTAGAAAAATTTCTAAATTAATTTTACAAGTCATTCAAGAGTATATAAATAATGCTTTAGCGGATATAGAAGTGGAATATAGATTACAACCTTTGGGTGATACTTTAAATACTTTGAAGACGATGTCAGGATTTAGTTTCAATCGTGATATATTAAAAGATTTTAGAGTAAAAATATATAAAGATTTTGAGGACTACCTTAATCTTTTACAAAAATTTAAAAAATATGAACGTTATTATTACTATGGTTTTAAAAGAAGCAAACCTATGCCAAAACGAACTTTAGCTTACGCTATTAAAGAGGGAGGTATAGATGCCTGTAAAAAAATAATTGTCCTCTATAAAGATACTGGGGGGCCATTTTTAAAAGCTATAGGAAATTTAATGGATACCGACGAAGATGCTATGATGTTAGTAACTGATAGATTAGATAAAATTAAATTTTCCCAAGCATTAGAAGCAGTTCTACCCACCGGGACTGAAATAGACATAGAGTATCATAAATTAAGTGACTTTGGTCTTTTGAGAAAAAAAGTAACACGTGGAACTAAAGTAAAAACAAATGAATATGAATTTTTATATGTAATTAATTCTGCATATATTTATAAAGGAATGCAAGTAATTAAAAATAACAGTGTTTTAACGTCTTACGATAAATTAAAAGACGATCATGAAAAAGTCGTTTACATAGAAACTGAAAATGGAAAAATACCGCATGATGCACAATTATGTGATTTTATACCATCATTAAAAGAAAATTGTATATTTGTTTCCTGTTATAAAAAAGACAGGTCTTTTTTAAAATCTTTAGATAAAGCAGATAAATTAATATTCTATAAAACATATTTAACAGAGGTTAATGAAATACTTAGGAAATACAGATGGAAATGGTGGATTTCCCGAGAAAGCATACCTACTCAATATGCCGACAAAGATTCAAATATTTATGTACTTAAATATATAGATAAATATCAAAAACTATTTAAAAAATTCTCTGATGAATTAGCAGCATATGATGTTGATGCAAAGAACATTGCTCACGCTTATGGAAACGGATCACTTGAAGCAGCTTTAAACAGAACGAAAGGAAACTGGATAAAACAACTTAGAGAAATAGGATTTTACCATGATCGACTTTTACAATTGATAAAATTAATAGAGGACCACAAAGATGAGATATATAATTAGCGGAAATAACCTTACAGTTCTACACGAGGGTGTAATCTATACCTATGAAGGGGAAATTACAGAAGAGATTAAAAACGCACTTCATAATGAAGACGTAGAAAATTTAATATGGCATATTTCGCCGGATTTAAAATTAAAACAAAGTCTAAGAAACTACCCTGAATTGTCATATAAAGATGGAGTTTTAACTTACTATGGTGAAGAAGTACCCTCAATACTTAACACTCGCATTATAAAAATGCTTGAACAAGATTTGCCATTAGAGGCATTACTTAATTTTGTAAGCAATCTCTTTGAGAATCCATCACACAACTCAGTACAACAACTTTATAGATTCTTAGATGCAAACAACCTACCAATTACAGAAGACGGCTGTTTTGTGGCTTACAAAACTGTCCGCGAAAATTATTATGATCTACACTCAAATAAGAACCGTAATATGGTTGGCGATGTTGTGTCTATGCCTCGTAATAAGGTAGTTGATGACCCAAATCAGTGCTGTTCTTCTGGACTCCATGCTGCCAGTATAGAGTATCTTAGGAATTATAGAGGAGCAAAACTGATGGCGATTAAGATTAATCCCGCAGACGTAGTGTCAGTTCCAGTGACATACGAAAATACAAAACTACGTTGTTGTCGATATGAAGTAGTTGAAGAATTAGACGCTAAGTTAATGGGTACACAAGAAGATATTTTGGGAGAACAAGTTGTCTACAAATATTCCACCTCGCTTTCCTAATCAAGAAAAAACTTTCCAGTTTTTAATTGATTCAAAAGGGCGAACCCTTGATCTTAGTGATCCGGGCACGGGAAAAACCCGCCCTATATTAGAGTATTGTCAATACAGACGACACAACGGGGGGAAAAGGACTCTCGTATTAACGATGAAGTCCTTAATTGAAGCTGCGTGGTTGGATGACAGCAGAAAATTCTGTCCTGGGCTTATACTTAGCCCAGCCTATGCTCATAACAGAGCACAAGCGTTTAAGCAACAGGCAGACGTATACGTGACTAACGTAGACGCGGTAAAGTGGATTGCTGACCAACCACGCAGTTTCTTTTCTAATTTTGATCAATTAGTTTTGGATGAATTTACTGCCTTTAAACATCGAACTAGTCAAAGGTCAAAGGCTGTACGAAAAATTGCTAAATATTTTGACGTTAGACATGGTATGTCTGGTACACCTACAAGCAATATGATTACTGATATCTGGCATCCGGCGCTATTAATTGACGACGGCGAACGACTAGGTAATAACTTTTTTGCTTTTCGTAGTGCCACTCAGAACCCTATTCAAGTAGGACCACGTCCAGAACACAGAAAGTGGGTTGATAAACCAAATATAGCTGCTACAGTAGCAGGGTTGTTGGCAGACATATCAATTCGACACGACTTCGATGAGTGTTTTGATGTTCCAAATACATTCAGAGAGATTAAGTACCGTTTAACGCCTAAACACCGAAAACTGTATAAAGAATTTGAAGAGAATGCGTTATTAGATTTACACGATACAAAGGTAGTAGGTGTCAACGCAGCCTCTGTAGCACAAAAGCTTTTACAAATTTCTTCCGGTGCTGTATATGATGAAGATCAAGAAGCACAAGTTCTTGACACATCCAGATATGAACTTATCATGGACTTAGTTGAAGCAAGGCCACATACAATTGTGTTCTTTTTGTGGACCCACCAACGGGCAGCATTGGCTGAATTAGCAGCAAAACGAAAATATTCTTATTCTGTTATGGATGGAAATGTACGAAGTTCTCATACAAGAGCACAAATTACACGTGATTTTCAGGCAGGTAAATATAAAGTTTTGTTTTTGCACCCCAAAACAGGTGCACATGGTCTTACTTTGACTAAAGCAAAAACAGCTATATGGGCTTCCCCACCCGTAGACGCTGAATGGTGGAAACAGGGGAATTATCGTATTAAACGTGCTGTACAAGATAGCCCAGTAGAAACAATATTGGTGTCTGCTCCAGATACACGAGAAGATATCCAATATGATAATTTAATGGGCAAGTACGGCAGAATGTTAACTTTTTTAGAGGTATTAGAGATATGAGCACCTTTGTTGCAAAAGACAATCTAGCACCACAAGAAATTGATGGTAATGAAGTATTTTACTCACGACATGGCATCAAAGTTGGTTGTCAAACAATAAGTTTAGATGTTATGCGCGATATGGTAAAGAAGTGTGAAAGCTGTGATTACGTACAGTTTGTTGAGGGGGGCCGATATGTTTGGGGACCAAATCCATGGGAACAAATTATGATTACAGAAGAAGATAGAACAGGATATATTCAATTTCTATATTCAAACACCTCTGGTGATTCATGGAAAGCCATGACCCCACGGTTTCGTGCTAAAGATTATAAATCGCTGAAACACGCTTTGGAAGAGAAAAACTTTTATGGAGATCATTCTACAAAATCGTGGACCAGTGAAAAGGTAAAACCTTATAATGCCGATTAGAAATCATATACAAATACCCTTCATGGGATTGAGAAAACCCAACCCCATGAAGTGGTTTAAACAAAAATTCGACGAGGATAACAAAGCTATCTTTGGCGAAAATTCTTGGGCATTAGCTACGGAATATAAAGACGATGGCAAAAACAAATTACATACTAGGGGAAAAGAAAAGGCCCGTAACCTTAAAAGACGCAATACAGCAGGAGCAAAGCGACGAAGACTCTATGCGCACTAAGGGGTCTAGTCACTACGTTAGCATGGGTATTCAACCATTTGATATCGTAGCTGCTAATTATTCTATTGACCATATGAGGGGGCTTTTGATAGGTAAAGTATTGAAGTATTTAATGCGATATCATTTAAAAGATGGATTAAAAGACTTAGGAAAAGCAGAAGACTGTCTAAAACGACTAATAAAATTGGAGCAAGATGAAAGTAATCGACTTCGAGACATATCACACAAAGGACTACAGTCTAAAGAAAATGAGTACGACGGAGTACATCCGTGATTCGAGATTTAAAGTATTAGGTTTGGGGGTATATGATACGATTTATGACCGAGCCGAATTTTACATAGATGTGCCAGCAATTTTAGAGACTTTAAAACTACAAAACTGCGGGGTGGTGGCACACCATGCTCACTTCGACTGTTTGATTTTGTACGAAAAGTATGGTGTGTCACCGGCGTTCATTTATGATACCTTGTCTATGGCTCGTATGTTGTATGGTAAAGAACACGCTTGTGATCTAAACACACTTAAAATGAAATTTCTTGGTACCCCAAAAGAAATTCATACTGATGAATTCATCGGGCTTACAGAAGCAAACGAAGCAGTAAAGAAACGCGCTGTGGATGACGTAAAAAGTACTTGGGAGGTCTTTGACAAAATGCGAAAAGAGTTCCCTGGTGCAATTGAGTATGAACTTATTGATAAAACTATTAGGATGTACAGCGAACCCGCTCTCTTAGTGGATCAAGAACAGATTAAAGAATTTATGGATGAAGAAAATAGAGTTCGCCAAGCATTGTTTGATAAAACAGGATATACGGAGGCAGATTTTGCTAGTGCAGATAGATTCGCTGAAATTTTACGTAAAGAAGGAGTTGATCCACCAATTAAAGCAAACTCAAAGGGGAAAGAAATTTATGCATTCGCTAAAACTGACCAAGGCTTGACTGATATACAAACAATAAATGAAACTGTTTCAGACTTAGTCGATGCACGATTAGCTGCAAAATCTACTATCAGGCACAAACGAGCAGAACGTATTCTTGATTACACCAAAGATGTACCAACGCTGCCTATTTACTTGGCTCCTGGTGGGGCTAAAAACACTATGCGATGGTCAGGTGGAGACAAAATAAACCCACAAAACTTTCCAAAAGGCACGAAACTACGAACCGCCCTAACAGCACCCGATGGCTATTTAATCGACGTAAAAGATTACAGCCAAATCGAAGTACGTTTTTTAGGGTGGCTTACGGAATGTGATACATTGCTGGATGTGTTTCGTGATCCACTTCGAGACATATATGTAGAATTTATCCCAGATATTTATGATGATCCAACAGACGATGAAACGAAAACAAAACGGTTCGTTGCTAAACAATGTATTTTGGGGCTGGGATACGGAATGGCTTGGAAGAAACACGTGGCACAATTAGCCATGGGGATTGGTGGACGAAAAGTATTTATTAGTCCCCACCAAGCCATGCGTAATGTCCAAGCTTATCGTACTAAGTTTAATGATGTAAAGACTTTTTGGGAAGAACTTGATAGAGTCTTAGAGTATATGATTCAAGATGATAATCCCTTAGCCACCGTCTTGCACAAAGGAGAACAACTGTTTGTGTGCCGAAAGGATGAAATAGAGTTTGAACCCACAGGTATTAAACTGAAATATCCTAAATTGAGAGGTACGGGGTACGATAAAAAATACACAGGCCTAAGTAGTTACAACAAACCAGAAGCCACTAAGATTTACGGAGCAAAACTGACTGAAAATATGGTTCAGTTTCTGTCCAGAATGTGTATGGCTGAAGCATTCAACAAGATTTCAAAAGAGTATAAAATCGTCCTTTGTACTCATGATGAAGTTGCTACGCTAATTCCTGAAAAGGATGCAGAACAACACAGCAAACGCATAAAAGAAATTATGTTGACAAATCCAAAATGGTGCTCAGACATCCCTCTAGCCGTTGAAGGGTCGTTTGATAAGCACTACCAAAAATTCTAAGAGGAAAAAAAAAATGTTATCAAAACCAAGCAAACGTGCGAAATTGTCAGAACACTTAGACTATTTACAAAGTATTCGAGACAAGAAAAGAGCACTTAATCAAGAATATAATGCATTAGGGGAAATAGAGAGGGAAGCCGAAGAAGTTATAGTGGATATGATGCAAAAAGAAGGGCTTGAAAAATTCTCAAGCAACAAAGGAACCGTATCAATAACTACAGCTGTTGTCCCCAGCGTCAAAGACTGGGATCAGGTGTATGAATATATTTTTGATAATCGGGCGGATTATTTATTACAGCGCCGATTGTCAACTACCGCCTTTCGAGAGCTTTATGAGATGGGAACCTCAGTTCCTGGCGTAGAAGCTTTTGAGAGAACTTCAGTAAACTTACGGAGACAAAAATAAATGAGTGGACAAGAAATTGTAAATATCAATGAGGAAATGAAAGCAGTACAGGCTCAACTGCGGAGTCAAATCGAGTCAGGTGGGACAAAGATAATAAAGATTAAGGATAAGAAATTTATCTTGCCCGATAAATCAGAAGGGGAGAAAATTGACGTTGTTGTCTTGGATTTTATTACAACTCAGTCGTATTGGGAAGATGGTTACCAAGGGGATGGAGACTATTCGCCTCCAGAGTGTTTTGCGTTTGGCCCTAATCCTAAGTCGCTTGTACCTGTTGAAAGTTCGTTAAAGAAACAGGCTGATGATTGCAACAGCTGTCCGAACTTCCAGTGGGGATCAAGAGGTAAAGGGAAGGCCTGTAAAACCAATAGGCTGTTAGCAGTGATTGCTGCTGACAATCCTACGGAGAACGAAATTTTGATGTTGCGCGTTTCTCCAACAGCTATTAAGTTTTGGGACAAATACGTCGCGGAATTGCAAACGAAACAAAACTTACTGCCCATGGCAGTGGTAACTGAAGTGTCGTTTGCTACGGACACCGCGTATTCGACAATACGTTTTGCTCAGGCAAAAACCTTGTCAGATGGAGAAGTAAAGCTGTTTTGGTCTCGTCGTCAAGAAGCTGTCGAATTATTGTCTAAAGAACCTGATTTTCAGGTTGGAGAGGAAAAGGCAGCGCCAGCGAAAAAACGGACTAGTCGAAGAAGTAGTTAATTAAGACAGTCCCATTATGTCGCCCCTTCGGGGGCGACACTTTTTTTGGAGTAATATGCAATGACTAAGACGAAATCAATAATCAATGAGTTGGTTCCAATGGAAGGTGCCAAGCTTCATTCACTTCGACAAGAATTGTCGGACTATGAGAGGGAACTTGAGAAAGAGATGGCTATCGTAGCTGATTTAGAGGCAAGATTGGCCACTCACAAAGAGAACGTTGGGGTCATAGAAGAAGACATCTTTTTAACCAAACGGGATATTGAAGATGAAGAGAGTGGGAATTAGAGCGATTAAAGAGGGAGTTCAGTGTCATGTGCTGCCAGACCAAGAAACTGATCTTGATGATTTATATGTAGATATAATTGAAGTCCCAGATAAATTATTATTTGGTGACACGGGAGAACTAATGAAATATGTCGAAACCAGAAGCGAACTTTATCAGAAGCATACACAATCACTTGCCGAAGCAAAGTTTTCTCCGACGACAAAGTATGGGACTAACGTCCACTAATGGAACACCCGATATGTGGTACTGCGGCCCAAAAGGTGAAATTTGGGTTGAATATAAAGTTGGCAAAAATGAGTTGTCTGTATTGCAAGAACGTTGGATAATCGACCAATGGTTAATGAGACAAAATGCTTATGTAGTGGCATTTAAGAAAGAGCATTTAACAATTGGAAGAGGAGATTTAATGAAGGACTCGAGAAACGTTATTCACAGAGGAGACGCAGCAACCGACGCGCAGTGGAGAAAGGATGCACCGAAAATAGTAGCAAATTTTATAATGAAAAAATGTGGAGTTAAAAAATAAACGTAGGATATAAAAAATGACAGAAGCCGAAGCACTAGAAATAGTCGGGGGTCTGTCGAAGACAAGTAAAATGCCTTGTCCGAGTTACAGTATACCCGCCACAGAGTGCAAAGTTGGAACGAGGCTAAGAGACAAAGAGAATTCAGTGTGTAAAGGGTGTTATGCAATGCGTGGTTTTTATAGAATGGGAAATGTAGCAAGAGCTTTAAGGAGACGCTTAGATAGCTTAGATGATCCAAGATGGGTAGAGGCTATGATACTATTAATAAAACCACACAAATTTTTCAGATGGCATGATTCGGGGGATATCCAAAATGCACAACACCTCAGTAACATCGTTAGCGTATGCCTTGGCACGTCCAATACAAGCCATTGGCTACCTACTAAAGAATATAAGATGGTTAGGGATTACCTTAGTACAAACGTATTTCCTGATAACTTGGTTGTACGCGTTAGTTCGCCAATGGTGGATCAACCGCCGCTTAAAGCATATGACTTTACTCACACCGCAATTAATAAGGGAGGTATAGTACATGGCTTTGAGTGTGATAGTTTTTCTAGAGGCCATAAGTGTGGCGATTGCCGTGCTTGTTGGGATTCTACAATTGATAACGTTACTTTAACTTTTTATTAGGAGAAACAAAGATGAATATGGCACCAAAAACGATTAGTCGTTATACAGTAAAATATGACAAAAAGGGAATTCAAGTTGGATGTCAATCACTTAGCTTAGATCAAATGGAAGCGATGGTAAGAGAATGTAAAGAAATGTCAGCTACGCCACAAGAAAAATGGTTAAAAAACATACCGGGCATTTATTTTCGCAGTGATTTTGGTTCCACTATGTACATTATTACTGAAGATGGAACAAAACTACATTCTTATGAAAGAAGTTTTAGAGCTAAACCTCCGTCTACTTATCTTGGGGGAAGAATAGACAGACCCATGACTGAATATTTTTCTTCTTTTGAGCGTATGAAAAAGGAGAAGTTTAAATGAACAAATATAAAGTAACTTGGAAAGAATCCGAAGGTGAACAACAAATAGATTGGTTAGTGACAGCAGAGACTTTCGAAATTGAAGACTATCAGCTTGTTTTTCGAGTTAACGGATTTGCTGTGGCTGCTTTTTCTAATTGGGAACGAGTGATCAAACATGAAAAGCCGGATACACGTTAACCAACATAACATTCGTGCCAATAAAAAAGATGGTGGCAACCGACCTGTTATGACAGTTAAGACATACAAAGACAATATAAAGTGCCAAGAAGTACAAATTAACGGCCCAAGCAAAGTGGTTTATCGACCTGATAAACCGCTGGCTTGTGGTGCCACGGTATGGATTGAAACAACCAGCGAAGTGGTTACATTTAGCCCTGTAAATAACATCAGA
>JAAOEI010000590.1_pt1 | contig 13739 bp, 15 predicted proteins | sample 7059261 | NCBI WGS metagenome assembly JAAOEI01 (sample SAMN14008812, study PRJNA610033) | viral metagenome | isolation source: viral particles filtered from seawater | place: China: Hangzhou Bay, Yangshan Deep Water Harbour | collected 2017-10-31
GTTTCCAGTTGTGCCAAAATACTTTAACTCAATTGACAAAAAACCAGCCGTAGGCAAAACAAAAGACGAAAGTTTAAATTTCCTCGTGTCGTCGTCCTTTGTGGAATAGTAAACGAAAGTCGAGTAAGTCTCGGACCATGCCAAAAGGTTTAAGCTGCCAACTATTGTGGTGCCTAAATAGCGGTCGGTCCCGCCAGAGTCAACGTGCCGAACTGCAATAGCTAACCCGCTGGCAGCCGTCGCGTAATTTATGTCAATTTCTAAATCTAAGCTAAGGCCAGCAAAGTCCAAGAAAACTGGTTTTGATGTAATTGGCTGGTCGGTATCTTCGCCGTTAGGCATAAATCTAATATCCCAGCTAACGCCTTGTTCGTCGTCGTAACCAGTTTGTGACGGGATGTTATTAGGGAAAATCTGTATAACCGCCGTGTCGGGGTCTGGCGTAATTGTCCAGTCGTAAGGCTTGTAAGGTCCCTCTAAAAACCAAGAATCCTCGTTTAAGTTTTCGCCGTTAGCAATAATTGATTGGCCCAAGTCGCCTTGGGTTAGCGTCAATTTTTTAATTGGTCTTTGGTACTGTAAAAGCTGGTCGCCTTGTACTGGTATCCAAGTTGTGTCTTCGTTGTCTTGGTCTCCAACTTCCTCGCTTAAATAGTCTTCAAAAACGTTATACATTATTCGTTTGCTCCCAGCATCTGCAACCGCCACAAAAGTATTTTCTCCAAAAGTTATGTAAGAATAACTGTTTAAACTTGGTGATGGCGTTGCGGTCCAAGTTATTGCGTCCGTTGAATAATAAATTCTATTTGCGCCACTAGAAACAACGCCAACATAATAACCATTCCCGTAAGTTATGCCAAGCGCATTAAAATTTAAATTTGCAGCAGTCCAATTAATTCCATTTGTAGAATAATAACCACCAGTCGTAAATTTTCCGTTTGCAAAATGCACGGTTAAAGTACCAACGTTAAAATTTTGTTGTGTCCAAGTTATTCCGTCTGGAGAGGTCATAACAACACCGCCAATTACACCACCAGAGGCAACGGCAACAAATACCCCGTTACCGTAAGCAACGCCAGTAAAATTTGCATTCATTGCCGAGTTTCTACTTGTCCAGTTTATTCCATCTGGTGAGGTCATTACTCGGTTGCCCGTTCCAGTATCTGAAACCGCAACAAATAAGCCATTTCCGTAAGTAATATCTTTCCACCAATTATTTGCCGCTGGCGTTCTGCTTGTCCAAGTTAATCCATCTGGAGACGTAAAAACAAAGCCAGTAAGAACTCCAGAAATACTAGCATAACCAACACCAACAAAAAGGCCATTTCCAAAAGCTATTCTATCGCAATTCCATCCACTTGGTGTTAAATGTGTCCAATTTATTCCGTCGTAAGAATAAGAACGAAACACGGCACCAGTTGCTATAAAAATACCCTTTGCATAAACTGCACCTCTAAAAAAAGTAGAATTATAGTTTATATCTGTCCAATCTGTTATTGCCGTAGCTGGGTTGTTAACAAAACTTTCCTTTACGGCGTAGGTGTCCCAGTCATGAATATAAATTACAGTTGTGTCGATGTTGCGAGATATTGCGCGTTGAATAATCCAGCGGCCGTTTCGTTGAAACAAAACCCAACCAAATGTTTTGCAAATTTCTAGCAAGAAATCAAACGCGTTTAACTCTAATTCGTCAAACGTAAACTCTTGCACCTTTAGATTTTCGCCCGCAACTTGCGCAAAAATAGATTTGGTATTGTCCATAACTAGACCCTCGTAAAGGTCATTACACACCTCAAAATCTAACTCTAAATCTAGCGTATTTAATTGGTCAAAAATCAACGTGCCTAAATCGGTGTCCTCACTTGGACCCGTTAGGCTTATCTCTTTTAATTGAGCCAATCCGTCGGTCGCAGTTACTACAACTGGGTAAGGCGGGTCTTGGAATGGCTCGCCAGTAATGTCGTTTAGTAAGTAGCCTTTAAATACAACGTTTCCGTCAAATTTATGCACAACTAAAAACTCGCGGTCCGAGTAGCTAAAGAAATTTCTAAAGTCGGTTACGTCAGTTGAATAAAACGAAATTGTAAGAGTTGCCGACATAATGCTGGACGTTATGTCCTCGTTATCCTCGCGCTCGTATTTGTGGACGGCTGGCGCCTCGGTTGCAATTAATTCCGTTGACGTTCCAACAAAGCCGTCTTGGTAAATTTCTACGACGTTGGAATAGTTGTCAATATCTTTAAAAGGTATTGTATATTTTAACCCGTATGCCATTGTTTAGAATTTTCTTGCCCGTGTTTTATTTGCTCGGTTTAGCGTGCCAACTAGATTGTCGCCGCTAATCGTAAAGGTAACATTTCCGCCCATCATATTTTGGAGTTTTGACAAAGGCGCAATAACCTCGGGGTTTGTTCTGGCGCCAGTATATTCGCCGACTAGCGCCGACGTTGGCCCGCTGACAATACCACCGTTAGCGAAAGGCGTTAAGCCTCCAATACCTTTTGCTTTACCTCCCAAAATTAATTTACCTAAACCAGATTTTCCGCCAGCAGCCTCCCCAGCTTTCATTACCAAACCGCCCGTTAAAATGTTTAAGGTTATGGCCGCAGCGATTGCCGCAGCAAACCGCAAAACCATCTGTTTAAGCGCATCAAAAATGCCTTGAAAACTTACTTTTCCAGTCTCTGCTAATCCCGATAATACTTGGCCAAACATATCCCCAACAAATAAAGCGGCGTTCATGTTTTGCGCAACTAAAGCCGTTTCGTTAGCCAATTCAGTTTGAGCCACGTTATAAGCTTGTAACCTTGCAACCGCGTCCTCTGGTATTATAATTTTTGGCATTGTTAACGCAATTTGCTTATTCATTGCCAAAATACTAGCCGAGGCGCTCTCGACCATTTGCAAACGCTCTGGACTCATTTGCTTAGTGACGTCCGTTTGTTGGCCGCTAAATGCATTTCGAACACCTACTTTTCCAAGCGTTGCGTTTTGTGTCTTTAAAAATTCCTCCGCCTCTTTTCTAAGTTGTTTTACCCTTTGTTCGTGGGCCTTTTGTCTTGCGGCCGCTTGCTTTTCTGTTTCGGCGGTGTTGGTCTTTGTTTGAGCCGTTGAGTTAGCAGTTGCGCTGGCTAGTAATTGCTCTGAGGCGCTTTGCTCTTTTCTAAGTTTTACATAGGTTTGAAATAGCGCTTTTGAATCCTCGACGCTATGGCCCAAGCGAATCATTTCGTTGAGGAATTTTGTTTGCGATGTTCCCGCCTCTAAAGTTGAAAGGCTCAAACTATCGAATTGAGTTGCAACGTCCTTAATAGTTTTAACCGTGTCGTCGGTTGAATCGTTAACTTTTAAAAGATATTCCCGCGCGTCATCTGAGGACTCGGCAAGCGTTTTAAATGGGTTTAACAACTCCATAATTTCGCCCATATTTCTAAGGGACGAAATAACATTATTAAGGTCCTTAACAAACCAGTTTATAAAGCCGCTAGACGAATCGCCAATGTTTTTAAATAGCTGCGTAATGTTGTCCTCTAGGTTAGAAATAGCGCCGCCAGTTGTTGCCGCAATTGCTTCCATTGACCCAGCAACACCTTCCAAATTACCAAGGCTTAAAATATATTCTTGAATCGCCTTATCGGATTTTGCGACCTCTGTCGTTATTCCTTTAAAAGTAAATTGCACAACGTCGCCTTGAGATGCGGCTTGAATACCAAACTCCTTTAAACGCTCAAATTCGCCAGTTTGCGCGTCCAAAATCGCTTCGGTTAATTGGTCGAATGATTTGCCGACGGCACTGGCAACGTCTCCCATTTGGCGCATTTGCTCCATTGTAGGGATAAAGCCGCGGTTAGCTAATTTAACAAAGGAATCCGTTAACTCGTTGACTTGAAACGGGGTCGAACTTGCAAAATTAACAATCTGGTCCATTGCAGCCTTGGCCGCTGAATTACTACCTAAAGAGGTCGTTAAAACCGCCTCCATTTTTTGAAATTCTACGGTAGTCGCTAAAATTGATTTGCCAAAACTTATAAGCTGGTCAACTGCAAAAACGCTGGCCAAAGTTTTACCAACGTCCGAAAAGGCGCTTGACATTTTTTTAGTCGAGGCTATGGATTCGTCGTTTGATTTAGTTACGCTTTTGCTGATTCCGTCAACCTCCGATTTTAACTCGGTCATTGCCTTGTTAAAATCCTTTAGCTGGGCGACTATGTCAACGTTTAATTTTGCGCTCATTGTATTTTCTTTGTTATCGTGTCGAAAATGGCTTCTTCTTCAAATTTAAGGTTTTGCCATTGTAAGCCAATTTCATACGCTTTTAGCTTTTCCTCTGGCGTTGGTATTTGTACGGGTTTCGCATCCAATAACGGGATTTTCCAATACTTTTCTGGCTTACGGATTAGGTCGCTTTTCTTTGTAACGTTTACGTTGTTAAGCTGAACCCAAATAGACCTAAATAAATTCTCTTGCTTAGATTCCCGCATTTGGTGACCGTATGCAATCGACTGATATTCGGCAAACGACATAAAATAAAAAGAGTCGGGCAATAGGCCCAACTCCCCAATGGCATAGTGCCAAATATCGTTAAAAGTTACTTTTTTTTTGCGCCTTCTTGCGCTGGCAATTCAACTTGAGTAATTGCCGACAAGCCAAACATAATGGTTTGCATTACCTTTCCGAGTTGCTCTGGGTTAGTCATGTCGACCCAGTCTATAATATCCTCAAAAGTTAAATCCAATTCTTTGTCTTTAAATATCGCCTCCACATAAAGAGCCGAATAAACAAATTTTGCAATTGATTTAATTTGATTTACGCCCGTGGTTGTAAGCTGCTCAATAGTTAATTGAACGTCATAACCTTGGTTTTCGCTAAAATGGATTAACGCGCCCATCCCAAATTTAAGAGGATAGGCGCGCCCATTTATTTCAACTGTTGTTCTGCCTGTGTAATTCATACGGGCAAGTTAGCAAAAATTAGGTTGATGCTGGTACAACGGTAGCTTTTAGTAAAGGACCTTTACCCGTAAATTCTACGGAATAAGTAACCGCGGATTCCATTTCGGCGCTCACGCTAATTGAGGCAACAGATGCATTGCCGTAAAATACTAGGTCGCCAGTTACGTTTGTGGTAAATTTCAAAGCCACAACCGTACGGCCGCTTAGTAGCGTGTAAATATCGCCTACGTTGTTTGTGTCGTCAAATGCAACCAAGCCGTCGGTAGAAACGGACCAGTCGCGTAGGCCCGCGATATGGTCGGCCCAGCCTCCATCGTCCTTACATGTTGCGTCGGCAAGGTCTACGTTTACGGATAATTCGGAACTCGTTGCGCATCCAATCATAACGTTATCAAGGTAAACGTTTAAAAGGGTGCCGTTAAATTTGCCAGTAGTAGCCATATTGTTAGGGGTTAAATTCTATTTTTTTTTAAAAATAAAAGGTTACAGAATAATTGCAAACGTATAAATTATTTTTTAGGCATTATCATTTCACATTTTGTGCCGCTTGGGTCGCTCGGCTCTTTGCTAAAATAATATTGCAAATCCGTTGGCGGTGTTGTGTAGCGCAAGCACAAAGCTTTTAATTTGCAGCGCTGAGGTTTGCATTTAATTAAATCGGTCATTATGTGTAAACTAGGAAATTAGAATCTTGATCTATAATTATTTCAAATAATTCGTCGATAATAAAGCGCTCCGCTGGTAAATCTGTTTCGTATAATTCGCCAACACCTTTAAAGCTTACCGAAAAGCTTGCAACGTTTTCCAATTCTCCCGATTGCGTCAACGATTCGACCATTGCCAAACCTAAAAAAATAGTATTTGTCTCTGAGCCAATAGATAGCCAAACGCGTTGCTTAGTTATTAACAAGTTGTAAAGGTCGCCATAGGAAAAGCCGTCGTAAATAGTAAGCGCGTCCGTAGATATTGACCACGACCCGATTTTACTAATATGGTCGGTAAACATTCCGTTAACATTGGATACAGAATCCAATTTTTGCATCTCAACGCTCAACTCGTAAGCCTTTGATTTGGCAATTCTTTGCTCGCCAATTAAAACGAAAAGCGTAGACCCATTAAGCTTGCCCATCAATCCAATTTTCAATCGTTAAAATTTCCCTATGCACAACGTTAGTGTCGGTAATATTTGAAAGGCTAGTTTGTTGCAACAATTTAGCCGTTACAATTTTGCCAACTTGCAGTTGTAAATAATTCTCTGGGTAAAGGCAAACAATCTGTAAAATGGCGTCCGCGATGCTATCGGCGTCTAGTCTCCCATAGGGCGCAATCGCAGCCGTTACAACGTCCAAAACGATTGTAGTGACGTAATTATTTTGTTGGTTGTCTTTGTCGTCGGCTTGCGTCTGGTTGCCAATTAAAATGTAAGGGAAAACCGCGTTATCTGGCGCAAAAGTATCGTAACAAGGGACCAAAGCACCTTTATAGGTAATCGTATTATGTAAAGCGGTCCAATATGCCTTGCGAACAAAAGGTTTAATATTTCTCATTTTTCAAATAGTTTTTTTAACGTGCGCTCAATATTTTTCGGCAATTCTTGGCGTTGTTTCCATACCGCGGGATAAAAGAACGGTCGCGCGGGCAAATTTACTTCTTTAATTCCGTCGCCTTTGTATTGGGACGCAAATGCAGTTAATTCGCTTGGCACTTTTACACGGGTACCCGTCCCGAACTCAACATAAGGCGCGTATTCGGCGCCAACTTCAACGCCTCCTGTTATTTCGTTTTTGCTTACCTTAATTGGAGTCGATTGAATGCTATTTTTAAGCGCTCCAGTATCAACGCGCACGTCGCTTGCCGCTTCGCTTTCAATTGCTAGTATTGAGTCTTCAATTTCTGCACGCACATAGTCCGCAACCTCGCCCTCTAAGTCTTTTAGGTACTTATAAAACGTGTTTAAACTGGTTTTATTGAACTCAATACTTAGCATTTTTATTTCCTTTCTTTAGCTATAATTTTTATCATGCGGTCGTATTCGTTGACGTCAATAATTGAATCAATAATTAAGGTTTGACCCGCGTAGGTTATAAACATTGACTTTGTAATTGTAACCAAAGGGTTGTCGCGTATAATTATTTCCCATTGGTTTTTAATAACCATCTGGTCCTCGCTATTTTGACGCGTGCCGCTTTGGTTAGTAACCTTTGCCCAACAAGTATAAGCCAAGCCAGAGGCGGAATAAAAACCGCCGTAACCGTCAGCGGTTAAATTCGAATTAAAAAACGAAATGCGTTCTCGCAAATCGCCCGCTTTAATTTCTTTATTAGTCCTCACGCGCCAAACCAGTTATAAGTTTTATAAGGCATTAACAAGGCTTTAACGCCCAAAGGCGATTCGATAGCCTGTAAGTCGCTAAAGTCTTCGCGGCGTTCGTAAAGCGTGTTAACCAGCATCTTAATAGCTAGTTTAATATCCTCGGGAACCGTTGTAAATCCAGCCGTATAAACTAGTTTAAACTTGTAACTCTGAGCGCCTCCAAGAATAAATAATTTAGGGAAAAGGCCCGCGTTTACTTGGTATGTTAAAGGCGTTTCAACTCCGTTTTGGTCAATCGTTACGCATTTAGAAATATTTAAAATATTTGTTAGCGGTCCATAAGGCATTTGGAACTGGTAAGGAAACGTAAATGAATCAATTGTAACCGTTTTTAAAACAATGCATTTGCCAATATAGGATTCGCAATGTGTGCGGGCCATTGTTATTAAGCTAGTAATTAGCGTGTCCTCAGAACTTCCGTCAATTCTTGCGTAGTCTTTTGCTTCTTGCAATGTTACTGGCTCCGTAATTGCGCCCGTTGTTAATTGGACTGAATAGCCAGTAAATGACCCGTTGCTAGGTGTAAATAATAAATCACTCATTGTATTGTTTTTTTGCTTTGTCAACAATAAAGGTATAAAACCTTTCCAATTCTTCTTCTTGGTATTTTAGTCGTTCCTCTGCAAGGTTGCGCATAATGTTTTGGTGAAAATCGTATAAAATTTCGTCTGTCATTAATTCCTCGATTTTTTTAGCCATGCCGTCAATGTCTTTGCGGTCAAAGTAAAGACCAGCGGCCCCGAGGCATTCTTTTAATCCGTCTGTCGGCGTGCAAATAACTGGCAGCCTATTAATAGCCGCCTCCAATGCAACGCGCCCATAACTTTCGTAATCGCTTGGCATTAAAATTATATTTGATTTGCCGTAAATTAGGTGAACGTCTGGCGTTTGCGGAACGTACTTTAAATTTTTATAGGTGTCGTCAATGATTTGCTCGCCGTAGCTACCTAACACGCCAAGAAATTTAATCTTTGGCAATCGCTTGGCAAGTTCAACAAGAATATGGCCGCCTTTATTTTCGTTGCAATTTATCAACGTCACATTTTGCCCGTGCTTGCGATTATATTTTACGTCGTCTGGGAAAATTGGAGGTTTGCAAACAACTGACGCGTTAGGGTAAGGCCCGCCGCCTACATTCTTTTGGTTTGCTTTATTATTGTAAACGACGTGAATGTTATTAGCCTTAAACCTAACGTTTCGATAATCGTGGTCATTATGGCTTAAAAAAATTAATTGCTTTTTAAATGTACGGGACCAATTTATTGCGACTCCAGTACTGTCTAAATGGGTAAATATTACGTCGGCATTTTGTAGCGCTAAAAAGAAATCGTTAGAATAATAGCCAGTTATAAATTTTAAAAAAGCGAACTTTTCGCCGTCTGGGTAAATCTGGCTTTCGGGTAATATTACTTCAATATTGCATCCCTTTTGATGCAAAAATTTAGCGTAATGCTGAACGGTCCACTCGGCGCCCGAGTTATGCGTTCCCGCCCACGCGTGTACAAAAAAGACAACATTCATAAATTATTAATTTGGTTTTTGTAAACCTATTGATTTTTAAATAAATAAAAAAACCCGCACAACTATTGTGCGGGAATTTCCAACTAAAACTAACCTATGAAATTAGTTACCAGAGCCAGAGGCCAAAGCCGCGGCAAAGCTTCCGTAAACGATAGACTGAGACGTGTAAACTGCGAGCGCAATTCTTTCCTCAACTCTAACGGTTACAAAGTTTTTAGTTACGTTGTCGGCGTCTTGCTCAAAGAATTCAAGTGTGATGCCCTGACGAACGAACAACTGAGAACCTAGCGCCAAATCTCCAACAAAGAAATCGCCAGCAACAACGCCGTTAATTGCGTAAACTGGAACTCCCATGATAAACATTTGTCCGCCAGTAATTGAAACATAAGACGGCATAACGTACGCTCCGCCAGTTTCTTTGCTAGAAACTAGTTTTAAATAATCAGTTGGGTTAATCATGATAGCGTTAGGGCTATATTCGTTCTTAGTAGTTTGAACCACCGCAGCAGCCAAAACGTCAAATCTGTTGATTGTAGAACCAAAAGAAACGTTTGTATAAGCAGACCCGTCAGTTGCGAAACCATGCAAGTTTTGACCAGAACCAGACCCGTAAAGGATTTGAGTATCTTCGATGTTCAAAAGTTTGCTAGGTGCACGGCTAGAAAGGTAAGCGATTAGACCTTGGGTATCGTCCAACATTTCTTTAGTCAATCGCATGAAAGTAGGGATTGTTCTAATTGAACGGTCCACCGCAGTTAGGTCGAAATCAGATTGAGGTTTTGCAGAACCTTGCGCGGTTGGTGCAGCTGCGTTGTCGTAAGCTGATTCGCGAACGAAACGGATTAGGTTGCTAGAGGTTTGACCAACTGGCAACAACTGACGTACGTTTACTTTTCTGTTAGGAACAAACTTCAAATCTGGCACGCGGTCCGCTGGGATAACTTCGCCAGTGTAAGCGTTTCCAACTGTCATGTCAGCACCTTTCAATTCAAGGTCCAACTTTACTTTGTTAGCGTTTCCGCTTTTGTAGTTTCCGAATGCGTCAGAGTTAAACGCTTTCTCTAGTTCGCTAGAAAAAGAATAACCTTTTTGAGCGCTTGCGAAACCCGCTTGCGTTCTTGCGTCTACTTGGTCCAACTGACTTTGTAGCGCAGTTGCCTTTTCGTTAAGCTTTGCGGTTTCGGCAGAAAGGTTTTTTCTGAATTCTTCGCCAGCTTCTTTCATTGCTTTAACGTCGGAAATCAACGCCTCGTTGCCTTCCAATTTCGCTAAAACAGAATCTAATTGTTTAGTGATTGCTTCCATGTTTGTGTTAAATAAATTTTTTAAGTTTAGGTATATATTCGAACTCCAAAGCCATTGCTAACGTCGGGTCTTGCTCGCTTACGAATTGACTTGCGTCGGATTCAACGGTTAAAACTGACTTTGTTTCCAATGCCTTTAAATGTTCTTGAATTTGCTTTAATCCAATTTCTAAAGTAATCATTGATTCGTCGGTGAGGTCGCCATTTCTAAGAATGCCGCAAAACTTTGCAATCATTTCCTCGCTCTTTGGCTTGTCCCAACTTTTTACCGATTCAATCGGTGTATTTGGATTGGCCCCCCATGTAACAGTTGAACCCTCCCAAAGTTTTATTTCTCTAATCTCGCGGTAACCCGCTTTATTGTCGCTCTTTACAATTTCAAAGCCTACGGAATGCTCGTTAAATACGCCTTCAGCATAAAGCTTTATTACGTCTTTGCCGTAGCTAGTTTCTGTAATCTTAGAAACAAAACGTAAGCCTTTGCCATCTTCAATTAACTCCATTGGTTTTGCCAACGGCATTAATGGGTTATGCTGCAAAAGGTGCATTATTCGATTGCGGCCCATTGGCCCGTTTTCGCCTACGGTCTTTTTATAGGCCCCAGAAACGATTACGTCTCCGTCTGAGTCTATGTTATTGAACGCGGAAAAATAACCCGTTACGATGCCTTTAACGTCGTCCACGTCCTCAATAATTCCCTCGCTTATATTCTTGTAAATCATGAGTATCTTTTTTGTAAAAATAAAAGTCTAAATAAATAAAGCAAACCAATAAATTATTGGTTAACAAAATCGCGGACTCTGTTTTCCGATTCTTTAAATAGGTTGGTATAATCTTTATAACCGCCTTCAATATCTGAGTCGCTCGGGCGCTGATAACTTAAAAACGGGTAAACAACGTAACTGTTCCCGCGTGGGTGTACAACTGTCCTAAAATATTCGTCAATTGGCACCGTTAAATCTAGCGTTGCCATCTCTTTGCATAGGCTATGCGAGTAGTAAATTGCGTGGGTTGTCCAAGCGCCGTAAGTACAAGCCAAATTTTTATTTATTCTGTCTAGCCTTTGGTCTTTTATATTGGCCCCTAGCATTAACATTTCCCAACCTTGCGGTAAATCCTTTATTGCGTTTTCCAAATTAGTCGCCCAACCTCGGTAAGTTGCATCGTCCTCAAAAATCAAAACGTCACCGTCAGCTTGCGCAAATATCTGTTTAAATGTTTGCCACAATCCAAGCCAACCAAATTCGTTTTTAATTGCTGGCACTCGCTCAAGTTCAAAATGCGGGCCTAACTCCATTTCACACGCGCGCCATTTATCGCGGCGCGAATCCAGATTAATTACCTTTGCAATCATTTACGAATAGGTAAGCCGTCAACGTCTCGCATTAATCTAAACACAACCTTACAACGGCAGTTACAAACTTGCGACGCGGGAGCGCTTGGGTCCGCTGGTCGGTCCATCTCAATACCGCCAACAATAAATTTTGCGTTAAAAGGTATATAATCTGAGTTTAACATTGCTAAATGGTCAGGTCGTGTCCGCTGGTCGCTTGCTGGCACCCATTTCTTTTCGTACATAAAATCCGAGGTCGCAGCCGATTGCATGGCGGCCGTGTTGGTAGCCTTTACCATTTCAGTTCGTGCTATTAACTTGGCTCGGTTTATAAATATGGAGCCAACAGTTTGCTCTATGCTGCGCGCAATATCCAAGACTCCTTTTCCTTCTTGTAATTTAGCCGCAACAATTCGCTCGATTAACGCAACTGACGTACGATTTATGTCTAGCAATAACCCCGTTAAATTAGTCACTGCAAAACGGCGCATAAAGTCACGCCATCCAGCGCGTAAAACTTCTTTTGTGGCTTTGCTTGGCGGTTGTATTGCGTTATACATTGCCTCGGCATAGGCAACGCCAGCGGTAACGTAAAGGTTTTCTAAAACGTCAGCTAATGGCGCGGGCGTAATTAGGTCAAATTGGTTAATATTTGCTGGCGCTTGTTTAATTGCCTCCAAATACGGTTGCAACTGCTTTTTTAAAGCCGTGTAAACTTGCTTTTCGTATCGCCTTTCGTAACGTCTTTGTAATGCGTCTAATTGATTAGCTAAAGCTATTTCTTTACGGGTTGGTTTCGGCATAGTCTCCAGCGTTGTCAATGTTTTCAACTGGTTGCGCTCCAAATTCGTCCAAAGCCATTAAGCCTTGCGGAATAAATGGTTTGTCCATTAACACGTTATCAAATTCGCCGTAATTCATTGCCGCGCGTTTCTCGTTTGGCGTTAACCAGTAAGCCGCTGACAACTGGGCAACCAATTTGTCCATGTCGTCTTGCATTTCTGGATATGCCATGTAATCAAAATCGACAAAATAATTGTTTTTGCCGTAGCTAGGCAAAAGCCAATTGTTTAAAACGTCTCTAATTTCAACGTGTAACGGTCTCACGACGTTATTAATTAGGGCCTTGTAAGCGGTCTCGGTGTTGTTAAATGTACTTGCCTCGGTGTCGCCAAGTAGCTTTGCGTCGACCCCGTAAACGCGGCATAATGAGCGTAAAATAACTTTTTGCGTGTCAATTATAGACATATCTACGGCGTTCATTCCCATTTGAACCCAGCTTAATTTAGCTGGCGTAATGATTACGTCGCCCGCTCTGTTTGCGCCTTGGTAGTTGGATGCGTAATCCTCTTTTAAGCCTTGCGCTTGCTCGCGGGTAATGTTAACCGTCCCGTCTCCCGTTAGTATTCCGCGCGCTCCCATGTTTTGCAGCATACTTAAAAGCGCTTGTTTACCGTCGTTGGATGTCGTAAGGTCACGAACTGCGGAACGCAAAGGACTTGCCCCGTATAAATGGTTAGCAGTTCCAGCGGTGTAGCTTAGATTTATATTTTTTAGGTGTCCAACGTTCTTGGCGTCAATTTTTTCGTAACCGTTATAGGTTAGTCGGTATTCTTTTATAGGTTGGTTTAGACCGCCAGAAATAATTTCCATAAACTGAGACGGCAAAGAATAAAGCGCAATTATTGGCGCATTTTCTTGACCACCACGACGGGCGCCGTACATATACGCGTTACCAGTAATCAAACGAAAGGCGGCAATTTCTTTTAGCCACAAATCCCAAGTTTGGAACTCGTTAGGCTTTTTCAAAAGTTTGTCAAATTCTGGAATGCTTACCTCTTCTAACGCTTTTGTCCTTAGCTTTTCAGCCGACCATTTGGCGCCAGAATTGCCAACGCCGCCGCTCATGGACTTGTAATATTTAAAGGCTTTTTGGTCCTTAATTTCGTAGGTTACCAGAGGCGCCGAGGCTAGTTTGTTAATGATTAAATTAATAATGGAATAAAGGTCCGAGTTAAGGTAAAGACCCTTTTCTATAAAGTTTTGCGTTGTTGGTGCGGTCCAAATTACGTTGTTACCCAAGTACGGGAAAACGGCGTTTAAATATGTGGCGTCTTTCTTGCTGATTCCAACTAGGGATTTGAGGCGGTCTATATAATTCATTCCGTAATTCTTTTTTTGTAAAAATAGGGGATTAATATAAAAAATTGATTTAATATTCTAAACGTGCCAAAAATCGTTGGCTTTAAGCTTGTC
>JAAOEI010000591.1_pt1 | contig 13729 bp, 16 predicted proteins | sample 7059261 | NCBI WGS metagenome assembly JAAOEI01 (sample SAMN14008812, study PRJNA610033) | viral metagenome | isolation source: viral particles filtered from seawater | place: China: Hangzhou Bay, Yangshan Deep Water Harbour | collected 2017-10-31
CTCTTCGCTATCGCGTCCAACCGGTTCGACGCGACTTCCGCTTCCTGGGCGGCGTCGATCGCGCCCTTCGCGAACACTCCCAACCCGGCGGCGGCGGCTGCGCTGAACATGGTCAGCCGCTTGCCCACGTTCTGCAACCCGGAACCGAAGTTCCGCAACCGGTTCGCGGTCGTGTCCGCGTTGTCCGCGAACTGGTCGAGGCTGCGGCGGGCACGCTCGATCGCCCGAAGGTCCGCTTCCGAGCTGATCGAAATAGACAGCGCCACCGCTAACCTCCTCGGATGTCGACTCCGCCGCCTTCATCGAGGCGGCGTTGTGTTCGCTTCATCAGGTCATCGATGATTTCCCCGACGCTGGCTTCAACTTTGCGGAAGTTCCGCCGAACCGCGCGGGGCAGGATTCGGCCACCCAACGAATCGAAGCTGCTGTTGCTGCCCAACGCCCGGGCAAGGTTGTCCGCGAACGCGCTGGGGGTTTTCGCACCGGCCAGCTCGAGGATCGCCCCAGCTGTTGACCATTGGGTGACGGCGACCAGGTTGATCGCGCGGCCGCTAGCGGTGCGCCGGCTTTTCCGGCTGGTGTCCGCGCGGATCCGGCGGGCCGCGTTCCCCCCGGTGTAATCCAGTTTCCGCCCGCCGGCGGTTCCCTTCGCACCGGTGCGGGTCGGGTTCAACCCGCTGGCCTTCCACGGCCCCCAGTTGCTCAGCACATTCCCGGACGGGTACTGGCTGGCCGCGTCTTTCACGATCGGGTCGACCGCGCCCTTCAACTTCGACTGGACCTCGTTGAAGTACTCCACATCGAACTGTTTCAGGACGCGCAACGTGGACTGCACCCCCTGCACCTCGACCCGCACCCCGCTGCGTGGCATCAGCGCATCCCCCTCGGTGGTGGTTTCCGGTTCCGCATGTCCGCGCGGTGCTTCATGTACCGCTGCATCGTGACCAGCACCCGCGGGGATTCCTGCATCAGCACGCTCACCGGGATCCCCGTTTCCACCGCCATCGCGGCTAGGACCCAGTGGGCGGACTCATCTCCAAAGGGGGTATCGGGTCAGCCCCGCTGCTCACGTCGGTGATCGATTCGACGGTGTCCAACCAGCCGTCGAACTCGAGGGTCGTCGTTTTCGTCCGCTTGGCGGCCAACCAGCACAGGTAGGCCAGGTGCTTCATGCGGACGTTCTCCCCGACCTTCGTGATGCTCAGGTCGAACTCGTCCTCGAAGCGGATGATGTCGGGGGCGGTGGCCGTCAGGATTTCCTGACGGCCGTCCGCGTAGTCAACCCGGAACGGTAGTTTCATGCGATCAGGTTACCCTGCGGATCAGGTGGTGCCCCGGTTGACGGTGCCGGAGATCGGCCAGGACACGCTGAACGTGGCCAGGTCCCCCATGCTGAACTCTTTGGGGTACTCGCTGATCAGGCACTTCATCTCGTACCGGGGGTTGTTGTTGGACACGGTCGCCGCGGTCCCGAGGGGGACCACCTGGATGGTGCCGATGTTCCCGATGCCGATCGCCTGGATGATCAGGTCGGGTGCGCCGGCCGCGTAGTCCTGGTGGAAGTCGATGTCGACGCTGCCATCGCGCAACCCGCCGATGCGGGTCCGGCCGACATCGGTGAACGCGGTCGTCTCGATGTCGTCGACTTCCTCGTTGATGGTGACACTCGCGACGCTGCTGGACAGCTTGTTCCCGTTCAGGAACAGGTCGAGATCCTTGCTGACGAACTTCGCCATGGTGGTGGGGTTCCTTTCGTGTGGTGGTTTGTTCGCCGGCTCCGGCGGGTCAGTTGGTGGTGAACACGTCGACGATGAACTCCGCGGTCATGTAGGTGACCTCGTTGAAGGTGACCGTGCCCAGGCCGCGCATCTCGGTGAGGCGGGTGTCCACGGCAAGCCCCCCCAACGTCGCGTCCCCTTGAACGGCGGTCTTGATTGAACTGGTGCCGATCGGGTTGAGGAACGCGTCCATCGCCGCCTGGGCGGATCGTTCCGCGACCCGCCCGCAGATCAGGAGGATGCGGAACTCGTACTGGTCGACGCCCCGTTGGAAGCTCAGGTCGTAGCTGATCCGCCCGACCTGCACGACCGCGCACGGCGGGTTCGGGTTGTCCGGGATGTACTCGTACGCGCGTAGGCCGGTGATCGTCGCCAGGCGTCCCTCGAGGCCGAGGCGGAGCTGGTTCAGGGTGGGGGCGGCCATCAGCCGGTTCCCCTCATCTTCTTGAACGGGTGCACCAGCTGCGCGACATCGGGGTCGAGTTTCGCGCCCACGCGGATCACCCCGAGATCGCCGAAGCCCATCACCCCGAGCGGGCTGTCCAATCTTTTGAAAATCCTTGAGGCTTGGATGATGGTGGCTTGGGTGATCTCCGTCGGGATGGCGGGGAACCCGAACACTCCCTGCACCCGCAACGTGGCCTCACCGTACGCGGTGACGAACGCGTAATCGCCGACCGCGCGTATCCGGGTGAACGGCATCGTCACCCCATCGGCGATCCCGTTCAATGGTTCCAGTTGGAAGTCGGACGCCTTGAAGGTGATGTCATACACGCCGTCCGCGCCGCTGCTGCTGGTGATCGTGACAGCTGTGCCGGCGATGTCGTCGGTTTGGACAACGTTGGTGAACTCGGGGGCGTAGCTGCGGGTGATCGTGCCCGACTGGTACACGCGCCGCCCAAGGTAGGAGTCGATCAGCCGGCTGGCTGATTCGGTGGCCATCTCGAGGAGGGTGTCGTCGACGGTGTCGTTGGTGGGGATGCGGAGGCCCGCTTTCACCTGCGCGAGGGTGGCGTACCCGTTCGTGATCGGCATCCCAACTCCTTCATGTCAGTCCTAGGTGTGCCGCGTACTCCCGGCAGCGTTGCTCCTGCTCGGCCACGTTCAACTGTGTTCGCCCGTACCCGGTGACGTTTTTCGTGTTCCGCTGGCTGACCGGGCCGGTCCCGTCGAACACGACCGGGTCAGCGGCGAGCACCCGGAGGAAGAACCCCCACTCGCACGTGATCTCCCACCCGGGTGGGTTCGCGTACGGCCCGGCCCGCCGGTACAGGTCCACGGTGAACGGGCAGCCGCCGACCATCCGATACGCGCTGGCCGGGCCGAGGACGGTGCGCAGGTCGCTGTCCCACCGGTCGCTCCCATCGGTGTGCTCCGCGGTGATCAGCATGAACTCCGCGTCCGCCGGGGCTTCCTGCAGGCGGGTGATCCCCGCCGGGGTCACGAAGTCGTCGATCGCGGTAGGCCACACCCACCCGTGGGAGATCCCGCGCACCACCTGGTCGAACAGGTGGCTACCGTTCTGCTCAGTGTTGAACGGGTCCGCCGGCACCCACGTGATGTTCGGCATGTACCACCGGGTCGGGTCAATCGTGGGCCCGTGGATGATGATCCCATCCGCCCGGTCATCGAGGGCGGCGAACGCCCCCAACCAGGCGGGGATGAACCGGTCGTAATCCCCCCACACCATGCTCGCCAACGTCACCATGCGGCTGGCGTCCACCCCTCAACGAGCATGTGCCGGGTCTCGCCCTGGAACCACGGATCAGGGCACACCACCGGCCCCGCTTTCCGGTACGCCGCCCACCAGGCGAAGCTCGAGTTGGAGATGACGTGAGCGCCGCACATGCTCAGCAGGTACCAGTCCAACCAGTCGACCCCGGTGTGGACGACCTTGCCCGGCAGGTTGTCCTCGCACCACGTCGGTTCATCGCTGAACACGTACACCTGCCCATCAGGCCAGTTCCGCTGATACCACTCCAACGGGAGACACCCGTGCGGCCGCCAAGGGTCCAAGTAGTCGGTGCGGCGCACGTGCACCCCAGTCGCATATTGGAATGGCCCCCACCCGTCCGTGACCAGCTGGCCGATCGTAGACGCGATCTTCGATCGCCCCGCGTCCGTCGGGTACAACCATTGGAACCTGTGCGCCTTGTCGGGCAGCATCGCCACGTCCTGCAAGTACCCGTCCCCGAGGGTGCTGGTGTCCACCACCTCACCCTCCGGTGGTTCGTACCACTCAGGGGGGAGGGTGATCCACTCCCGGTACTTCCAGTCCGGTCGGACGTGCACCCGCGCCCCGGCCTCCGCCGCCAACCCCGCCGTCGACATGATCTGCCACAACTGGTTCCCGAGGCGACCATGCTCCCCGACCCGCGTGTGGGTGAACGTCTTCACATGAACTCCAACGTCACCCAGATTTCACGGTCGGACGACTGGTGCCGCAGCTGCGCCCCGTGGGTGTGGTACTCGTACCACCCGGGGCCCGTGGCGAACGTGGCACCCAACTGGGCGGCGGCGATCCACTGTTGCCAATCCTCCCCCGGCCGGTTCACCACCTTATGGTGGTCCCAAATCCACCGCCGGTACGGGGAGCACGACCACACCACGTTCCGCATCTGCTTCGCGGCCTCGATCACACCCGCACCCGTCACCGGCTGCGGTGGCATCAGATGCCTGCGTGCCCCGTTCTCCCACCACTCCAACCCAACGCTCAGCACGTCCCCGTCGCAGTCGTCCAACCCGTCCAACCAGGTGGGAGTGGCCCGGTCGTCGACGTCGAGCTTGCACACCCAATCATCGACGCCGGGGACGCCGGCTTCGATGGCCCGGTTGATCAGCGACGGCAGGTGCTCCGGTGGTTCCGTCCGCACCCACACGACCCCCATCCTGATCGCCCCGCTGCTCGGGAACAGCTCGTAGAACGTTTCCCCAAGAATGTCCCGCGACTCCACCCCGTGGTCAGTGAGGGCGATCGTCACCGAATCCGGGGTCCGGTTCAACTTGGCGAGACTGGCCGCCCACCCGGGGAGGAACCGCTGGTACTCGATCGTGTGCGCACTGGTTACCACGCACGCCTTCGCCTTCAGATCCATGTGAGGAATCTTTGCATGTGCGCGTCGATCACCTCGGCCACGGTGCCCTCGTCGATCCGCCCCGCTAACCGGTTCGTGTGGATGTCCAACCCGACAGCGGCCGCCTCGATCAGGGTACGCGGGCACGCATCCAACGCGTTCGGGAGGAACACGAAATACGACACTTGGGCCATCGCGTCGAGCACCACCTGCCGGGGCTGGTTGCTTATTTCCCGCAACTGCACGCCCTGGCGCATCGCCCACATGCGCGCGTTGATCAGCCCCTTCTGCGGGTGGTTCCGCGCCGCCCACAGGGCGGTCCCGTCCCCGTCGCCCTCCCGCGCCGGGGGAAGGTCGATCCACCCGTGGCAGATCTCGGGTTTCACGTTGAACGTTTCCCCCTCCGCCCTGGCGTGCAACGCGCTCATCGTGACGAACGGGCGGGCCGCGCGGACCAGCTGAACGCGGGCCTTCGTCGCTGTCTGCTGGTGGTGAACCCACACCAAAGGTTCCAACGTCGACAGGTACTGCAACCCATCATCGGGGATGTTCTCCAGCTGGCTGATCACGACCCGGTCGAACTCCCCCGCCCGTTCCCACTCGCGCGGGTCCAACGGGGTCACCTCATGCCCGGCTTTCATCACCTGCCGGATAGTGCCGAGGTCGCACATTTCCCCACCGCCGACGGCATCGGGCAGCAGGTCCGGGCGATCCTCCGGGTTGCTGAAGAACGCGGACCACAACCAGCCGACCCGGGTCACTTGAGCACCTCGAGGAAGGGCCGCCAGCACCGGTCGAACACCACGTCCGCGTTGTAGTCGCGGGCGAAATCGACCGCCTTCTGGGATGGTTGGCGGCCGCGGCCCCCGTCGATCCACCGCTGGTACGACTGCTCGAGGGCGTTCACGATGTCCTGAATGTTCGGGGTTTGCAACCAGGCGGACTGGGCGGCGTCCCACCACGGCTGCCCCTGCACGATCCACCCATCCCCCACCAGCTCCGGTTGGGCGGTGAAATCGGACACGATCACCGGTACCCCGCACGCCTGCGCCTCGATCACGCAGATCCCGAACCCTTCACCCATCGTCGGCGACAGGCACACGTCAGCCGCGGAGTACAGGCAGGCGAGGACGTCGTTGGGGATGTTCATCCTGTGCGCGAACTGGTTCACGAACTGGTACTTCTCCCGGGGCAACCCGATGTTCTTGATCAGGTCGTCGAAGCGGATCCCCGACATCGCCCCGAAACGTTCCGTGTGGAAGTACATGCACACGTCCGGCTTGTCGCTGGCGAAAATGGTGAACGCGACCACGTTCTCCGCCCACGCCTTCCGGGATGGCACCACACCCTTGTTCGCGTTCGGCGCGATCACCACGAACTTGTCGTCGGGAATCTCCATCAGCTGCCGGCCGGTTTTCGTTCCCCCACCCGGTTTCGTCACCGTCTCCATCGGGCGGAACACGCTCGTATCGATCGCGTGGGGCGCGTAATGGTGGCTGATGTCCTTCACATCCAACATGCGGGACCCGAACTGGCTCATCGCGACAGGGGTCACGTTCGGCTGCTGGCACCACCGGTACACGTCCGGGGGCGCGGGCTGGTGGTCAATGGGCACCCAGCTCACCGTTGGCATGTCTTGGTAGCGGTCGCCCTTGATCACCCACGTGTCGCACAGGGTGAACCAGATGATCTTCTGGTCGGGGTGTTCCTTCTCCAACGCGTCGTAGTAGGCGGGCTGCACGTCGAGGCTGAACCCGTCGTACCCCTTCGGCAGGACTTGCACGCCGGGGATCCATTCGCTGCTGGTCGCCTCGAGCCCGTAGTTCGCGGCGATAGTGACCTGAACGCCGGCGGCCTGCAGGCGGGGGATCAGCTGCGCGGCTTGCTGCCCGTAGCCGGTGGGAGCCCATGGGGCGTTCGTGAAAAACAGGAAGTGCAACCCGGTGTGGGGTGCGGGGGGTGGTGTAGGGCCGGGTGCCCGGCCGTTCACGCGTGCCACGGTCCCATCATAGGAGTTTCCCCAAAGGGAACGGTGGGGGCTTTCCACACCCCCACCGCCTTGATACCTTCAATCGCACTCAGGTCACGTTGTGTGACCTGCCGATGATGGTAGCAAACACTGAACTTCACCCGACGGGGGTTCGGGTGGGGGGAGGGTTGCCCCTCCCCCCCCACAATGTAGCGATCCGGCCCCCCGGATCGGTTTACCGGCGGTTGCCGGTGCTCCGATCCTATTAGGCGGCGGTCCCGATGAACGCGGCCACGTGCGTGGTCTGCGGGAGCTGGCCGTCGACCCGGATCTGGCAGCGGAATGTCACCAGGTCCTGGTTGAACGCGTACTCCTCGGACGCGCGCACCTGAATACCGCCCACCGTGCGCACGTAGTACGACGGCATGTGGCCGACGATCAGTGAACGCGCGGCGCTGCCGGCGGCGGCGACCGCCGGGTTCTCGATCAGCGGGTACCCCAGGAGGCTGTCCGGCTGGCCGAGGATAAACGACGGCTGGTACACGTACTGGCCGCTGTTGTCCTTCAGCTTCCGCAGGTTCGCGATCTGCGACCCGCGGGCCATCCACGCGACACCCGGGAGGAGACGCGCCGCACCGTCCAACCGGTACAGCAGGTCCACCACCTCGTCCGCGCTCGGGATGTACGTGGAGACCGTGCCACTGAGGGTGGTGCCAGCTGCGGCGGCCACGCCCTGCGGCTTGCTCGACCCGTCACCGGTGGTGAGGACATCGTTCACCGCGAACCCGAGGGCGTTACCCGCCTGGGTGGCGATGAAGTCGGTGATCGAGATCCCGCTGTCGTTGAACAGCTCGTTCGACACCTGGACCAGGAACGAGTACTTGTACGCGCTCAGGGTGCTCATCGCGAGGAACGTGGGGTCGGACTCGCCGGCCGCCGCCGCCTCAGCGGTGAGGGTGCCCGTCGAGTACGCGTTGATCCGGGGGATCGTGATGTTCTCACCGCTGGTCGTGTTCAGCACGGTGACAACGTCGGGGCGGAGCATCGGGCCGACGAGGCGGGCCCGGTACAGCACCTGGTCGAAGAACGTCACCGGCAGGGGTGAACCGGTGGAGCTCTTCGTCACGTCACGCCGTTCGGGCATGAACTCGTGACCGCGGATCTCACCGAGGCCGATGCGGCGGAGGATGTCGTCGGCGTTCTCCCCGGCGGCACGGGTTTCCCGCACCTCGGGTGCCAGCTCGCGGGCCTCACCGATGGTGCGCTCCGTCTCGACGGCGGCGGTGAGGTCCTTGATGATCTGCGCGCGACGGTCAAGGTCGGCCGTCATCCGCTGGTAGGACTGCTCTTCCTCGCCGGTCAGGTCCCGGTTCTCCGCTGCTGCGGAGTCGAGGAGGGCCTTGGCGGCGTGCCACGTCTGCTGACGGGCCTCCACCTGCCTCTGAAGGTATGTCTCGCTCACTTCCTTTTTTCCTTTCGTTTGGGTGTGTGGGGCTGGCGGCTCACGCCAGTCGGTACAGGTCCGCGGCGGCCGCGGTGGGTTACAAACGGCCCGCAAGGTCCAGCTGCTTCAGCAGCACGCTCACGGGGGTTTTCGGTTCCACAGGTACAACCTCGGTGATGTCCTCGATGGGGCGGAGCTTCGCCAGCAAACCGTCGAGCAGTCGGATGGTGTCTTCGGACGGGTTACCACCCTCGAGGTCGGTGATCGCCACCGCCAGGGCGTCCGCGTCGACCTCCGCCCGGCCGGCCAACGCGTCCAACGTGCGCACCGTCGCCGCGGTCGCCGGGTACGCGGGGAACCCGGTCACGATGCTCACCTCATGCAACCGGACCTCCCGCAGGGTGCGGCGCATCCCGTCCGCCTCCCACCGATCCCCACCACGCGGGACGGTGAACCCGAAACTCATCGAGTCGACGACGCGGGTGCGGATCAGCTCGGCCATGTCCCGGCCGACCGTCGTGTCCGGCAGGCGAGCAGTCACCCGCAGCCCGTAGTCGTCCTCCTCCAGCTGCATCGTCTTCGACCGCACGGTGGCCAGCACCTGGCTGCTGTCATGGTTGACGAACATTCGGGTGTTGTTCTTCGACCGGAGGGTGCGGCGGAACGCGCCACGGTCGATGACCTCGATGAACGGCAGCGGCTCGGACTCCTGCCCGAACACCGCCGCATAGCCTTCGAATGTCATCCCGTCACCGTCGGTGCGGAGCTCGATCACCCCACTGGTGTGCCGCTTCTCGATCACCACGACTCCTGTTCGTTCGGCTTCCTTGATCGCATCACTGGTGCGTGCCAACCACGCCCGAGCTGGTCGCGGGTCGGTCGGGTTGATCCCCCATAACGCGTGGGCGACCGCCCCCGGGCCCGGGAACCGCTCATCACCCCGGTCACTGTTCGCCGGGGTCACCAGGTCGGGGGCGTGCCTCGCGGCCCACGCGTTCGCCCTGATCACCTTGTCCTCCGACATGCGCCCGCGGGCCATCTCCCGGGCCTCCCGGATCGTCCGGTCAACCACCCCGTCACCGGCTAACCCGCGCCGGTACCACTCCAACCCCTCCGCTGCGGCGTCCCGCATGTAATCGGGCACGGTGTATTCGACCTGCCGCAGCTGGGGGTCCGCGGACCTCGTCGACCTCGGGTGATCAGCTGGGAGCAGGTCGTTGTCGCCGATGTAGTTCGCGTTTTCCGGCCGGCCCGCGCTCAGCAGGAACAGGAACGCGTTCACCCGGGCCATCGCCCACGCCCCACGGGTCACCCCCGGCCGGTGGGACGTGGAGTACGCGCCCGCCCCACGCCGGTACACCGCGCTCAGCATCCCGAACGTGGCACGCGTCCACGCCGGCCGGTCCTCCGCGGTCATCCGGTCGTTGTGATCCGACACCTTGTTCCGCAGCGCGGTGCGGGTCGCGTCAGACAGGGTGATCCCACCGCCCGCGCCGGCCGCGCTGCCCGGTTCGTTCTCATCCGACCCGGTGATCTGATCCCCTGGTGGGGCCGGGGTGCTCGCCCCGGTCTGCCGTTCCTCCCGCGCCTGCCAACTGTTGCAGTAATACGCGCCGCTGACGAACGCGTCCCACTTCTCGCACCAGGCGAGATCGCCCATCACCCGGGTGGTGTCGTAGTGCACGCAGTTCCCGCACGCCCGCCCCTCGGGCACATCATCAGCGAGGGCTGGGCGGTAGTTCAGGGGGAGGACCCGTTCCCCACCGGGTTCCATGTTCTCCGCGATGCTCACCGCGACCATCTGGTCGATCGCCGCCTGCTTCGTCGCATGGCAGCCGATGACCTCACCGTCTTCCTTGATGGTGGCCCAACCGTCGCAACTGGGGGCGCTGTCCGTGATGAAATACGGCATCAGGTGGTCTGCCTCAGAACACCACAGTCGACGTCCGAGTCGCTGGCGAGCGCGTACAAACTGTCACCCGCGCTCAGGGTGATCTGGTACGTGTCCCCCGCGTCGAGGTGGATGCTGTTCAGCGCGGTCACATCACTGCCACCGAAGTAGATGAACCGGCTGTTCGACGTTTCCTGGTTGTGGATGGTCACCCGCTGCGGGTTGTGATGGGAGGGGACGATCAGCGTCCCCGCGACCGTGCCCAGGACGAAATGCGATGACTGGATTCCCACTACGGGTACACCCCTCCCGGGTCGACGGGGTTGATCTGCGCAACACCCTGCAGCTGCACACTCGGGACACCGGTGTGGGTGATCTGCGGGAGATCCAACGCGGCCAACACCGCCGCGGGGTCGTACCCGCTGTTCACCAGGCGTTGAGCCATGTCCACCTTGAGGCGCATGTCTTGGATGTTCGCCGCGTTCAGGTTCACGTTCGCCAGGGGAACCCGGTACGCCTCACCACCCTCAGCGGGGCGGAAATCCTCCAACCGGCGCACGTCGTTCACGCTCAAGAACCCGGACTGCAACCCCGTCGAGTACGCGCTGAACCGGGTTTGGATGTCCCCACGGAGCAGGCCGTCGATGTTCAACCGGTAGAACGCGCCCCCCGGGAGCAACCTCGAGTACGCGTTCTCGATCTTCGTGATGTAGTTCCTCAAGGTGAACGTGACGAACTGGATGGCGTTAGCCTCGACGCTCGCGTAGGACATGGCACCCGGGGTGACCACCTGAAGCATGTGCGGGGGGATCCGGAACACCATCGCGACCTCGATGATCGCGTGCTGACGTGACTCAAGGAACTGGGACTCGTTCGGTTGCACACCCATCCGCGTATACTTCGCGCCACCGGAGAGGACACCCGGCCGGTTCGACCGGCGCAGCCCCTTATGCCCCGCCTCGAACGAATCCGCGAGGTCCCGCGCCTGCTCCGGTGTCAGATCCGCGGGGTACTCAATCACTCCCGCCAACGTCGTCCCCGACCCGAAGAACCGTTGCGCGAACTCCTCCAACGCCGCCGCTAACCCGAACTGGTTGCGCAGCTCGGTCACCCGGCTCACCCCGCGCAACGCCCCCGGCTTCCGCAGCTCGGTCAGGTGGATCATGTCCTCCTGCTCCACCTCGTACCGGCCGTTATCGACCCGGTACACCAAGCTCATGTCGGGGCGGCGGTAGATCTCCACCCGCGTCGGGTCCAACACCGACAACGCCACGACCTCACCGTCGGCTGTGCGCAAGATCCGCACGAACGCGTTCCCGTCGACCAGCAGGCTGACCATCACCATCTGCAGGTGATCCGACCGGGTCACGTTCAGGTCCGGTTCCGGGTCGTCCACCCACCCCGGGCGGGGACGGAACGGCAACCGCTCCCCATCCGACCGGTAAAAAGTGTCCACCGGCAGGGTGCTCACCGTGTCCGATATCAACCTGATCGCCGCGTAGATCGCGCCGATACGGAACACCGTATCCTGGTTGATCGCGACACCCGCGCGCGTGTTGTCGTAGGAATCCCTGCCCGCGCCGAACAACGTTTGGAACGACAGGGCGCGACGCTCGAACAGTTTCCCGATCACCGGTCCCGCCTCTCGAACGCCAACCCGAACAGGAACACCAACCCGCCCAACACGACCACCGCCGCCGGTGGGCTCCACAACCCCACACCCAAGGCCACCAGGGCGCACCCGACGATCTGCAACACCAACCCGATCACGTTCACTCCCCTTGTCAGGTCACGAAGAACTTCGGCACCGGCGGTGGCACCGGCTCAGGTGGCACCCACAACGCGCGGTCCAACGCGATCACCGCCGCCACGGCCGCGTCGATCCTCCGCTGCGACGCGCGGGACTCCTTCACAATCCTCGGCCCCAGCTGGTCCCGCTTCACCACACAGTTATCCAAATGGCGGCCCAGCACCGGGTTCCCGTCATGCGACAGGCGGCGCTCGATCACCATGTCATAAAACTGGGTGCACGCGGGGACCATCCGCCTGGCGGACGTCGACGGCCACTCCACCACCGGCACCCCACCATCGGCCAGCACCTGCATTGAGCGGCCCCACCGGAACGGGTCACACGCGACCTCGCGCACATCCCACACCTGGCACGCCTCCACGATCGCCCGCTCCACCTCGGCGATGTCAACCCGCCAATCATCACGGTCTGTTGGCTGCCGCTCCCACACCCCCACGGTGAACAGCTGGTGGGGTTCCTCCACGGTGCACCCGACGATCACCGACGAGTCCATGCTGAACGAACCGTCGAAGCCGAGGACAACCCTCGAGCCCTCCGGTGGGGCGGGGCGTTTCTCCAACTTCTGCCACGCGCCAGTCGGCAACCACGCGACCTGCTGATTCACCCACAGGTTCAACCTCTTCGTCTGGAACTCCGCCTCCGGTGTGCGCATCACCGCGCTTTCGAAGTCGACCGGGTCGCTGATCACCCCGTAGCCGGGGTTCGCCGCCCGCCACACCTTCGGATCCCGCCAATCATCCCCCGACTTCGCCGACCACCACGACATGAAAAACGACGGATCATCAACCTCACCCGACGCGACCTGCCGGCCATACTCGAATAGTCTGTAACACACGCTGTCCCGGCCCGTCGAATCCACCCGAACCCCGGCGGTCGTGATCGCCAGCAACAGCGGATTCACCCTCGCACCCATCGCCAACGACATCACGTTGAACAGATCATCCGACGGCATCGCGTGCAACTCGTCGAAGATCGTCAACGTCGGCGACAGGCCTTCCTTGGTGTACGCCTCACTCGACAGCACCCGGTAAACACTGCCGGTCGCCGGGATCTCGATCACATCCCGAAACACCTTCGACCCGCTCGACAACTCCGGGGATAACTCGACCATCCGCTTCGCCGCGTTGAACACGATTCGCGCCTGGTCACGATCCGCCGCGCACGAGAACACCTGCGACCCCGGGGCGCCGGTGAACGTCGCCCACAAACCGATTCCCGACGCCAACGCCGACTTCCCATTCTTCCGCGGCATCCCCACCAACGCCGTTCGGTGACGCAACCGGCCACCCGCACCAACCGCGAACACCCTCGACAACAGAGTCTTCTGCCAGGGCAACAACAACAACGGCTCACCAGCGCGGCCGCCGACCGAGTCCGACACCTGCGGGCACAGCTGCTCGATGAACTGGGTCACGTCACGACCCCACGACGCGCGCACCGCGGCCGCCGGGACCTTCGTCACGAACCGTGGGGCGGTCATGTTCGCCGCTTCGCCCGCAGCTCCTCCAGCGTCGACTTCTTCGACTCACCGTCCAGGTGCAGCAACCCAAGGCGCAACCGTGACTGGGCATCCAACCCGAGCTGAGCGCAGATAGTGGAGATCAACTTCTCGTAGATCGCAATGTCCCGGCGCACCTTCGCGTCCTCCCGGTGCTCCTTCAACATCTCCACCGTCTCCACCAAGAACCGCAGCTGATTCCACAGCACCAAATCGGTGTCCTTCAACCACGTCGCCGCCAAAAACGCCCGATCCAACGCTTCGA
>JAAOEI010000592.1_pt1 | contig 13727 bp, 11 predicted proteins | sample 7059261 | NCBI WGS metagenome assembly JAAOEI01 (sample SAMN14008812, study PRJNA610033) | viral metagenome | isolation source: viral particles filtered from seawater | place: China: Hangzhou Bay, Yangshan Deep Water Harbour | collected 2017-10-31
GTGTTTGATTACATTAGCAATTAAAGAAGGAATTAGTTTCAAAGAAACTAATAATTTCATATTTACTCAACCATATTGGAATTATGCAATTAGTGAGCAAATTATAGCAAGAGCAATTCGTTCAGACAGTCATAAAAACGGTAATAAATCTATAGTTAATGTATACTTATTATGTGGTTTTGATGAAGAGAATAAAAATAGTAATGATATAAAAAATTTTTCTAAATATTGTGAAAATATTATGAATAATGATATTAAAACTTATATACCTATTGTTTTAAAAACAGAATTAGTAAAGATAAAAACAAGACAAGGAGAAATAGAGAAAAATGTAGAATATACAAAATTAGATGAGTTAATATCAAATATAAAGAGTAGAGATGCTGATTTATATGTTAGAATGATAAAAAAACAGGGGGATATAAATAAGTTTGAAAAAATATTATTACATGAAGTTTCCCGTTTTGAAAAAGTAAATAATATTGAAAATAATGAATTTATAGAAACATTTAATGCTACGATAATTAATATCGAAAAAGAAAAAGGTAAAATGTTAACAAATAAAGAAAAAATAATACTAAAAAGAGAATTGTATAAAAAGTTTTACGACAAGCAAATTGAAAATATAAATGCAAAAATTGTAAGATTTGATAAAGATACAAAATATAGAAAAAATAGAAATCCAAATTTAGAACAATTATCAAGTGATAAAAAATATGAGAATAAAATACCTAAAATAAAAGAAATGATAAAATCAGGAAAAACACTAAATCAAATATTAGAAAATTTTAATATATCAAAGCAAGAGATTACAACATTTCAAGCGAATTTTACACCAAGTGAAGAAGTAAAACTTTTAGTAAAACAATCTGGTATTGAAAATGATACAAGAAATAAAATTTTTGTATTAGAGCCTACGGCTGGAATTGGAAATGTTATATCTGAATTATTGAAACAAAAAAATAAACAGAATTATAATATCGATGCTGTCGAAATACATAACTTATTTTATCAAATAGGAACTGCACAATTTGATAGTATTGATAATATTAAATATTACAACATAGATTATTTAAAGTATAGTCAAAAATATGGATATGATTATATTATAGGAAATCCACCATTTAATTTAAGAACTCAAGTAGAAACATCAATACAGGGAGTTATTAAAAAAGTCGATAAGAATTTATTTGATATAAATTTTGTAGCAAGAGCATATGACCAATTAAATGAAGGAGGTATTCTATCAATGATAATATCTGATAGATTTTTAAGAGATAAATCTAGACAAGTATTTACAATTTTTCAAATGTATTTAGAAGTCTTAAAAAAAGCAGATGATACAAACGTAAAAATCATAAAAGTATCAGATTTCAAAGAAGATAAAACAATAACAAAAGAAATGACAACAAATTTTGGAATGGTTTGTATAACACTAAAAAAAGTGAAATATTTTTCAATAGATTTAGAAAAACCACCAAGAGTAATTAGTAAAGAAGAAAAGAAAATAATCAAAAAAAATTTAGCAAAAGAAAAAAGAAAAAATAAGAAATAGAATAGATTAAATTATATAATATAAATATATATTATATAATGCCATTTCGCATAATCAGAAATAAAAAAGGTTATTTTGTTGAAAATATAGATACAGGTCGAAGATTTAGCAAAAAACCTATGACAGAACAATCAGCCAAAAAACAATTTAAAATATTAAATAAATATTTACATACATTAGAAGGGTCTGGACTTAATAAAGGTGAGATAAAAGAAATAAAACAGGAAGCATTAACAGATGCAGATATTAGAGAATATTTACCAAATGTAAAAATTATATCACATCAGGATCTAAAAGATTATAATTCAATTGATGAACTATTACCAAATAAAAAAGATATTGTAATTATTATTTATGAAAGCAAGCCAAATAATGGACACTGGTGTCTATTAAGTAAATATGATAATACAATTGAATATTTTGATAGTTATTCAAATCCAATAGATGAACCTTTAAAATGGATAGATAAAAAATATAAAAATACTATTGATGATACACCATATTTAAGTAATCTATTAAAGAAGGCAAAAAATAAATATGATATAGTTTATAATGCTAAACCATTTCAATCAGAACGTAAAGATATAGCAACATGTGGCAGACATTGTATATTTAGAGCAGTTAATATATTAAATGATAATCAAGATTTATCAAACTATATTAAAATGATGAATGAATTAAAAAATGTTACAGGCTTTAATTATGATGATATCGTTTCAAATGCGGTAAGTATTAGAAATGAATAATATATTCGACATCATTTATATTATCTTTATTAATTTCTATTTTCTTTAATTTATCAATCGGAATATGATAATAATATTTTTTAACATCTTCTTTATCATATCTATTTTTTACAAATAATTTCTTTTCAAATTCATTAAATACATTCTTTCTAAATCTTATATAATATAATCCATCTGTAAATAAAAATAATAAATAGGTTCTTTTATGACATTTCATTTCTGGTATAATTGTAGTATTATATTTATTATGTTCACATCTTCTACTTTTTAATTCATATGTATATTTACTATCATAAAAATCATAATTTGAATATGTATCTAATGCTTTTGAAATCTGTCTATCTTTCCAATATTTTCTAATTAGATTAAATACAACATCCTCATTTTTCTTTCCCATATTTAGGTCTATAATAAAACTAGTCATATTATTATTTATATATAATTAGATTAGATTATTTAAAAAAAATAATCTATATTATTATTATATAGAAATGGAAAATTTAGAATTACTTAAAAATATTCAAAGTTTACAAGTAAACTCAAAAGAGTTCTTAAAAGGTCTTGATGAATTATATTATAAAAAAAAAATAAATGAAATAGAAAAATATAAATCAATAGAACATATAGATAAACAATTTAGAACTTGCAATAAAATAGTAAATGATAAAATTAAAACATTTAATAATTTATATATTGAATTAGATAATTTATATTTAACTTTACAAGTTCATTTAACTAGATTAAAAAATGAAATAGAAAATATAGATGATGAACAAGAAGATAATCAAGACGATGAAATAGGCGAAACAATGAAAGATATATATTTTAGTTCGAGTGATAGTTCAAGTGATAGTTCAACTGAAACTGAAAAATAATCTTATAATATTTTAATAATTAAATAATATAAATAGATTTTTTATATAAAATAATGTAAAATATATTATATTTAAGTAATAATTTCGAAATTATTACAATATCACAATGTAATTATATTATTTTTTGTAAATAATATTATTAGATTAATTATTTTAAAAAATCATTCAATAATATATTCAATAAATTCAACGGCTTCTCTTATTGTATAGTTATTTTTTATTAAATATATAAATGTATTAAATATATTTTCATCTTTTAATATTTTGTAAATTGTAATTTTCATAATATAATATAAATTATTTTTATAACTTATATTATATATATAATGGCTATATCTATGAGAGCACTTCAACAAAATTATCAGATATTAAATAATACTGATAATGACCCTACTCATGAATATTTTAATATGGGGGTATTTAATGAATATTCAACTTTAAACACTGAACCTAAACAATTAAGATTTAATCAAACTAAACAATTTAGTATTGTTGATAAGGCTGATGATTATTATCTTTCTATTGTTAGATGTAATTTAACCTCTAATTTACCCGTTCTTGTTCCTGATATTCAAATTAAACAAAATGATGAACTATTTACAAATTTAACAGATTATGAATTAGCGCTCATGTACTCTTCTGAAAGTACAACATCTGTCCCTAATACTTTTGGATTACTTGGATTAAATGGTAATAATTATAATGGTGAATTAAAAGATGGAGAATTTGGATTATTCAAAAATTTAAGTATTAATTATCCTCCTACTAATACTAATTATACTGATTATGATAATTATAATAATGGTTTAGGAACTAATGGAAACGGCTCAGTTTATATTATTAATAATGGTGTCTTAAAAGTATATGATAAAGTTTCTGTGAATGTTATTCAAACTTTTTCGCCACCTGTTGGATATGATTATAAATTTGTTTGTGCAGATAAATCAAATGGTAATTTTTATGTAGGTGTTGCTTCTACTTCTACTGATGATATTTATTATAAAGAATATCAAAGAACAGGAGGGAATGTATGGGTTGCTGGTGGTACTTTTACATCTATTACAGATAAAAATAATGTAAATGGAATATGTGTATATGGTTCAAATTTATATGAATTTAGTTCTAGTCCAAATTTACCAGATACACTTTATGGAACAACTGCGGGTAATGTTGTAGATAATATTAATTCTAATACACAAGTCACTAATGGATCTATTATGTCTAATTATGCTATAATTGATATTTTTGCTTTTGCTGTTGGTATTGATAATAAAACATATGTCTCAACATATCCACCTGTAGGAATTGAAAACTGGAATTTAGTAATTAGTTCACCACTTATTAAAGCGGGTTGTCTTTGGTGCTATAATAATAATCAAATATATGCTATGTCTAATAGTGATTATTATTATTACGGATTACAACAAAATTGTGGAAAGGGGGCTATAACTAATGTATATTCAAAATTGGGAGATTTTCCATCAACTCTATCATTTATAAATTTTGATAGTCAAAAATCAACTAATAAATTAGTTGCTGTTGGGTCTGATAATAATTTATATATTTCAACTGACCCTATCGCTCCGATTGAATTATCATTTATAAATTTATTAAATAATAATCCTACACCTACTATCGGTTTTGCAGATTTTGACTATTATACTGGTTTACAATCTAATTATTTAATTAATCAATATACATTTCCTTTTAATGGTGGAATGTTTAAATTTGGTGATATATATTATGTTGCTGGAGGTTCTATGTATACTAATTTAGTTACATATTCTTCAGTTGATTATTCTATTATATCAACTATAACAAATTTAGATAATTATATATTTAGACTTACTAATTTTCCACTAGGTTCCAATTATGGTTATGTTAACCAAACTAACTTAATCGTTCGAGATTTGGCAAGTTCTGCATTAATAAATACATATTCTTTTCCTCCGGCTGGAGGTCAAGTTTGGGCTATGTATGATTTGTCACCTACTCATTTCTGTTGTGTAGATGGTACAAATAATTTATATATATATGAATATACATCTACTGCAGTTTTAGCCACCCTAACTTTACCATCTGGAGCATGTAAAGATATATGTGTTTCTTATTATGATACTGCAAATGGAGCATCTAAATTATTTGTTGCTATTGAAACAATCCCGAATATTGGAAATTTATTTGTTAAAGCACAAGAAATATACGAAATTCAATTTGTTGATACTTCATATACCACAATATCTCAAACAACTTTAATATATAATGAAACTAACCCGACAAGACAAATTAATTTTATTGATTATCATCAAAATACAAATAGTTTAAAGTTTATGACATCTCAATTTGATAATCAAGAATATAATAATTTAAAATTTAATTCATTATTTGCTAATGGTGGATATTCTTTAACAAATGAACTTTATTCTATTGTTACTATTCCTAATTTTCAAGTCGGTAGTTATGCACCATGTAAATATTTCACATATATGTCTCAAACAACCGCCTCAACTAAAAGATGGACACAAGTACCAACTGGCGGAGTTAGTATAAAAGCGGTATCAGTATCTCAAACTGATAATAATAATTTATATTGTATCGGTTCTGCTAATTCTAGAATTTATTTGGGTACTTTATCGGGTGGCTCTATTACTTTAGAATTATTAGACAAATATACAAATACATATGAATATTTAGGTAATGCTCCTATTTCTGGCGGTTCATCTATTGAAAATATTATTAGTAAATGGACAGGGGCAGGTGGTGCTGTTCTTGCTTCTGTTATTGATTCTAATCAAACTCTAACTGTTAATCCAAAAATATCATCAATAAAAGCAGATAATAATCATATATATGTTAATTATAATAATTTAAATAATGTTATAAAATTAAGTGTTATTAATCCTACTACTTGTTTAGTTTCAACTTCTGTAAATTTAAATTTAAATATATTAAATGGATTAATCGGATTTGATGAACAATCAAATTTAATTTTATCAACTTCTAATTTAAGCGTTCCATATTTTACCACTTTTGATATAACAACACTTAATCAAGTTTATAATAGTTTAGACCCTCTTAATGATTATGTTACTAGTTCACAATTAATATTTCCATTTAATAAAAATGTTACTACAACATCTTATAATTTGGCTGGTGATGGATGTGTTAATTTGATATTTATTCCTGAAGTTGTTAATACTGCTTATGATGCTAATTTATTATATCCTAAATCAAAAGAACAATTATTTAGTAATCCATATTTTTATATTAAATATGTTGATACATTATGCAGAATGATTAACAATGCTATTGCTGAAGCATTTCATAGTATCCCTGGGGCATCTTGGCAGTATCTACCTTATTTTATATGGGATAGTGTAGCAGGTAAATTAGTATATAATCAACCAACATCAACACCAACAGGAACACCCGCACCCGCTGGGGCGAAATGGTATGTTGCAGTAAATCAACCATTATTCAATTTATTGAATACTTTTAGATTTAAATTCTTCCCTACTAATAGCGGAAATGGTGCTATATATCCTGAAAATATTGATTGTAGATATTTATTAGATACTAATATTTTATATAATGGAACAACACAACCAAGTGGAGAATTTGAAAGTTATGTCCAACAAGTTTCAAGTGTTCAAACTTGGACACCTGTTCAATCATTAGTATTTATATCTTCTTTATTACCAACAGAGCCACAAATGACAGGTATACCCTCAAATATTTCTAATAATCCTACTACAAGTTCGGCGGCTGTTGCTCAAACTAATTTAAGTAAAGTTTTAACTGATTTTATTATCCCGTTAACTTCTGGAGTTGAATTAACTAATCAAATTGTAGACTTTTCTAATTCTGGAGAGTATAGATTAGTAGATTTAATAGGTGGTCAAAGTCTTAATCAAATATCTTTAGAAGTTTATTGGAAAGATAAATATGGGGTTTTACATCCTGTATATATAGATGCTGGAACAAATGCTGATTTATTATGTATGCTCCGCAAAAAATCATATAATAGTAAATTTTAATTATGATATAAATTTATTTTATTTTATTTTATTTTTTGTAATATATTAATATATATAAATGTCACAATTAATCAATCCGCTTAGTGTAGTCGATACCGCTCTTGATATTAAGGATAGTATAGATTTTGCAGTTCTTAAAAGTGGTCAAAATATCACCGCACAGGCTTATAATGCTAACTCATATACAAGCAATCAAACAGTTTTTGCGATACAGGTCCCATCGACATCAACTCTCGTATCTCGAGATATTAGTGTTGAGGCAGATATGACTTTTACCCTTTCTAGTGGTGGTTCTAACGTACCAGTCGGTTTATATTTATGGAATTCCGCAGGTGTTAATAAAGCATTTACTGACCCCCTTATAGTTCAAGCTGCTGATTGCTTTTCACCATTTCCATTTAACAGTTTAATAACCTCCATGACATGCCAACTCAATAATACGGCACTTGTACAAAATCAAGTCAATCAAATTTTAGACCCTATTCTTAGAGGTCTTCCCCGAGATGTTATTGAAAAATGGTATGGAAGCACACCAACTCAACTCGATTATCTTGCTAATTATAATAATGCTCTTCCCGAGACTGACATTACTGGCGAAGCTTTCGCCGCTCCAGTTACTCCAAATGCCGGCTATAACGCTAGATGGAATTCTCCTTTTAATTGTGTTCAAAATCAAAATGGAAAGGCTTGCGAAAGTCGAGCATCTTTTGAACTTGTGTCTGTTGTGAATCCAGTCGGAGCAGGCGCTGCCGGAACTGCACAAATTCGCATTAAAGTGAGAGAACCTTTGTTCCTTAGTCCTTTTTCTTACGGAGTAGACCCAACTGAAGAAGTTTGTCTTACAGGAATTACACAACTAAACTGGACTATTCAACTTGATAGTTTAGCCACAAGAGCGATGAGATGGATAAATTCAAATATTACTAATAAAGTTGTTCAATCTTGGGCATTTAATAGTGCTCCAGTTATGCACATGAAATATTACACACCACCTCCAACTATGCTCATTCCTGCTGTTTGTGTAACACCAGTGCAAAATTTTGTAAATTTCCAAACTCAATCAATTGCTGCGACTGTTGCTGCTGGAGTTGCTGACCAAATTACATCTGCTTCTTTACAACTCAACTCTATCCCCGATAAAGTTGTTATATGGATTGATGACCAATTTAAATATGTTCCAACCGCTGGGGGTACTCCTTACGCTCTTCCAGGACAAACTTGTTCAGACCATTATGGAACAATTACAAAAGTTAATATTACCCTTGCAAATCAAACTGGTATTTTATCGACATTTGACCAAAAACAATTATTTAATGCTTCGCTCCAATCTGGAAGTCAACAATCATGGGATGAATTTAGTGGTTTAGCACATCAAGGAAATGGGGTTAATATCGGAACTTGCGGTTCAGTGCTTTATCTCGATTTTTCAACGGCAATCAATCTAAACGAAATATTTTTGGCACCTGGCTCACTAAATACAACTCAATTCTTAATTACTGTTGATTATGTTAATAATACTGGTCAAGTTATTAAACCAAGATTAAACACTATGTTTGTATATTCAGGATTAATTTCCACATCGAATGGAAATTCGAGCATATTCAATAACGGTATTTTAACGAAGCAAGATGTATTAAATAGTGCTAATGCTCCTCAAATGGTTAAGAAAGAACTTAATAGATATATTGGAGGTGGCGTCCTTAGTGGTCTTAAATCTCTTGCAAAATCTGTCTTACCTAAAGCCCTTCCTATGGCTCGAGAATTACTCGGTAATGTAGATAATAAATATGCTAAACTCGCGTCTGAAGGTCTTAAAACTCTTGGTTATGGTAAATCTGGCGGAGTGATGGCAAGCGGGCGTATGGCTTCTAAAATGATGTAAATTTAATTAAATAATAATATTTATCTAATTAATGATTTTTGTAATTAATTTTTTTTTTGGATCTAAAGTATCTCTAAATTCAACTTTTCTTACTTTTAAACAGTCATCGCCATAATATCTATATAAATATGGAAATGGATTGAATGCTCCATATACTAATAAATCATTAAATATATATTGTTTCAATGGATACATTTCATCTTTATTATAAAAACAATTTTTAAATTGTCTTCTGTTTGATATTGTATCTAATTCTATTTTATTGTTTGATTTTCTCCATCTAAATATATCTATAGTTGGGGTTCCTATTATTTTATTACTTTCTTTTAATTTTCCCCACATTCCCGCTACAAATACCTTTATTAATCCTTCATGATATTCAATTTTCATTTCATATTTATCGTCTTTTAATTCTGATAATGTTTTTATCATCTCCTCCCATTGTTTATTAAATACTCCTAAATCAACATCATCATCATATGGTATTAAACCCCTTTCTCTAACTGCTCCCAATAAAGTACCACCATCAATAAAATATTTTATATTATGTTTTTTAAATAAATTATGTATATGACATAACATAGTTAATAAACATTCTTTATGTTCATTAGGTATTATATAATTCTCCATATATAATATAATTATATTATTTTTTTTATATAATCTTATTATATATGGAACAGGAAATAATCAACAAATTAAAAGAAAAAGGTTTAAAAGATAAATCTATAAAATTATATATTATGATACTTAAAAATCTTAATGATAAAAGAGAAATCAAAAATTTTAAATTTCTAGAAAAACCAAAAAAGATATTAGACAAAATAAAAGATTATAAAATAACTACTCAAAGAAATATATTAATTGCTATTGTATCTACATTAAAAAATTTAAATAATGATTTATATAAATCTTATTATGATTATATGATTGAATTTAATAATAAAATTGAAGATATTAATAAAAATGGAGAAAAAAGTGAAGTACAGGCTAAAAACTGGATTAAATGGGATGAAGTAGAAAATAAATTTAATGAATTAAATAAAAATATTAAATTAAGTAAAAATATAAGTGAATCACAATATGACAATATTTTAGATGCTGTTATTCTTGGTTTATATGTTCTAATACCTCCAAGAAGAAATAAAGACTATCTTAATATGAAAGTTAGTAAAGATGGTAAAAATTTAGATGACAAATATAATTGGTTAGATATGAAGAAAAAACAATTTATATTTAATGATTATAAAACTCGCGGGACATCTGGAAAACAAATTATAGACATTAATGATGATTTAATTAATTTATTAAAAAAATATTTAAAATATAAAAAAGATGGTGATGGGTATTTATTAGTTAAATTTTCGGGTGAAAGATTAAAAAGCGATAATTCAATAACAAGAAGATTAAATAAAATATTCGGTAAAAATATAAGTTCTAGTATGTTACGACATATTTATTTAAGTGATAAGTACGGTAAAGTAAATGAAGAAATGAAACAGGACGCCGAAATTATGGGGCATAATCTAAAAATGCAAAAAGAATATATTAAAAATGATTAAATTATATTATATAAATATATATTATATAATGAGTACAATTAATTCAAATGGTGGCTTCTTTGATGCCTTGAATTCTTCCGTTGTTGCTTTAAATTCTGGTGATATATTTGAAGGTGTTTATAATTCTTGTTTAAACTTTTCAACTATTGAAATTTCAGTTAAAACAGATACAATATATGATTTATCAATTATTTATAGTGCTGATAGTGCAAACGATGAATTTACAGAAACTACTTCTGTTGTTATTGTTTCTACTGATACATTATTTTATAAATTTGAGCCTAAAATGAGATATTTTAAAATTAAATTAGAAAATACAGATGTATCTAATCAAACAGAATTATCGTTACAATGTCTTTTAAAATCGTCATTTGTTTATTCTGTTGCAAGTGGTGGCGGTGGTACTTTTAATACTAATATTGTTTCACCTTTAAACGGTGGGGCTGTAGATATTGCGGGTTCTGTCAGTATTGCTGGCTCTGTTGCTGTTACAAATAGCGATATAACAAATATTTATAATGTTGTAAATAGTAGAGGTTCTGCACAATTATATAATGGTTCTACCGCTTCACCTTCATCTGTTTTAAATTTATCTAATGTAAATAATAAATCTGTTACTGTTTATGGTTCTGTTGATGCTGGATGTATTTTAACTCTTGAAATGTCTAACAATAATATTAATTTTTATAAATCTCAATATAGTTATACTTTAGTTAGTTCTGGAGATTTTGGGTTCTGTATTGCTGGCTTTTGTCCTAAATATTTAAGAGTAACTAGTAATAATACTGTTAATTGTGTTTTATATGTTGATTATTGTTAAATCCTTCCTTAAATAGATTATATCTACTTAAGGAAATAATATTTTCATTTTGCTTCTAATATTTTTATTCTTTCGCTTAATTCTTGAACGGCTTTAATTAATGGACATATTAATTCATTATATCCGAGCGTATATTTATCTTGACCCCCTTTTATATTATGATGTTGCAAACCACCAAAATCTACATTTAATTTATTCATTGTATTTTCTACTTCTTGAGCGATTAATCCATAATGATAACGACAGCGAGTTTTTGAACCGTCCATCGGTAAATCGGTAATATTAGTATTTCCATTTTCATCTACTCTTACAGATTTATAATCTTCTCTATAATTCCATCTAAATTTTACAGGATGTAATTCATTTATAAAATCTAATCCTAAATCTGTATCTTGAATAAAATTCTTATCCCTACTATCTGACCTATCTTGAACCGCTCCATATGCGTATGTTGTTGTTGTACTATCTCCTAATTGAACTTGATTATTTGCTGATAATACATTTACATTTGCACCCAGTATTGAACAATTAGAATAAGCAGTTCCAGTTGACCCAGAATTATAACCTACAAATGAATTATTAGAATGTGATGTTATATTATTACCTGCACTAGTTCCAATTATACAGTTATTACTTCCTGATGTTATACCAGTTCCAGAAGTTGCACCTACAATATTATTATAATTTCCTGACATATTACTTGTGGCGCAATTAGGACCGAAAATACAGTTATATCCTGCACTAGATGCACCAGCATTATTAAAAGAACTTCTACCTACAACAGTATTATAATTACCGGCACTACGTCCAGAACCTGAGCCTATAGTAACGCCAGAATTAGAACCCTTAGAAGAATAACCAATTAGAACAGAGTTGTCATTATTACAAATTGCAGAACTACCAACTATAACAGATTGAGACGTTGACGTTCCTGATGTTTGGGATGCCCCAAGTGCTGTATTATTACTATTATTTATAACACTTGATAAGGCTTGATATCCAATGGCTGTATTATTAGAACCTGTTCCTATTGAATTTAATGCTTCATGCCCAACTGCTGAATTTGTTACGGCTGATGTTGCACTATTACCTCTACCAATAGTTAAGGCGCTTGAATTGAATAATGACAATTGTATGTCGTCCCATTGTAAAGTTTGATTTGCATGTAATACATCGTTTGTGGTTGTTGCTGTAACTATTCTGTGGTCTGCTTGAGATGTTACAGATACATTTGATGTCGCTGGTGTTGAACCGTTAATATTAGTTGTTGTTAAATTTGCTACTCCAGATGCTAAAACATTTAATCCGTAATAAGTAGCATTTACTGGAAAAGATACAAAGCCTGAACAATTATTTATAATAACTTGTAGCGGTGATGCTTGAGATAATGTAAGCGTACAAGATCCAAAATTACAATTTATAAAATATACAACAGATGCGAAAGTAGCATGTACGGATACATTACAATAATTATCAAATTCACAGTTTGTAAAAACTAAGAATTTTGTACAATTTTTACCTATTTCAATTATATTAGTTTGTAATGCTGTTCCTGTAAATACTATATTATTACATCTATTACGACCAACACCGAAAATTTGAGTGTTTCCCCCTTTTATCTGTAAATTATTTAATCTTACTAATTCACTAGTTCCATCAATAACGACACCATTTAATATTTCACATATTGTAGATGCTAATGCTCCAACACTTGGGGCGGTTAATGCCATATTATATTTATTTGTTATTGTTACTGTTTCTCCATAACTACCAGAACTGATATATATTACATCTGCTTGAGTGACATTATCGACTGCTGATTGAATTGTTTTAATATTGTCATTTACATATATACTGTTTGCTGTCAATGCAAACTCATCGGCATTATCTACATTTACAGAACCTAAATATAATCCATTCTGATTATTAGTTAAACCTACTGAACCAATTAAACTCATATATTATTATATAATATATTTATAATATTATTATATATGGCTGAAATTGTCGGAATTATTGCTATTATTACATCCATAGGCTCCTTATGTATAATATTTGGAAAAACTATAAAAAGGTCTTCTTGTTGTGGGTCTTATTGCGAAACTCGAACACCTCAACCGTCAACAAATGATATTACACATTATACAACTCCAAATATTACACCAACTACAACACCTCAAATAATAAGAAAAAATATTGTTAATTAAATTTCTGTATAAAATTCTTAAAAAATATTTTTATGTATCAAAT
>JAAOEI010000593.1_pt1 | contig 13725 bp, 16 predicted proteins | sample 7059261 | NCBI WGS metagenome assembly JAAOEI01 (sample SAMN14008812, study PRJNA610033) | viral metagenome | isolation source: viral particles filtered from seawater | place: China: Hangzhou Bay, Yangshan Deep Water Harbour | collected 2017-10-31
AGTCGCCAGTTACAGCAGTGATCATCTTTTGAAGTTGTTGTAAAATCTGATTTAGTTTAGCAACGTCGTTTGTTGCTGTTGCTCTTAGATAGTTAGTAATCTCACTCATCTGTATTCAACCAATCCTAGTGTTAATTGATTTGCACCCATAACAGAATCATCTGAAGCAACCATTGACAAGTCAACTGAAGCAATCTCAACTTTAGTGTCTAAGCCAGTGTGTTTGTCTTGGAATCTTGCCCATTTACCCACTGGAATAACCGAAGTAGTTGGGGAAATAACAATATCTGAATACATTCTTTTTTCCTTTGACAATATCTCTGACATTCCGATTAATGCTTCTCTAGCTGTGTCGTCTTGTGCAGTTGGAAATGTTACCGATTTCTCTCTGATTCCAAATCTTCTTTTTGCAACTGTGTTTTCTAAAGTTAGAATGATGTTGTTAGCTGAATATGTTCTGAACTTGAATTGTCCAGTTCTTTGTGTCCATGTATCGCCATCTGATGAATCATAATACGTTCCAGTTCCACTTTGATATTCCAAAACAATACTCGAGTTCTTTTTAATGATTAAATAGACAAGTTCGTTTGCGTTTGTTGCAATGTTATCAAATGCAATTTCACGATAACCAAAAACAGAACCTAAAGTCTGAAGAGATTCTTTTGCAAGTCTAGCTTGTTTCTTAATTGAGTTCTTGTTTGGATTACCAGAACCATCTTTTGAACAGATTGAAAATTCCCCTACAAGTGTAGGTGTTCCAGTCTTCTTCATTGAGATTGCAACTTTGGCAATGTTGTTTTGTGTTGGTGTTATTGGAATTGCAATCCAGTTTGAAGCTGTGTACTCTGCGTTTCCACTTGTATAATCCAAATCCTTGTTTATGATGTGAGTTCCAATTCCCTGAAGGAATGAATAACCACTGTCGCCAGTTGAATCTGAATAAGAATAATCTTGCTTCTGAATAATTCCCAATTTGTTAACATTCCAGTTCTGTGTGTCTATTGAGTCAACGTCAGAAGAGAATAGAAAACCAGAGTCGTTTGCAGTTGAGTTTCTAAACGTTAAATTTCTGTCAGCGTCAACATGATAGATTGCATTTGAATCGCCAGCTAAGTCACTTAATGCAGAAGCAAAAGTTGTGGGGTTGTGCTGAAAGTCTGCAATCTTAATGTCAATATCATCTACATTGTTAACTGTAATTTCTGACTCTAAACCTAATGGTGTGTAAACTAAATGATCAGTGTCTTGAATTATGTCTTTAGCTAACTCTGAAACTTTAGCGTCACTGTCTGTTGAATCTAGTTGCAAACCATCTGAAGTCTTATCTTGAAATCTCTTAATCATGGTCATTCTTTCTTTTAATCTAATTCCCCAACCTACACACTTGACAACTAACTGAGTATAGTTGGAAGTAGGTCTTGCAACTTCTACTTCATACACCTTTCCGTAAAACCATCTGTTTAACGTGGAACTTGATTTGCCAAGATAGATTTGGATATTCCACTGACGTTTAATCTTTGGACTTTTGAAAATGTCAGTATCAATCAAAGTGTTTGATGGATCGTCAATCAGTAAAACTGCATTTCCATAATCATCATTCAAACCCATGTGAATTGAAAGACCACGCAAGTTGAAGTCTTGTGTAGGACTTGACGCAACTGCTGAAGTTTCATAGGTGTATTGCAGTACGTTATCTAAATTGTAAATCAAGACCTTTGGACTCAAAGGACTTTGATCATAACCAGATGGAAGTGCCATTATGCAACACCAGACGTTGCTATTCCCATAGAACGCTTCCAAGCAATCATGTCATTTAGTTGTCTTCTAGAATGTTTGTCAACTATAATATCACGCCATAATGCGTCTGTTGCACCAGCTTGATTTGCCAAATTCTTCAATCTTGCACGTTCAGCATTTGCTTGTGCCATGACTTCTTGCATTTTTCTGTCTGCAAGATTTCTTGCGTTTAATGCCCAACTTTCAAGAAAACGTGACCCCTTGTGTCTATGCTCAAGAATGTTCTGAATGTCTTGATCAAGTTTGGCTTGAATAGATTGTAATGATGATTGATATTCTGGAAGTGCAAGTCTGCTTGTCCAGTGTGTTAACTTTCTACCGAACCCACCAACTCTTTGAACATTGTCAACCTTTTGTTGTTCATGCCATAACTGTCTGAACATTGACTCTGCTGAACTTATTCTCTCACTTGCACTTTTTTGTTGCCACTCTGAACCACGATCCTTGATCTTGTGACTCATTGAAGAAGCTAATTGGTCAACATCACGTTGTTTTTTTTTAAGTTGTTCGTATTTGTCGGCTACAATATCGAGTTCTTTAATCGCACCCTTCGACATGTTCTTGAAGTTGTTGATGAAGTTGCTTGCTGTCTCTGCACCAAATGCAGTTTCTAAGTTATCTGCAACTGCTGAAATTGCTGGTATCATGTCTTTCATTGCAAGTTTGAACTCTGCTGATAATGGGTCAACACCGTTGTCAATTACTAATTGCAAGTTGTTAACAAGTGCGTCTGCTTGTGCGTTTAATGTTTCAACTGCATTTCCTTTCAATGCGTCATTGAATCCAAGAATAGCTTGTTGCGTTCCAATAAAGCCACCTTGTACTTGATTGATTGTTCCATGTAATGTCTGAATGTTTGTGTTAAGCATGCCCAAGTCTTCTGCTGTCTCTGCTGTTTTGTTTCCCATTTCTTCAACTGCGTTTCCAGCGTCAGCGTAAGCTGTTTCAACACCTAATGCTTGGTTCATTGTTTGATCCATTGCGTTATACAAATCGCCAGTTAACTTTCCAATTGTAATGTCAATCTCTGGGTTGAAATATTTGATAACTTGTGCTATTCCTTCAAATGCTAACATGACACCAGTTGCAATTAAGATGATTTTACCCATTGAAAGATTCAACAGTTTAGTTGCAATTGACATTTTTCCTATACTTCCAGCAGTTGCAATTGAAGAGATTCCAAGTGCAACGTTTGCTTTTGTATTCAATGCTTTTGTTATTGTGTTCTTAATTGTGACACCAGTATTGACGAACATTGATTTTGATAATCCAGCAAATGCTGTCTTTCCCATAACAATAGATGAAACCAAAGTGTTTGCAACCATTGTGCTAAAAAGTATGTATGTGTCTTGCAAATCGTCTTTTTTCTGAAGCAAGTCTGCTTCTTTAACCAGTAAATCTTCATTTGCAGTGACAAGTTTCTGTTGTTGCATTGCAAGTTTGTTTTGTGCCATTGTATATTCTTCAGTTGCTTCTTTTCCGTCTTCACGCATTTTCCTTAACTTGAACTCTAATCTTTCAACAGCAAGTGCTGTCATTCCTTGCAAATCCCTAGCTCTCTTCAAACCCATTTCAGCTCTTGCAACACCAATTGACGCTTTGTTTAAGTTGGAAATAGAAGTGTACATGCCAGCTAGAGAAGTTCCAATCGCCAACATTGCCATACCTGAAGCTTGCATTGACATATTTGTTCTATCGACAGATTGTTTCAATTGATGTTGTGCTGTCGTTGCTTCTTTGGTCTTGCTGTCAATTGTCTGCAATGCTTGTTGACCTTTCATCTTTACTTGGTCTAATGCTTGACCAGCTTGTTTAGTTCCTTGAGTAAACTTTGAAGAATCGAAACTTGCACTAATCCTTGCGTCATAACTCATAGTCTAATTGTTAAATTTCAAAATATCAGAACTACTTGTTGAACTTCTTGTAAAGTCTCTTTCTTCCAGTTCTGTTTTGCATTGCACGACCACCAAAGTTGCCACTTGGCTTTCTTCTTCCCATATTGTTAGGCATTGTTCTATCTACGAATTTGAAATGCCTACGCATAACATATTGTGTTAATGCTGGTAAGTCACGTTTGAGTTGTCTGATAGTTGGTCTAAAGTGTGGAACTGGATCACGTTGTAATGGACTGACAGTGACATACTTTGCAAACACACGTTCATTTGTAAATGGGTCAATCCAAGACAACACTTGTTTTGCTTTAGGTCTGATAAATGCCTGAGTTATTCCAGTGTATTCTTTGATCCTAAATATCAACATTAACTCTGGATTGTTAGGTAAACCAATAACAAGTTGTTTCTGTGTTTGCTTTAGAACTGTCCAAGACTCTGCATAAGTTCCAGTATTCTTTGGGGAATAGTATTTCAATAATCTTAATGTGTAATGTGCAATCTCACGCCATAGTTCAACCATGAAGTTTGTATTTTCTTGATCAGTTCGTGTTAAGTGTAATTTTAGATCATTGAAACCTTTGTTTGTTGTTATTTTGCTTGCCATGTTCTTTCTTATCCTTGATATTCTGTTCTTTTGCACAAATAAAGAAATCATTAAGCATTACAACACCGTCTTCTTTCTCAATCAACTTTGTTAGCTCAGGTATTGAACCAAATCCAGAACGGAAGGCTTGCCATACTAACAATACTTTCTCTAATTCTGGAATCTTCTCTATCAGTTCGTAGTCTGCAAACTGGATTGCATTAGCAAGTGCTTGGCTTCGGAATTTGATCCTATTATCTGTAAAAAAGTGTAGAAGTCACGAACAAAACCAAACAATGTTGGTTTGCTTATTGAATTATCCTTCGTGATTTTCTCTTTATCTTCTTTTGAAATGATAATGTCAAGCATGCCTTCTATAAACTCGTCTTGTTTGTCTATTCTCTCAAAGTCGTCTATTTCGCCAGCGTCAAATGACTTTAGTGCTTTATCATAAGTTCTTGCAATCTCTTTGATCAGTTTGGTATCGTCATAAGATAATGTCTTTACTGCAATAACGAGTTCGCCTATTTTGTAATTGTTAAATTCGTCGTCGAAGCCACGATATTGTTTTATTTCTTCGGATTTGTTTTCTTCACTCAAGTATCATCACTAACTTGCAAGTGCAACTTCTTTGCATGTAAATGGCATTTCTTCAAGTGTTGCGTCTGATGAGTTTCCATCTACTGAATAACTGTGTGAGTCAAATACTGCTTCAGTTAATGTTGCTGTTAATTGTGAAGCCTTCAAAACTTTAGAAGCTGTGACTTTGTTGTGTGCAGTTGCGTCTGCTTGTAAGAGTAGGTCTTTCTTGAAAACTGAAACTGAACCTGAAATGTCTTTCTTTGATATCTTTGCCCATTGAACAGTTGTTGAACCTGATGAATCTAAAATTGTGTGTTCATAGTTTACTGATACTGAGAATCCTTTCTCTTTGTACACAACGGAATCCCATGTGAAGTTTCCAGAATCGCTGTGTGTCCATGCAGTGTTTGATGAAATGTTTGCATAAACTGGTGTGCCACCCATGCCAGCGTTAGCAGTTTGTGTTTCATTGTCTGGACTAAAGACTGTGAATGTTGCAGTGAGTTCTGTAAATCCCCTATTGTTTACTGTAATAGTTGCTGATTGTGGTAAGCAACCACGCAATGTTCTGAATGTTTCTGTTCCATCTACATTGTAAGAGTAAAGGAAACATAGTGAACTGTCTGCTGTTGCAGTTGTTCCGTCTAATGCGTTGAATAGATATTTGACAAAAGTGTCGTCGTCATTTGTGACTTGACATGTAATTGAAAGTGTTCCTTGTTTACCAGTTAAAACATAATCTGCCCTAGTTACTGAACCAACATTGCGTGTTTCTTCAGCAGTGATTTCATCTTGATACGAAAATGTTGTTCCCTTTCCAACTGCTGTGAATGTAGTTGAATCTGGAATGGATTTTCCAAAGTTTGAAGCTGTTGTAATTACACCTTCATTATAGAACTGTAATACTTTCTGAACGTCTGATTGTGAACTTACTATTTGAGACATACTGAGATTTGTTTACTGATTACAAATAACAGAACTATTGAGTTCTAAACCATCTGCAACCGATAACACCAGACAATCTGATACCTGAGAATTGTGCTTCTGTTTCTGGTTGTGTGCCATTTATCCACTCTATTGCTGGAAGGTCAAATGTTGCAATTGCTGAAGCTGAACCATCTGTCTTGTTTATTCTAGTTGCTGAGTTTGGAAAGTTGTTAATGATAATTCTGTCAATCTCGTTTGCGAACTTCCATGCCAAGTCTGCGTCTTTTGCTTGAATGTCAATGTAAACATCTGTAATGTATGCAACAACTGAAGTTGAAGAAGTAAAATCTGGATCAACAACCGTATCTCTGACATTAAACATGATTTCATCATTCTGTTCATTGTCAAACCATGCAACACCTGATTTGTAAAATGATGAACCTACTTGCTCATTGTTACGACCTGAAGGACTCTCAAATCTTGGTGTGATTGAGTTAGTATTGCTGTTAGTCCAATTGTCATAAAACCACTTTCGTAATGTATCGTCAAAGTTCTCGAATGTGCCACTAAGGTTGTCTATTGCCATATTCTATTTCCAGTAATGTCTCTATTGAGAAGTAAGATCCGTAATGTCGAATGAAGGAAGGTAAATCTTGCCAATGTTCCTTCCAGCTAAAGACCAACGCCAAACTTCTATGGTTCTAATCCACTTCTTTTCCAACACCATTTCCTTTTCTCTATCATGTACTTCAGTGACGAAGAAGTTGCCTTCTTGACCTACCTTTCCCCACGACTTGTCGTTGTATCTGTACGTTGAACGCTTGTCTGGATAGAAGATTGCCAACATCATGTGTGCAAGTTCGTGTGATACTGTCATGAAGTTCTGCAACATAACAAAGTCATTGTTAATGTCTTTCACATAACAGTCCACTGTCTTTGTTGTAGGCTTGCAAACGCCATGTGGTATCTGTGTGTTTAGATTCACAATCTTGCCAAAGTCATAGCTTGCCAGTAATGTAGGATAAACATTGATTGTCCAGTTGTTGACTTCCATAATCTTGTCAACTTGTATCTTTGAACGGAAGTGTGAGAATATCCATTCGAGTATAGCGTCAGTGTATTTGCGTTCATTTATTTTGCTAGTTAAAAAATTAAGTTGGATTGTTGACACTGAAGTTTATTTCAGAAACTTGAATTTCAGAATTAATATTCGTCGTCTAGATCCGTTGTTTCTTTTGCATGTTGTTGCTTTCTGAAATAGAAGTAGTAAATCAAAGCTACTACTGTGCTAAACTGTCCTAGCAACATCATTGTGATTGGATTTTCAGCAAGATCAATTCCTTCTTTGACGATAAATCCTACAATTCCTAGAAATGCAGAAGTTGTTGTCAGAGCAAGAATGTTTCTTGTTGTTAGTTTTTGCCATATCATGTGAAGACCCCAAGAACTTGATTAAACAGAACTATTGCTGAAGTATTGCCATACTTCGAATAATGCAACTGCAACCCCAAAGAAAGCAATACGTTTGTCAAACTTGCGTTCATTCTTTTGGTGTTTTCTGTCGTCTTCTTTTTCATGTGATTCAATGAAGTTCTTCTGTGTAGTCTTAACTTCTGTAAGATCATTGCAAGTGCAGTTGAGTCTTTCTTCAATATTGTTAAGCTTGTCAATAACAAAGTCTTCAAACTTCATTATACTGATTCCCCATACAATATCTTGTCTTGTTCCAATACCATAATGTAATCATTAATCGCTGTGTCTGACTTTTCTTTAAACTGAGTAAATGTGTCAATCCTTTGTCTAATGAGAAACATGTAAGCAACAACTCTGTCTGTGCTAGCGTCTTTCAACATCTGTGGAACATCAGTTGAGTTTTCATCTATTGCTGGTAAGGTGTCAAGTTGTCTTTCCTTTCTTGCAGTTCTAATTCTTTCAATTACTTCTGAGTCGCATTGTGATCCTAGATTGGATATTGTTGTGTCGAATGTAGTATCTGCTGAACGTATCTGTAATCGTTCTTTGACTTTGCTTGATTCGTAAAGTGCCATGATTAAGAAGTAGAATTATCAAATAACAGAACTGTCTTTGTTTAAAGAATAAAAAAAATAAAAAAAGGAAGTTTAGGTTTATTGTGCTGATGATACACGACAGACAGCTAATTCGTCAATTGTCTTGACTGCACTTCTGTGTGAACCTGAGATGATTACTTGTTGGACTTCGTTTCTTCTTGAAGATTCCATTTGTAAGTCTCTTGCACTTGCACAACCAAATGCTGATCCTTTTGCAAATACCAAGTTTCTGTAAGTGTCATTAGTAGAGTTATCTTGAGCAGTAACATTTGCTGAAACAACAATGTCAACGCCATAGATTTGTTCTAATGCACCTTTTGCAGTAATCTGTGGTTGTCCTTGTTGATAGAAGTTGTTTAGGTTTGTGTCAGTTAACAATTCTGCGTATGCTTTTGGGTGTAATACTGCAACTAAGTTGCCAGCACTAACATCATAGCCTTTGCTTTGAATTGCTTTCTTAGCGTGAACAATACCTTCTCTTTTGAATGTCATTCCAGAAACGTCGTCAGCAGTTATGTCTGCACCAGAGTTTGCGTTAATCCAGTTTGTTGCTGATACACTATCAAATTCAGTGTGTAAGAGTTTCTCTTCGTCACTGATTGCTTCTAGAGCAAATGCTTGATTGATTGCACCAGTTAATGCTGGAACGTCTTCTAGTTGTGAGTAACCGATTCTTTGTACTGCACCACGAATTGCTGGTGTTGCAGTTACTTTAGAAAGAGTTTGACTTTCGTTTGTTGGTTCAGTGCCTTCAGTTATAGAACCGAATGAAACACCACCCATCTTGTAAAAGTGAGCTCGATCTGCGCCGTTCAAACTTACTGTCTGACAGTATTGTCTGATTGGAACTCTAATTTTAGAGTCAGGTGTAACGATTACTTGTTTTTGGAAGTTCTGTGGGCTATCGCCTGAAGAGATAGTTACTGCTTCAGATTTGTAACCCCAAGAGCTGTAAAGTTCGTCTAAGTTGACAGACCATTGGACTGAGCCACCTACGTTTGCACCAGCTTTTACACCGTCAAACCATTCGTGTACTTTAGCATAAGATTCAGTCTTTACGTCTGATACTTTGCTTGAAGGAACACTCTCGGTTTTAGATTCAACTGGTTTTTGTTCTGCTTGATTTGCTTTGATACCAAGTGCTTTAGTGAACTCTTCAAGTAACTTCTGTTGAGAAGATTTGAAGAAGTCAAATTGTTCTTGAGATAAAGCAACCAATGGTGTTTCAGTTGGTTCTTCAACTTTAGGACTTGCTGAAGGAACTTCTGTTGATTGAACAGTTGGTTCTTCTGCAACAACTGGTGTTTCTTCGACAGAAACATCTGCTGTTGGTTTTTCTTCAGTAGCCATGTTATTTTCATTCGTTAAATCTGTCTTTTCAGAACTATTATTGTCATGATTTCCAGAACAATCTGGTTTTGTACATTTGCAATCTGAGTTTCCACAATTGCACTCTTTCTCTGCTGAATCACATTCGTCTAGACATGTAGCCATTGCTTTGTCGTCGATTGGTATTCCAGCGTCTTTCTTTTTCTTCAAGCAACCGTCAATGCAATCTGGAACTTCGTCTTCCTTTGCTTCGGTCACTGGTTCAATTGTTGTTGAAGGATCACCAGCTTCAACGTCTGCTGTCAATAATGCTAAGCCAGTAAATGTCACGCCTTGTTGTGTACATTTGCTAGAACTGCAAGTTTCCCCTTTAGTTGCAACTTGCTCAATGGATAATTTGTTAATCTTTCCAGTCTTGATCAATTGGTTGATTGCTTGATCTTCGACTTGTATCTTTCCAACAACTGCGTCTGTGTTAATGTCAAATTCCATTTCCAGTGTTGTATTTGCTGGATAAGGAAGAGTTGTTGATTCGTCGTGGTTAATGTTTAATGGTCTAAATGAAAGGCTTCTTGCACCCAATGTCAGTTCTTCTCTGGTGTATTCTCTACGGTTTCCAGTAGTTGTTGCTGATATGGCACGAACTGTCCAAAGTGTGACACCATCTGATTCTTGTACAAACTCAAATGTCGAATCCAATCCTTCGGTTATAATCTTCATTACTTTAATTGATAAAAAAAGAAAGGTAAGAGAACTATTAGTTCTCAGACTTCTTTGGGAAGATAGGAAGTGCAATGTCTCTGCACATCAACTCTATCGATTGTTTCAAGCACTCTTGTGGAATTAGGTTATCTACTTCGCTTTTGTTTTCGTCGTAGTTTCCCCACTTTGCTGGCTTGTACACTTTGCCATCAACTTTGATTTCTTGTTCTGCAAGAAACGATTCGTGGATTGCAAGTGCTTGGTTCAATTGTTCAACCAATCTTTTGGCTTTTGTCCAACTGAGTTTTAGTTCCCCTTGAATTGTGTCGCCATTGCTTTTGACAACAACCATTGTTCGCAATGGGGTCAGTCGGAACTGTTCGCCTTTCTTGTCGGTCTTCAACTGTTTTGAAATTTTGCGTTTCATAATTCTATTACGTGGATCAACCAAATTAGTTTTGAATTAACAAATCTAGTGCTAATTCAAATTTTAAAAAATAAAATTACAAAGTGTCAGACACGAAAATGGATCAACTTATTCTGTTTCGACACTGTTTTGTGCTAGCGATCATTTTAGGTCTAGCCGAAGATTCCGTTTCCTTGATCGTCTTCAATCAAGTATCTGCAACGACAGTTTGGGTGTACTGGTATCTCTGGTTTGTAAGGATCATCATTGTCGTAAACTCTGTCATGGTAAGGATAACAAGTTGCACATACGTTAATGTCGTCTTCAGTTGTAAAGACCAGTCCTTTTGTTAATACTGTTCCATCTGCGTTTAGTCCTTGCATTGTGTCTGTTGTTGCCATATCCAAAACTCTGAACATGTTGCTTGCTGGTATGGTCTTAACTTGATTAACTATCTGCTGATGAATTAACTGGTTTGTCTTTGCAAATGAAAACACATTGATCCAGTCTGACCAGTCTTCTTTCTTTACTGCTTCCATAACTGGAATTAGATTTGATATTTTAGCAAAGAAGTCATTGACAATCCTTTCAACTACTTCTTCCATTTTCAAAACGTCGTCAACCTTTAGAGTTGGACTTGTCTTTGTTGCTTTGCCAACATAATCCATTCCAGCAAACCAAGTCTTCTGAACACAACTGCGTGTCATGCGTCTTACTTCTTCTTCGAACTGATAACGTGCTGACAGTTCTGACATTTTGTTTTTAATGATTAAAGAGTAAAGGTTGACCAGATAGCGTTCAAGTTCCTTTTCACAAGATAATACTGTCTTTGTAGTCTTTGACTTTCTTATGTCAACAGCTTCAAGTGCTTCTGGACACTCAAGAATTATCAGACTTCTTACTGCTTTTTTTAGACTCAACTTTCTTCCTTGTTGTAGTTGTTTTGCGTTTAGCTGGTTTCTTGTCCAGTTCTTTAAGGATAGATTCGTATGCTTGCTTTCTTAATTTCTCAGTTTCTTGATCCATTGACAACGGATCATTTGCTGATGGGAATTGTTGTTGTGGTTGTGGTTCAGGTTGTGGTTGTTGTAATGGTTCAGTTAGTTCTGGTAATTTCCAACCACGACTTGCAAGTATCTCTCTCGCTTCTTCTGGTTTTACAAGACCTAGACTGATTGCCTTTTCTAATCCAGCAGGGAATGTCAAGTCAAAGTCGTCTTTTGCACCCCAATTGAATGAGCAAGTATTCTCTTCGCCTAAAACGTGTGGCAATACTTGTTCGTCAATGAAGCGTCTAATCTTTTCCATAACTGCCAACACTCTTTCGTCGTCTGCACCTTGAGCAACTCTAGCGTCTGCCATTGCTGAAGGTTGTGTGATAAGTCTAGAAGCTGATGATTGTAAACCTGATTCAACTTCTGCATTAATCTGTGTAATTGAATCTGTAAATCTTGCTTTGCCGTCAACTGTTTCTTGAATGAGTTCTGGTTTGAAGTTAATTGCTAATCTGTCGCCTTGTTTCAAGTTCTTCATTAGTGGTAAAATGTCAGTGTCCATTTGTGTTTGTGAAGCTTCTGGAAAACTGAAGATAGTTCTTGGACTTGCATATTTTCTGTGAATCTTTGCAATGTCTTGTTCCATGTCTCTGTAAATCTCTAGCAGTGGTTTGCTTCCTTTTCCATTCTCGTCAACATAGCTGTTCATTAGTGAATGGTAAAGTCCAACACCGAATCCTTGTCTGTCCAAGTGAATGAAAGGTTCACTGAAGAAGTCCTTTGCGTCTAACTCAACTTGATCATAGCCTAACTGTTGAATGAATGTCTTGGCATGTCCAAACTCATCACGAACCATTCCTTTAATCGTTGAATATTGCACATGTGACATGTCTGACTTTCCAATTATTACATGACCGAAGATTAGCCAGTTCCTAACCAAGTCTTCAATGAACTTGCTGAACTGAACTTGTCCTTCCCACTCTTCCATTTGTTTAATCATTAAATCGTCTTCTGATTCCCAAAACCAATCTCTGTTGATAATTTGTGAAATGAATGATTCAATTACATTCTGAACTTTACCCACTGTCAAATAGTATTCCATGCACTTGTTGAATGGCACTGTTGGTGGAACTGCATAATCCCTTGATATGTTGTAATCTGTTTGTGTTGAAGCGTGTGCTTCTTTGATAACTGCACCACTGACTTTCTCTTCTCTAAATATTCCCATCTTAATCGACACCAGAATCCATTGCTGTTATTCTTTGAAGTTCAGTCGAAGTCTGTTCGTCTGATTTTGTTAATTGTATTTCTAGAAAGTAATGACCAGCTTTGCCAAATGTCTTTGTTTCTGTAAATGCAAATGTTCCAGTTCCAGAAGATTGTGTTGTCCAAGATGGTGTGATTAGATCAATGTAATGTGATTTGTTATCGTCTAGAACAATTAGTTCTGGTGTGTAACCTGAGCAATCAAATGCTGAACCTGATTCGTCGTAAATCTTGAATGACACATTCCTTCCATAATCGTCGATTGGGAATTTGTATCTTGACAGTTTCAGTTGCAACATGATTTTATTCTGGTAGATAAGAACTAACAAGAACTATTCATGCCAGTTGCACATACACTGAGCATGTCTTATTTCATGCCAGTAGATTGACTGACCATAAGCGTCTAATCTATCCCAACTATTCCAAGTCAAGTAAATCTTGTTTTGTCCATCTATGTACGCACAACCGTCAACACCTAACATTGAATGATTGTAACACTCTGCTTGAACGTGTGCAGTTGGCATAATGTGAGTCCACCAAAGTTCATAGTGGTTCTCTGCTCTTTGAATATAAGTTGGGAATGTGAAGAATCTGTTTGGTTCTTCTTCCATATTGTTGAAGTTTACTTCGTACTCTGAGCAATCATAACCGAAGCCATGTGCAACGCAGAACATAATCAAAGCAAACTCTATCATGTAATACTGTTAGTTTAACAGTTAAACAGAATAATTAGTCTGGAAGTAAACCTGAAGATACTTGCTTGACCTTACCATAAGCATGACATAACATTAGAAATGCGTCGCCTAAGTCAAAGTTGATCAGTTTCTTGTCAGGGTGTCCTTTCTCATTATACCTTACACTCTTCAAGTCTGCAAGCAAGTCGTTAAACGCTGGGTGTATCTGCACTTTCATTTCTCTGACTAATCTGCTAGCAAGTAATGTCATTTCGTTTAGTTCCTTTGCAAATACAACCTTCTTTGTGTCAACACCTTTCAGTTCCAAGTCAGTGATTAATCCAGCACCAGCAGAGTCAACGTAAACAACTGGATATTCCTTTGACAACAATGCTATTCTGTTAGCCATTTCAGTAGGGCTTGCAAACTCTATCAGTTCACACAACTTGATTTGAATAACGTCGTCTTGTTTCTCTGCACCTACAATTGCAAACTTGGAACTT
>JAAOEI010000594.1_pt1 | contig 13710 bp, 19 predicted proteins | sample 7059261 | NCBI WGS metagenome assembly JAAOEI01 (sample SAMN14008812, study PRJNA610033) | viral metagenome | isolation source: viral particles filtered from seawater | place: China: Hangzhou Bay, Yangshan Deep Water Harbour | collected 2017-10-31
AAGTTCCGTTTTTTTGAGCGAAATTGGAGTGATAGCTATGCCTAACAGACCAGGCCAAGGACGCAAGCGAACCCCGACTGCAATCAGGGAAGCTCGAGGAACGGAGCGATTCCGCAAGGACCAACGCAAGCACGAACCGAAAGCATCGGACGCGAAACCCAAATGCCCGACGCATCTTGACCGACGAGCTAAAGCCGAGTGGAGAGCCATTGTCAAGATCATGGAAGGGCAGGGCACATTGTCGGCTGACTTCCTTCGCAGCCTCACTTTGTACTGCACGGCGTATAGCAAGTACCTCGAGGCTCTAGACCTGGTGAACAAAACGGGAATCGTCGTTTACGACGAGAAGGGCAACGCGCGACGGAATCCAGCACAGGTCGAGTTCCACAAATACCACGACCAGTGCTACAAGTGGCTTACTGAATTCGGGCTTACTCCATCGGCCAAAGCTCGCGTAATGGTGGAGAAGAAAGAAGAGAAGCAGGACGCTTGGGCGGCATTTCTCGAAGGCTCGAAGCATCGAAACTAAATAGACCATGACGAACAAAGCCGATGTAACGGATTACATCAACGGCGTGCTTTCTGGCGAACTGGTAACCGGAAAGCTTGTCAAGGCTGCGGTACGTCGGCACCTTGAGGATCTGGAAAACTGCGAAGATCGCGGGCTGTACTTTGACGAGTACTACGCAAACCGCGTGATTGACTTTTTCCGAGTGCTCCAACATACAACGGGCGAGTTTGCGGGCGATCCGTTTGAGCCTCGCTTGTGGCAGAAGTTTATTCTGTGGGTGCTATTCGGATGGCGTCGGAAGTCGGACGATTCGCGGCGATTCCGATGGGCTTATATCAGCGTCGGTCGAGGCAACGGAAAGAGCCCGACTTGTGCTGCAATCGCGAACTACCTGTTTCTGGCTGACGAACCGCCTGAGCCTCGTAGCCAGATTTATGCGTTTGCAACCAAGGAAGCACAGGCCCGAGACATCGTTTTTGAGGAAGCGAAAAAGCAGATTGAAGCGGTGCCGGCCTTCGGCTTTGTCGAGCGGTTGCGGAACAATATGAACATCACCCAGAGCCCGTGGAACGGCAGCAAGTTTGAGCCGAAAGGGTCCGACAGTAAAAAGTCGGACGGCTGGATCCTCCACGGCGGCGTGATTGATGAGTTGCACGAATGGCACGACAACCAGAGGAAGCTATTCGAGAAGATTGAAACCTCGATGGCGAAACGGCGTCAGCCGCTCTGCCTGATTATTACGACGGCGGGGGACGATGATAGCGACATCTGGCAGGAGCAGTACGACTTTTACCGTCAGGTAGTGGAGCGTGGCAACGGCTTCGAGAGCGACGATCATTTCGCATACATTGCCGAGGTGGACGAGAGCGAGCCTTGCCCGAAGTGTAGTGGGCCTGGCTGTCAGTATTGCGACATGACGGGGACGGTGCCGGTTGATCCTCTTGTGGAAAAATACTGGCCGCAGGCTAACCCGATGCTGTGCGAGCCGAATAGCCCGGTGAAGATCGCGGAGCTACGGAGCTTGGCCAACAAAGCTACGGTGATGCCGACCGCGAAAAATACCTTCAGGCGGTATTATGCGAATCAACGAGTCGCGAGCTTTTACAAGCTGATACCTGCGGAGCTGTGGGCGAACGGCAACCGAGCCTTACCGGAACTGGAGGGCCTGACGTGTCACGGCGGATTCGACTGGGGCTGGAAGGATGATCTGGCTTCGTTGTCGCTGGTGTTCAGTTTGGAAGATGGCGTTTACGTTAAAAACTGGGCCTGGATCCCTGAAGGCTGCAAGCGTGATTTGACGCGGGAGCCTTTTGCGAGCTGGATCAGTAACGGTTATCTGATCGTTACCGATGGTGACACAACCGACATCAACGCCATATACCAGACGATGGGCGAAGTGTTGAAAGCGTACGACCTGAAAACGCTGGCGGCCGACCCGAACAATTGTCGGGAGTTCCTGACAAAATGCGTGAACGAATGGGACATTGAGACGTTCGAGTTTTACCAGAGCTGCAAAAAGTACAACGAGCCGACGAAAAAGCTGGTCGATCTATTGCGGGTGAAAAAGTTCTTCCACGGCAACAATCCTTTGCTCGGTTGGTGTGCTGGGAATGTTACGGTGAAGGAAGATTCGGCGGGCTACGTGATGCCCTGCAAATTGAAGAGTCAGGATAAGATTGACCCGATTGTGGCGACGATTATGGGGCTGAGTGAGATACTGTTTGCGGACGAGCATCAATGGACCGAGGACGAGCTAGGGCTATGAGTCGGGACGCGAAGCAGGGGATGATTGGTTTAGCTGCGATTGCGACGGCTGCGGTCGGCGTTTACCTAGAGTTCGGTGTGGGCTGGATGCTGATTGTGTTGGGCGGGATTTTCACGGCTGGTATCTGTTACGCGAGGACGAAATGATCGACCTATTCCTGCCACAAAAAGCGGCGACTATTGAGCAGCTGGGGCACCCTTCAGCGGGCATTATCGGCTGGACGGACACAAGCTCGAACACAAGCAACGAGGTTGTCAATCAGGATATTGCGTTGACCTATTCGGCCGTCTGGTGTGCGGTGCGGGTGATTAGCGAAACGCTGGCGGGGCTGCCGTGCATTTTGTATCGGAAGAACGCCGATGGCAGCAAAGAGCGGGCGACCGAGGACCCTAGGTTTCAGCTTGTGCATCAAAGCCCGAACCCAGAGCAGACGGCCTTTGAGTGGTTCGATACCTGCACGCAGCATGTTTTGCTGTGGGGGAACGGCTACACCGAAATCTTTAGCGATCAGATGGGCCAGGCGACCAGCCTAGAGCTACGGTTGCCAGATCGCGTCATGCTGAAACGAGGCGAGAATGGGCGGCTTACGTACGAGATCAGCGAGCCTGCCGACATGGTTGATTTTGAGGACATGCTGCACGTCAAGGGTTTGAGCTTTGACGGGCTGACTGGCAAATCGGTGGTGAGCTATGCGGCCCAGAGCCTGGGGACAGCGATTGCTGCCGAGAAGCACGCGGGCAGCGTCCTGGCCAATGGTGGGCGGCCGAGCGGGATTCTGAGCATGCCGGCGGGATCGAAGCCGCTGAGCAAAGAGGCTCGGGAGAAATTCCGACGCGAGTGGGACGAGCAACACGGCGGCAGCGAGAACGCGGCGAAGATTGCGATTCTGCATGGCGGCATCACGTATCAGCAAACCGCGATGAGCAATGAAGATGCCCAGTTTCTGGAGAGTCGGAAGTTTTCTGTAACGGAAATCGCCCGTTGGTTCCGACTGCCTCCTCACATGCTGGCAGATCTGGAAAAAGCAACCTTCAGCAACATTACAGAGCAGTCGATAGAATTCGTCGTTTACTCAATGATGCCCTGGATTCGCAGATGGGAAACGAACCTGAACCGCAAGCTGTTGATGAGCAATGAGCGGGAGGGGATGTTCTTCGAGTTTTTGGTTGATGGCCTTTTGCGTGGCAAGCTCAGCGAGCGTTACGCAGCCTACGCGACGGCTAGGAATTGGGGTTGGTTGTCAATCAACGATATCCGCAAGCTCGAGAACATGAATCCCATCGAGGACGGCGACGATTACTTGCACCCGTTGAACATGACGACGGTGGGCGAAGATCCGCCGATGCCGCAGGAATCCGCACCCTCAGAGCAAGTACCCGACAGCCTTGAGGAGGAGCAGGAGTCGAACCTGCGGAATAGTTTAGCCCGCATTTTGCGAACCGCTCGCGGCGTCAAGCAGGCGGTAGCAGTTACGGGCGACTACCAGGCGGCGGCATTAGCGGGTCAGCAACAGCTCAACGAAGACCTCGCGGGATTGCGTGCGGATCGTGAGGAAATCAAAGCGGAGATAGCAAGCCTGGGAGATAGACCCGTGCAAGTATCCTGCTCAAACTGTCATGACGGCTGGAAGAATCTACAGACGGCAGCCCTGGCGATGGCTCAGGGAATCCTACGGCAGCAACGCCAGGCGGATGGGCGACTCGCTGAGAAAGCCGCAAAGGCCCAGTCAGGTCGAGGCGAGAGCTATATTGATAGGATTGATACGCATTACGCCAACCTGCGGGGACCGTTAGAGGGCAAGCTCGAAGCTGTGGCGGGCATGCTGGACGTGCCGAAGTTGGTGGATGTGTATTTGACCGAGAGCAAGGCACGCTTGCTAGACTGTGCAGATGGGAGCCCCGAAGACTTTGCCGGTCGAGTGTCGGCTTGTGTCAAAGGCTGGACCGAACAATTGCCCGAAATGGGAGGGTATATAAGATGAGGCATTTACTCACCGAACAGATCTGGTCAATTCGCCAGGACGTATTGCAGGCGGCATTGGATGCGTACGAGTCGGACGCGGTGGAACATGCAGCCGCGCGAGTGCCGCGTACGTCAGGTTCGATAGCAATTATCCCGATCCACGGCATGATTACGCAGCGAGCTGGCCCGCTGGGGGACGTGTTCGGGGGAACGTCACTTGAGAGCTTTACTCGGGCCTTTCGGCGGGCGGTAAACACGTCTCGAGTGCGGGGAATTGTGCTCGACATCGACAGCCCCGGCGGAACAACTCCAGGCGTTGAAACGGCTGCAAACGAGATCTTCGCGGCCCGTGGTCCGAAGCCGATCTTAGCGGTGGCCAATAGTCAGATGGCATCTGCGGCGTACTGGCTCGGCTCTCAGGCTGATGAGGTAATTGCGGCTCCGGGCTCGACTGTGGGGAGCGTGGGAGTTTTTCGCCTGCACCTCGACGAGTCGGGGGCGATGGAAGAGGCTGGGATTCGCCCGACGTTTATTGCACATCCTGAGCGGAAGGTTGAGGGCAACCCGTTTGAACCTCTGAGCACTGAGGCGATTTCTCACCAGCGTGAACAGGTCGAGGAAACCTACGCGGTGTTCGCGGATGCCGTGGCACGGGGCCGCGGAATGCCATCTGATGCGGTCGCGGAACGAACAGGGCAAGGGCGGGCGTTTTCCGCCAGGCAGGCCCAGTCTCGGGGCATGGCAAATAGGATTGCCACTCTGGAATCGGTGATTTCGGGGATGGGAGCGGAGCCGATGCGGGCTGCCGAATCGGCCCAGATCGCGGCAGAGCTGGTCGCAGAGTGGAACCTAGAGGAGGTGTGCGAGTACCCGACCGAAACCAAACGGCGGCGTCTGAAGCTCGCAGAGCGGCTTGATTAGCTTGACAGGATAACCCCTCTAGGGTAATGATTTAGGTAACAACTCAACGTAGAGTCAGCACGTAGCCCCGAGAGCGGCTGCGGCCTGATGGGATAACCATTACGGCTGCAGCCGCTTTTTTCGTGCCGCAGCCATCGAATAGGAACCCTGACCGATGACTGCACATCTGAAAGAACTTCGGCACGACCGGGCAAATCTCGTGAAGCGGATGCGGGATATCCTGGACGGTGCCGACTCTGATCAACGCTCGATGACGGCAGAAGAGAACGCCGAGTACGAGCGAATGGAAGCCGATCTGGAGAAGGCCGACGACGAAATCACGACGCTTGAGCAGCAGGCCAACCGCCGTAGCAAGCTTGACAGCTACGGCGAAGAACTGCCTGAGCCGAAGCGAGTAGCTCCAAACAGTCAGCCTGTAGCCAGCGAAAAAGCTGTCAAGCCGCACTGGCGAGAAGAGCTGGCGGCGGCAGTTTCCAGCGAAGATCGTTCGCGGGCGATGGCCGATTTGCAAGCAGAGCTTGCCAACGACGAAGCTGCCCAGCAGCGTCATCGCGAGTTTGTGAGCTTTTTGCAGGGCAAGCCTTACGCTGAAGTCGGGCGGGGAATCAAGGAATATTCAGCCCTGCAGATGGACAGCGACACCGCTGGCGGTAGTTTGGTCGCCTCTGAGCAGTTCTCAAGTCGCATGATCGAAGGTCTCGACGAGAATGTTTTCATGCGTCAGATTTCGACGGTGCTACCGATGGTGATGGCTCACAGCCTCGGCATCGCGGCAGAGTCAGCTGACCCGGCAGATTCGGACTGGACCGTTGAGCTATCGACAGGAACGCTCGATACCACGATGACGACCAGCAAGCGTAGCCTGCGGCCGCGTGATCTGGCGAAGCGGATTCTCGTTTCTGAGAAGCTGCTCAGGCATGCCCCAATGGCCGAAGCTTTCGTGCGGCGTCGGTTGTTGTTCAAGATGGGGATTACTCAGGAAAAAGCATTCCTGACGGGCTCGGGTGCGGGTCAACCGCTTGGAATCTTTACCGCTTCGGCGGATGGGATTTCAACTAGCCGCGATGTTAACACCGACAATACGACCACGGCCGTGACTGCGGACGGGCTTTACAACGCCCTCTACAATCAGGCTGAGCAGTATCTGCGGTCGGCTAATCTGGCCTGGATCTTCCATCGGACTGTTATCCGAGATATTCGGAAACTGAAAGACGGAAATTCCCAGTACATCTGGAACCCTGGCCTTGCAGGCGAGCCGAATACGCTTCTCGGCCGACCGGTGTATATGAGCGAATACGCTCCAAACACCATGACGACGGGCCTGTATGTCGGCATCATTGGCGATTTCAGCTACTACTACATCGCTGATAGCCTGAACATGACCTTCCGCCGGTTGGATGAATTGCACTACGCAACCAACCAGATCGGCTTCTACGTTCGCTCCGAAACCGACGCCATGCCGGTTCTCGAGGAAGCTTTTACTCGCGTAACCTTGGCGTAAGGAGTTTACAAAAATGACTGGTGTGAATCTCTCTAACGAGGTGCTGATCAGCCGCCTAAACGAACAGAGCACCGGCGGCGGTAACTCTGTGAATGAAGCGGTCGATATGCAGAACTTCACGGGCGTGCTGTTCCTGGGCAATGTCGGCACGACCGGCACCGCTCTGACTCTGACGGCGGCCCACGGTGCTTCGACTACGGGCTTTGTCAACGTTACGGGCGGTACGCATTCCACGACGGGTGGAAACGATATTGCGGTGCTGGACGTATACAAGCCCCGCAAGCGGTACGTCCGCTGTACGGCCAGCACCACGGCGAATGCTCGCATGTCGCTGTTTGCTGTCCGATACGGACCCCGTAACCTCCAGAGTAGCTCCACCAACGCTACCTTGGTGGTCTCCCCAGATACCTAAATCTTCCTGTGGCTGTGCTCCCGATAGGCACGCCGTTGTCTTCTTTCCAGTCGGCGGCGGCGTGCTTTTTTCATATAAGGACAATTCAAAATGACTTTTTCGCATACGATGCGACGGCTACAGGGCGGCGAAGAGTTGGTCGTAGCTTCGACTACGGCGGGCGGAACGAACCCTGGACGCATCACCTGCCAGTCTGGCTCCTACGGCGTGCTGGTTCCCATTCAGACGCTGGGAACTTCTCAAGTAGCTACGAACGTGGCAGAGATTGGTTACACGTCAATCGTCGCCAGCACGACGGCACCCGCCTACACGCTGGCGGGGCCGTCAATTGCCGGCCTTCAGAAAATGATTCGCGTTGAGTCGAACACGTCCAGCGGAACTGCAGTTCTGCAGACATCCTCGACGGGCGTAACTATTAGCTCAAGCGGAAACCAGTTGACTTTTAATGCAGTCAACAATGGGGCTCTGCTGGTCAGCGTTTCTACCGCCGCTTGGCGAATGATCGTTCCCGCGACTACTTCCACAGTAGGTACGCAGTCAACTTAACACCATCTGGGAGCACAACCACATGGAAGCCGTACAGGCAGAGAATCGAATTGAGTCGAATGGCCAGAAGAAAACTGGACGCAAGATAGCCCTCATCGGGAAGGCTCCCTCAAGCGTCCATCTGGCACCCTACGCGAACCCAGAGTGGGAGATCTGGATTCTCAACACGCTGGGTTATCTCAACGAGATTCCGCGTTGGGATCGACAATTTGAGCTGCACGATATCGAACTGACCAAGGACAAAGCCTACGGGCAGTACAACCAATGGCTGCAGGAGCAGAGTAAAGGCACGCGTCCTGTTATCCTGCGAGATGCACCTCCCGAAGACTGGGGCACCGCCGCTTGTGGGTTCCCATATGATGCTGTGTTTCGTACGTTTTCGCATCTGGCGGGTCGGAAGTATTTGACCAACACGGTGAGCTTGATGATCGCACTGGCGGTTCATGAGCACATCACGAAGCATCCGAACGGGGAGCCGATTGCGGAGCTTGGTCTGTTTGGTATCGACATGGCACAACATGCCCTGAAGCAGGGACACGCGGGATGGTTCACGAGCGAGTATGCACGCCAACGCCCGAGCGTTGAATATTGGGTAGGGATAGCGGAAGGCTACGGGATCAAAGTCCACATTCCGAAGCAGTCCGACATTCTCAAATGCCACTGCATTTACGGGTTTCATACTGACCAGATGTGGAAGAAGGCAAACGCCAGACGCAACGAACTGCAGCAACGCATTGCCCAGGCACAGCAAGTGGAGCAACAAAAGCACGACGAGGCGGTCTTCCTCTCGGGAGCCTTGGAAGCCATGAATTACGACGATCAAAGATTCTTTGCTGAGGAGCAGGAATAATGCCCTACAAAAAGCTTTTGACCGCAATTACCACGACGGGGGCCAGTACGTCCTACACCTGGCTGGGCGGTACGATGACGGTAACTGTTGACGGCTTAGGCACGGGCGGGGTTAAGTTGCAATCCTCACCAGACGGGGGCACGACATGGGAAGACGTAGGATCGGACGTAACATTCACGAGCGACGGGATGGCGAACGCCCAGCTGATGCCGGGCCTGATAGTGCGAGCGTTGGTAACGACAGCGAGCACGACGGGCGTCAACTTTTGGATCAATTAGAGGAGTCAGCGACAATGGAAGTCACGATGCTAACGACCTACGCAGGGCCTGACGGTGTGGCACATCCTGGCACGGTGATCGACATTCCGGCCGAACAGGCAAAGGAACTGATCGGCGGCAAGTTTGCCCGCAAAGTCGACCCGAAAAAAGATGAGAAGGCACGCCGAGGGCTGCAACGGTACAGGTTGGAAGACGAATGATTACCTGCATTATCCCAGCTAGGGGAGGCTCTAAGGGCATCCCTAAAAAGAACCTGCTGCCGATCAACGGGAAGCCGCTGATTGCGTGGAGCATTGAGCAGGCACTCGGTTCTACGCTGGTTGATGAGGTGATTGTTTCCAGCGATAGCCGCGAGATCGGTGAAGTTGCGGAACATTACGGTGCCAGTTGGTTGATGCGGTCTGACGCGACGGCAAGCGATACGGCGAGCAGTGAATCTTGTCTCCTGGAAGTTTTGGAGACGCTGAATTACGAGCCGGAGTTGATTGTGTTTCTACAGGCTACCAGTCCCATTAGGCAGCACGACGACATTGATAACGCCATCAAGGTTCTGGCTCGCAACAAAGCCGATTCTTTATTTTCGTGCAGGCACGTCGAGGGTTATACCTGGACCTGCGGCCCCAATGTGTTGACGCCGAACTATTACGACCGGCAACCACGGCAATTATTGAGCAGTCGGAAGCTGGAAGAAAACGGCAGCATTTACCTATTCAAGCCAGAGGTTCTCAGGAAGTTCCACAGCCGACTCGGGGGTAATGTGGCATTCTACGAAATGAACCCGCTCGACAGTTTCCAGCTGGACCGGCCCGAAGATCGGCACATTATTGAACAGGCAATGGCGATCCGATTGCATGCGAATCTTTGTTGATTGCGACGGCGTGCTATGCACGAATACCAACGGACAGTACGAACAGGCGACCCCGCTAACGCGGAACATTGCAAAGGTGCAACAGTGGCACAAGGAAGGCCATCACATCACGATCTGGACGGCTCGAGGAACCACGACGGGCAAGGATTGGCGGAAGCTGACCGAAGCTCAGCTGGCGGCGTGGCGAGTGCCGTACCACGAACTGCACCTCGGGAAGCCACACTACGACCTGTTCGTAGACGACAAAGCCATACCTGCCCCGTGATTGTGCCGGCCGATCAGTTTTACGCGAGACGCAAAGCTACGGCCGATCATAGTAATTACTGGGGCACGTCGGTCGATCCTGACGGCAAGATGCGAAACCGCATCGGTTCAGAGTCGGAGCGTCAGCAACACCTGGAAGATCGTATTGACGAGCTGGCAATGTTTGCGACATGGCAACCCGGATCTATTCTCGATGTGGGATGTGGGCTCGGCTGGTTCCTGTCAGCTTTGCCAGATGCGTGGCAACGATACGGACTGGAGATATGCAGCGAAGCCCAGCGAATTGCGGCCAAGGTTTGCAACCTAGTGGCCTGGCCGTTGCCGAGTTTGGAGGGTGATCAGTTCGACGTGGTTCGTTGTTGCCATGTCATCGAGCACATGCCTGACCCTGAGCTTGACATGCTGCACATGGTCCGCGTCTTGAAACCGGGCGGCATGTTTGTGATCGAGACGCCAGATTTTGGCAGTCCTTGTGCGGTCAGATTCGGTGATCATTTCAGGCTCTTGCACGATCCGACGCATTGCAGCCTGTTTACCACGGAGAGTTTGCTGCGGATGGTGCGGCACTTTGGAATTACAGTTGAGGCGGTGGAGTATCCATTTCCGAAGCGGTTTGCCACGGCGGAAACGTGGCAAAGGTGGGATGACACGAGCACAGTTAGCCCGCCCTGGCCTGGGAATGTAGTTCGAGTAATCGGGAGTAAAGCGAAATGATTATCAATGATCGTCTAATCGGATCTGGGAACCCTGTCTACGTTATCGGTGAAATCGGCATCAACCATAACGGGGACATGGGAAACGTCCGCAAGCTGATCAGGGCGGCAGCGGTTGCAGGATGTCAGGCGGTAAAGTTTCAAAAGCGTACGGTCGATGTGGTCTACTCGCCAGAGGAGCTTGAGAAGCCGCGAGAAAGCCCGTTCGGAAATACAAACGGAGATCTGAAACGGGGGCTAGAGTTCGGGCCGCTGGAATACAAACGGATTGCCGTGATGTGCCAGGAGCACGGGCTGGACTGGTTTGCTAGTTGCTGGGACGAGCAAGCCATAGACGACATCGCTGAGTTCGATCCGATGGCATACAAGATCGCATCGGCTTCGATTACCGATCAGGCCCTCGTGGAGAAAACGGCAGCTCAGGGCAAGCCGGTGATTATGTCAACGGGCATGTCAACGGTGGCAGAGATACGCAACGCGGTGAACTGGCTGCGAGTGGCTGGTGTGCCGTTTGCGTTATTGCATACCACGAGCACGTATCCGACCAAAACGGCAGAGCTGAATTTGCGGATGATCAGCACGCTGAAGGAATGGTTCCCCGATGCAGTGATCGGTTACAGCGGCCACGAGCTAGGACTGCAAACAACGCTGGCGGCCGTAGCCCTTGGGGCCTGCATTGTTGAACGACATATTACGCTGGATCGGTCGATGTTCGGCAGCGATCAATCAGCGAGCGTGGAGCCGCAGGGCCTTTGTCAATTGGTGCGAGATATTCGCGTGATCGAAGCTTCTTTGGGTGATGGCGTCAAACGCGTTTTTGATTCAGAGCTGCCAGTGTTACGGAAACTGAGACGTGGACAGAGTCTTGCTGGATGAGTTGCTCAAAGAAGTAATGCCACTGCGGGGATCTGCAGCAGAGATAGGGGTTTATTGTGGCGAGTCCGCACAGCGAATAGCAGATACCTTAGGCCCTGATTGTGTATTGCACTTATTTGACACATGCTGCGGAATGATGGCAGCGGATGTGAGCAGTGATATTGATGGGCACCGCGAGGGAGAGTTTAAAGCATCTAAAGATACAATCCGTCATGCGATGGCAGGCAGGAATTATTGCTTGCATGTCGGGCGTTTTCCAGAGACAGCATTTGACCTGAAGCTAAAGTTTGTACACGTAGATTGCGATTTATACATACCGACTCTAGCTGCTTTGCGATGGGGCTGGCGCAATTTAATTGATGGGGGGGTCATGCTCTGTGATGATTACGGATTTATTTTGTGCGGTGGGGCGAAAAAGGCAGTTCATGAATTCTGCAAGGAATTTGACGTAAAGTTGCATCAAAGGCACCGCAGAGTCTGGGTGAAAAAATGCTAGTCAAGCTCAAGATTAACATTTCGGGAATCGGCAAAGCGGGTGAAACGGTCGAGGTGCCGGATCAACGCGGGGCGAACTTAGTGCTCGGCGGCTGTGCGGAACCTGTCGGCACAATGTGGATTGAGCCAGAGGATTCCGAAGATGAGTGATATCGTCAGTACTTCAGCAACTACCGACCCGATCACGCTGGCAGATGCGAAGCGGCATCTGAACGTATCGACAACGGCCGACGATACGTACATCGGAAATCTGATCACAGCTGCGGCGGCGTATTGCCAGGACATGACTAATCGCCGATTCATCAACGAAACCCGCACTTTAAAAATGCGGACGTTTGAAGATATGCGATACGTGCATGACCGCGTGATTGACCTGCCTAAAAGCCCGCTCTCCAGCGTTAGCAGTATCACCTACGTCGACACCGCCGGAACGACTCAAACGCTATCGACCACCGCATACATTACGAGCCAGGCAGGCACGCCGGGACAGATCAGCGAGAGCTACAACAATACCTGGCCAGCAACGCGGAACGTGGCAGACGATGTTGTAGTGACATACGTGGCGGGCTACGGTTCGACGCAATCCGCAGTTCCCGATAATGCAAAGCATGCCGTCAGAATGACGGTGGCCCATTGGTATCGGAATCGGGAAGCCGTGGAGATCGGGCAGGTTAGTGCGGAAGTTGAGCACGGGCTAACCTGCCTGCTAGGTGTGGAGGACTTCCCGAGCTATGGCTAAACGCATCCGAGCGGGCGACCTGCGGCATCAGATCAACATTCAAGCTCCGAGCACGACGCTAGACAGCTTCGGCCAGACGGTTACCAGTTCGAGCGGCTGGACGACGCAAGCGACGGTGCGAGCCGCGATCATGCCGCTATTAGGTAGCGAACAAACCCTAGCACGTCAGATCTACCCGAAAGCTACGAGCCGCGTGACGATTGAGTACCTATCGACGATGGACACTACGGGGGCAACCGCTAAAAGGATCCTCTTCGGCTCGAAAGCTCTGGCGATCGGTGCCGTGATGACACCCGACGAAGAAGGCTGGCACCTAGACCTTCTATGTAGTGAAGAACAATGACCGTATTAGCCGAGGACATGATTACCTTTCTGACTGGCACTACAGCCATCACCGGGCTCGTAGGTACGCGAGTGCATTACAACCGCATTCCGCAGATTTCCGAGAAGCCGCATATCTGGTTTGCGACGGCATCGGACCAGCAGGACCCAACGTTTGATGGTGTCGGCAGCTTTCACGATGCGAATATAGATCTGGAGTGCGTAGCGGATAACGAAAGCTCCGCTCAGTCAATTGCGGACGCTGTAACCGCCAGGCTAGACGGCCATCAGGGAGCCCTGGGAAACATTCGGGCACAGGGTATTTTTCTGCAGGACAAGGATGACAACTACTTTCCGAAATCTATAGACGCGGACGATGGGCGGCATGTCGTCGCTTATGACGTACGCGTCTTATATTCGACCTAAGAGGTTTACCAATGGCTAAGAATATCGGCTACGGTTCGAGCCTGGCAGTTACCACGACGACTGGTTCCTTGACTATCGGCCAGATTAAGACGATGAGTTTTGGCGGCTCGGATGCTACCGACGTTGATACCACAACGCTGGACAGCAGCACGAACTACCGCACCTTCCGCCCCGCTCCGATTGATCCGGGCGACCTGTCGATGACGGTCGTTTACGATCCTCAGGCGGCGGCACACCGCAGGCTGATCACCTACTTTGAGGC
>JAAOEI010000595.1_pt1 | contig 13708 bp, 14 predicted proteins | sample 7059261 | NCBI WGS metagenome assembly JAAOEI01 (sample SAMN14008812, study PRJNA610033) | viral metagenome | isolation source: viral particles filtered from seawater | place: China: Hangzhou Bay, Yangshan Deep Water Harbour | collected 2017-10-31
GCCGATTGGGTCATAATGATGAGTAATTAAGGATTAACCATGGCTGATAAAATTGATTTAGCAATAGACCAGGGCACATCATTCGAAGTGGATTTTCTAGTAAAAGACTCTTCGAATAATACGATTGATATTTCTACATATACTGGAACAGGTAAAGCTAGAAAATATGTAAGTTCAAATACGGCAGTTACAATGCAAGTGAATACATTTTCTAATGGAATTTTGCGTGCATCATTAACGCACATACAAACAAATAATATGATTTATAGTGAGCGATATCTTTATGATATTAAACTCACCACACCAGCAAATACAATATTTCGAGTAGTTGAAGGTGTTATAACCATAAATCCACAGGTATCATATTAATGTATATAATTCACTTTCCAGAAACAAAGGAATATAGAATATATATAAAAGAAGAAATATTATATGTTAATATTCCGTCAAGAAAAGAATACATAGTATACATTAAATCGGAGCAATAATATGGCAATACCTACGACACGAGAAGGATTTAAACAATACTGTTTACGTGCCCTGGGAGCGCCGGTTATTCAAATAAATGTTGATGATGAACAGCTTGAAGATAGAATTGATGAAGCATTAAAGTATTATTATGATTACCATTTTGATGGAACTGAAAAAATGTTCCTGAAATATGCTGTAACAGAGGAAGATAAGGCAAACAAATATCTAACAATACCAGAGAATATTATGGGTGTTGTTGATATTTTTGATATTGGTGGTGTAATTAATAGTGCTAATATGTTTGATATAAGATATCAAATGGCATTAAATGATATGTATCAGTTTAGTGGCGCATCATTGGTTCCTTACTATATGGCAATGAGTAATATTGCGTTATTCGAAGAAATTATTGTTGGTAAACAACCAATTCGATATAACAGACATGTTAATAAACTCTATATTGATATGAATTGGGATAAAATCGCCACAGGAAATTATATCGTTGTTGTGGCATATCAAATAGTCGATCCTGTTGTGTATACGGATGCATGGAGCGATAGGTGGCTTCAACATTACTGCACAGCACTATTCAAGCGCCAATGGGCCGCCCATCTATCAAAGTATAATGGTATTCAGTTAATGGGTGGTATTACATTTGATGGCGCAAAGATGGCAATGGAAGCCAAATCTGAAATAGCAGAATTAGAAAATGATATGATCAATTCTTTCTCACTACCAGCTTCCTTTATGTTGGGTTAATTAATTGGCAACTAATTTTTATTTCAATAAATCATATAACAGAGAACAAAATTTAATAGAGGATTTGACAATTGAGTCAATCCAAATACACGGGCTTGAACTTAAATATTTACCAAGAACATTAGTAAATCTTGACGATATTTTTAAGGAAGATTTAATTTCTTTATTTGAACGTGCATATAATATCGAAGGATATGTAAAAGAAAACATGGGATTTGGTGGTTCCCATGAAATGGTGTCTAAATATGGATTAGAAATTCGTGATACCATTACATTTAGTATTGCCAAAAGACGTTATATGGAAGAGATTGGAAACTATCAATCTAATGTCAGACCACTAGAAGGAGATTTGATATATTTTCCTGTAACAGAAAGTTATTTTGAAGTAAAGTATGTTAATACAACAAATCCTTTTTTTCAATTAGGTAAAAATTATGTATTTGAAATAAAGTGCGAACTATTCGAATTTTCATCAGAGAGAATTGATACAGGTATTCCAGAAATTGATGATAGTATTACTAAATATTCATTAGCTAATACTGGCCCAATTGCAATTCTAACAGAAACAGGTGACACTATTCTAACCGAAGCCGGTGCCGTTCTGGAAATTGAATATAATACTGAATATAGAGAAGAAAGAAATTTTCAAAATATTATTATTCAGACGGAATCTGATAATATAATGGATTTCACAGTTACGAATCCATTTGGAGAAATATAAATGTTGATGAATGATCATTATTATCATGAATTATTAAAGAGATATGTTGTATATTTTGGATCATTATTCAATGATATTACCATACAAAGAAAAGATGAAAATGATATAGTTGTTCAGACTATAACAGTTCCTATTGCATATGGACCAAAACAAAAATTCATTGCTAGATTAGAGGAAGACCCACGCGCCGAAAGATCGATTGCAATAACGTTACCGAGAATGTCTTTTGAAATAACAGGTATTCAGTATGACCCAAGCAGAAAATTAAATGCCCAGCAAAAAATCATCACTACTAATCCAGTAAATTCCAGTGAATCAAATTATGTCTATACACCTGTTCCGTATAATATCACATTCACGCTTAGTGTATACAGTAAAAATATTGCGGATAATCTACAGGTAATAGAACAAATTCTGCCATACTTTACACCTGAATGGACATCATCCGTTATTTTAGTTCCTGAAATGGATATTAAAATGGATATTCCAGTTGTTCTTCAAAATGTAGTAATGAGCGATAAATATGAAGGTCCACTTGAAGCACCCAGATATATTGTAAATACTATACAATTTGTTATGAAGGGTTTACTATATGGTCCTGTTAGAAATAGTGGTATAATTAAACGTTCATTTATTAATATTAAAACTGATGGTGGAATATTACTCGATCTGTATGTAACATCAAATAGTAATCCGGCATTCCTTAAAGATGATTTATTATATCAGACTAATGGTAAGAGAATACTAGCAAAGGGATATGTTGTCTACAGCACAGAAGATTACGTTCAGTTAAGTAATATCTCAGGAACTTTTAATACATCCAATACATTGATATCCGCATCTTCTGTCAGAAGAGCCAATGTAAATTCTATTGTAAGTAATCAGGCATATGAGGGAAGTCAAATTACAATAACACCTGCATTATTAGCAAATGGAATGCCAACAACAAATAGTCAACTATCTATACCAGTTGAATTAATTAAAGAAACCGACGATTACGGAATAAGTGTTAACATTGATGAGTTTGAATAATGTCAGAAAAACAGGATTTAGCTAAAATTTTAAATATTTCTCCAATAGAATTTCCGAGTAAAACGGAGGAACTTCCTATTCTAAATGCTGAATATGCGGATGATTTAGAATTAGCAAAAGATAATATAAAAACGATTATAACAAAGGGAACAGATTCTCTTGATGAAATTATGGAAGTTGCAAAAAGATCAGAACATCCACGTGCATATGAAGTTTTATCTAATCTGATAAGAACCCTTGTAGATGCTAATAAAGAATTGGCTGCTATTAGTATTAAAGAAAAGGGAACCTCAGTTAGCAATGATAATAGAAAAATCAATAATAATGTATTTCTTGGCAGCACGGCAGATTTATTGAAGTTAATGAAACCTCATAAAGTTGAAGAAATCATTATTGATCATGAGGAAGAAGAATAATAATGAGCCTACTAGACGAAAAAAATGTATATTACCTAGGTAATCAAAAACTTAAAAAGGTTAATGTTCCTGTAAACTTTACTAAAAAACAAATTATAGAATTTGGTAAATGTGCAAATGATCCAATATATTTTATTAAAAAATATGTAAAAATTGTTAATCCAAATAAAGGTCTTACAGGTTTTGGATTGTGGCCATTCCAGGAAAGAATGGTAGAAACTTTTATTGAAAATAGATTTACAGTTTGTAAAATTCCTAGGCAGTCTGGAAAAACCCAGACAGTTGTTGCGGTATTATTATGGTATGTGTTGTTTCACCAGAACTATACCATTGCTGTTTTAGCACATAAGGCATCGCAGTCAAGAGAAATTTTGAGCAGATTACAATTTTCATATGAACATTTACCTAAATGGTTACAACAAGGTATTGTTGAATGGAGTAAGGGAACTGTAATCCTAGAAAATGGTTCTAAAATTGAAACTTCTGCAACCTCTGGTAATAGCGTTAGAGGAAAAACTTATAACTGTGTGTATCTTGACGAATTTGCATTCGTTCCGAATAATATACAGACAGAATTTTATGCGACTGTTATGCCTACGATTTCTGCCGGTGAAACAACAAAAATGATTATCACCTCTACACCAAATGGTATGAATATGTTTCATAAGATTTGGAATGAATCTGTTTCTGGTGAAAATTCATTTAAGAATATCGGAGTCCACTGGTCGGAAATTCCTGGACGTGATGAAAAATGGCAAGAAGAAACTATAAAAAATTCATCTGTTCTACAGTTCAACCAAGAATTTGGTTGTGAATTTCTAGGATCACAAAATACTCTAATTTCGGCGGCAAAGTTAGAACAGATAGCTTCATTGAGACCAATACGGCAAAATGAAGATATGAAAATTTATATTGATCCATCCAAGAAAGAACATAGAGATAAATTGTATATTATGGTTGTTGATACATCGCGTGGTGTTGGGGGTGACTATAATGCATTCGTTATCTTTGATGTATCATCAATACCTTATAAAATTGTTGGGCAATATAAAAACAATACGATTTCTCCACTTATATTTCCAAACATCATTCATCAATTTGCCAAATCATTTAATAATGCCTACATCTGTGTTGAAATTAATGATAATGGCCAGCAAGTAGCAGATATTCTTTATCGCGAAATGGAATATGAGAATATGGTATTTTCTCATATGCGTGGAAATATGGGACAACAATTAAGTAGTGGATTTGGTTCTCGCCCGACTGTTGGTATACGAACCACAAAATTGGTAAAAAGAATTGGATGCACAAACTTTAAGACATTAGTAGAAACAGATAAACTACTAATTCAAGATGATGATATTAAAAAAGAACTATATAATTTTATTGAAATTAATGAAAGTTTTGCTGCGGCAGAGGGTCATCATGATGATCTGGTAATGTGTTGTGTTCTTTTTAGTTGGCTGGTCCAGCAACCTTATTTCAAAGATTGGACAGACACAAATGTTCGTGAACGAATGGTCGCAGATAATCTAAAATTACTTGATGATGATGTTCTTCCAATATACGTAGAAGATGATTCTATTCTATATGGCGGGGATGAAATCAGGGATGTAAGTTATAATGAATACCTAAAATTTATAATGGAAGATTAACTTTTACTAAATACAAATAATAATAGATTCGTATGGAGAATGGTAGATGGCAATTAACCTTTTAAGCCCTGGTATTGAAATTCGTGAATTTGATTTAACCTTTGGTTATACTCCGGTTCCGCGCCGGCCGATTGGTGCAATTGTAGGCGTTTTCCCACAGGGGCCTATTAATGAACCTTATCTTATTCGTATGCCTGGGGAACTTCCGTTAATTTTTGGTGAGCCTGATGGCGGTAATGATGAAACCTTCTTCACTGCCCAGACATATTTAAGATATTCAAATAGACTATATGTTGTTCGTGTTGCAAATAACGAACCATATAATGCGTATGCAAAAACCAAGACTGAAATTGATACCGTATCTGTATATTCACAGAGCGGCGTTTTCTCTAATAGCGATATTATCAATATTTCTGGTGGTGTAACTTATACTCCTGCTAACGTTTCTATTACAACCGATTCCAATGGCGCCATTACATCACTAGCTCTAGTGAATAATGGTATCTACCTATCCAGTGATTTTCCTAATAGCGGCGATGGACTACTAAACGTTGTTGCCAATAATATTAGCAATTCGTCTCCTACACTAAAGGTCAATCTAACATATAAGCCAGTTGCAGTTTCTAATCAGGCATCATTTGTTATTAGTAACTTCATGTCTCTTAATGCACAGGGTAGAAATGTTATTGATGATACTCAATGGCGAGAAAAGATTACCGCTAATGGTTATACAAGCGATACGGATTTACTATGGGTAGCCCGTTCATCTGGTAATACTTATAATGGTATTCGTGTTAGTGTTTGTGATAGCTCTAATGCTTATGCTCAAAATCTTAGCACAGTATTCACCGCTGCTTCTGCAAACGTTATTTTTGTTCAGGGTAGCAAGTATGCTAATATCGTTACATCAAGCGCAAGTCAGGCTGCAAACGTCTCTGCTGCATTCTCGTATAGAGATTCACTAGCAGTAAGACTAATGCCTACAACTTCTGGTGGAACAAACGGTTTCGATACCATTTATACCACTATTACTTCAAAGAAAGTTGTTGGTTCAAATGTTATGCTTACATTCGAATCTAACTGGCCGCGTGTTACCACACAGAGTTTTGTTGTAAACGGTGCCGGTAATTTCAAATATAATGCTACAGGACAGCAGGCCGTTCTAATGAGACATTGGGAGTTTGGTCCGGGTGGAAATAAAGTATTTGATCCGCCGAAGGCTTCTGATACTTCATCCGATTCTCTACTAAAAAGAACTTCTGGTTCACAGACATATTTCGTTAATGACAGAGTTCTTGTTGTTGTTGCGGATAAAGATAATAAAGTATTATATTCTCTGAATGGAACACGTTCACGTCCTGGTGGTATTCCTACTACTAAAAGACAGATGTATGGAACACTATATCACATCTTACTTAATAATGATGTTAATAACTCATATGTTTGGTGGGCTAACCATAGACCTGGACTCACTATTGATTTCGCACAGAACCTACAAAATCTGAATACACTACCATATCACTCATTCCTTGGTAATGGTTCCGATGCTGTAACAGAAGACAATATTAGTCTTAATACTCTTATGGCTGGTTATGACCATTTTAAGGATAAGGAAAAAATTGACGTAGATCATTTCATTATCGGTAAAGCTAATGGCGGTGACTATGGTGAAGGTCTAATCAATTACGTTGGTGCGGAGATATGTGAAGTTAGACGCGATTGTATGGTATTCGGTTCTCCTAGAAAGAGCGATGTTACCAAATCAACTGACCTAACCATTCCACAGAAACTAGAACTATTCTCTAATGCGGTTATTCGTTCTAGCTTTGTTGTTATCGACTCTGGTTATAAGACAGTATACGACCAATACAATGATAAATTCGTTGATGTTCCTATGAATGGTGACACCGCTGGTCTACTGGCCAGAACCACCTTTAATGCTGGGGCATGGCACTCACCTGCTGGGTTCAATAGAGGGGAACTTGCTGTTAATTCTGCAAGAAACCTTGTTTATAATCCTCCGCAGGCAGATAGAGATATCATTTATCCGGTTAGTATCAATCCTTATGTCCAGTTTAAGGGAAGAGATATCATTCTATTTGGTGATAAAACTACCTATAATGCCGGATCAGCATTTGATCATATTAACGTTAGACAGTTATTCATCTATCTACAGAAGATAATTTCTGATGTTTCTAAGTATACATTATTCGAAATGAATGATGAATTTACCAGAGCACAGTTTATCGGAATTGTAGACCCAATTCTTCGTGATGTAAAGGGAAGAAGAGGAATTTATGATTATCGTCTAATCTGTGATGAAACAAATAATACTCCGGATATTATTGATAGTAATGGATTTGTAGCAGATATATATGTAAAGCCTGCTAGATCAATTAATTACATCCAGTTGAACTTTATTGCTGCAAGAACAGGAATGAACTTCAATGAAATTATTGGGAATTTCGCTAATCTGGCTAGTAACAGAGTTCGTTAATAAGAAGAGGATTTAAATAAATGGTAGCTATTCCTAATATTGAAGAGTTTAAAGCGAGATTAATAAATGGTGGGGCACGTCCCACCATGTTCTCCGTAAGTTGCACTTTTCCTAATACAGAAGGTAATGCCTCTGGTAAAAATGAATTAACGTATTTATCATACATGGCTAAAGCGGCAAGTATTCCAGAAGACACTATTGGACAAATTCCAGTAGGATTTTTCGGAAGAAAAGTTCAATTAGCTGGTGATAGAAGTTATGGAAATTGGGGAATTTCTATTATAAACAGTGAAGACTTTATTGTTCGAAGAGCATTTGAAGACTGGCATTTCCATATCAATGCTCCTGTTGCTAACGTTCGTAATCCTGCTCTTATGGGATTACGAAATTATAAAACTGACGTTACCGTAACACAGTTAGGACAGGACGGTAGAGAATTGCGTGCATATCGAATGATTGGAGCATTTCCAACTCAGATTGGAGAAATTCGATTAAATTGGGATGTTCAGAACACAATTGAAGAATTTGATGTTGTGTTTGCATATGATTATTTCGTTCCGCTCGACTCTTCTGGTGCATCCTATGGTGGTAGAAATGTTCAGGATATATTCTCTAGAAATGCCGGTCTTTCTGATACTCCATTAACCGGAGTAATTCCAACAGGTGGACAGGTTCTTCTATAATATAGGTATTATGACTAATGAAATTATTTGGATTTGATATAAAAAAAATACCTAATACAGAAACAAATACTTCATTTGCCCCGCCTATCAGTGATGATGGTGGGGTGAATATTGCTGTAGGTGGGTTTTCTAGTGGATATGTTGATATTGAAGGTGCAGCTAAAACTGAATCTGAATTAATCACACGATATAGGGATATGTCTCTACAACCAGAATTAGAAACAGCTATTGACGAAATCACTAATGAAGCAATATCAGTAGACGAAGATACAGGTAAAATTGTTGAATTAGATTTAGACAATCTTCAAATTCCGGATAAATTGAAATTTTCAATAAATCAGGAATTTCAAAGATGCCTTGAATTATTAAATTTTAATCACAGAGGATATGAGATTTTCCGCCAATGGTATATTGATGGAAGATTATATTATCATGCTATCGTGGATCAGAAAAATTTAAATCGCGGCATTATAGAATTAAGAAATATTGATCCGCGTCACCTGCGTAAAGTAAGAGAAATAAGAACCATAGATGCACAGAAAATACAGCAAATGGGTTCAGATGGAGTTGTTCCAAAACAGAAAATAACAGAATACTTCATTTATTCTAATAAAAATCCAACTGGTAAAGACTTTGATGTTCAATATTCACTCAAAATTGCCAAGGATTCAATCGTATTTTGCACGTCTGGATTGACAGATAAAACTAATCAAATAGTATTATCATATCTCCATAAAGCAATTAGGCCACTTAATCAGTTACGTTCAGCCGAAGATGCTGCCCTGATTAATAGAATTGCCAGGGCACCAGAAAGAAGAATTTTCTATATTGATATTGGAAATTTACCCAAGGCTAAGGCAGAACAGCACGTTCGCGACATGATGGTTAAACATAAAAATAAGTTAGTATATGACGCCACCACAGGTGAAGTTAAAGATCAAAGAAAATTCACTACAATGCTAGAGGATTACTGGATTCCGAGAAGAGAAGGTGGAAAAGGAACACAGATAGAAACTCTTCCCGGCGCATCAAATCTTGGTGAAATAAGTGACATTACATATTTTAAAGAGAGTCTTTATAATGCTCTCAACATTCCATCTAATAGATTAAATTCAGATGCCCCATTCGTATTTGGGCAAACAGATAGTATTAGTCGGGATGAGGTAAAATTCTATAAAATGATTCAGAGAATGAGAAATCGTTTTCAGGGATTGTTCATAAGTTTTCTAGAGAAACAGTTAATTCTAAAGAAAATTATCACATATAATGACTGGATTTTTCTAAAAGAAAAACTAAGATTTAATTTTACTGTTGATAATTATTTTGCTGAATTAAAGCAATCCCAGATTATGAAGGAAAGATTAAACCTAGCTAGTATCGCAGAAGTGTATGTTACTAAATACTTTGACGAAGAATACATTCGTAAAGTAATTCTAAAACAGACTGATGCAGAGATTGCTGCAATGGATGCAAATATTCCTGCTGATATGGAAAGAGAAACACAGAGACAGATTGCCCAGGCACAGAGAGATATACTTATCTCTGAAATGCAGGCAGAGTCACAATTAAAGATGCAGGCAGCGCAGTTAGAAATAATGCCACCTGAAAAGGTTAATGAACCTGATATGACTAAAACGAAAACTAAGTCAGTAAATAATAAGTAACGGAGACTACTATGGATAATAAACATTTAATCAATTTTGCATCTGCTAAGAACGCCATGGATTTTACAAAAGCTGTAAATGGCATTCTTGCCGATAAGTTATCACAAAAAATTTCTTCAATGCATCCTAATATCGCAAGTCAGATATTTAATAAGGGATATACACCAAAATCTGGTGATGAAAGTAAATTTGTTGATAAGCACACTATCGCTGTTGTTGATTATCCAGTTGATAATAAAGATGGATTACCTTTTAGAGACGATTCGCTAAATAGTAAATCAGCAAAGGAAAATAATCCTGCCTCTTATGATCGTGGCGAAGACGAAAAGGTATATGAAGAAAATTCAGAAAATTCCGAAACAATTGATGAACGAAAATTAACCGCCGCCGAAATGAGAAAACGAGAAGAAGTAGCATCTGCTATTGAAAAAGATAACCCTAAAATGTCCATGTCTAAAAAAATGGCCATTGCTACAGCCCAAGCTAAAAAGAGCGCATAAGGATATAATAAATGATTATACTAAAACCATTATCGAATGCAGTTTATTTAGGCACAACTGGTAATACTGTCAGTAATGCTACTTTAGTATATGTTTCAACCCATGCCCAGCACGCCATGATAACTCTTGCTAATTCCTCTGGCGCAAATCAATCGTCTATTCTTGTAACAAATCCAAATTATGTTGTTATCGAAAAGAGATCAACAGATTTATTATTCGCAAATAGCGCATCGGATGTTTATGCAACCAAAATAGCATATAGGGGATAAAATGGCAAAATTAATCAGAGAAAATATTGAAGATATCAATATTTTAACAGAAGCCGTAGATGGTTCAGATAAAAAACGTTATTATGTTGAAGGTGTTTTCATTCAAGGAAATTCGCCTAATAGAAATAGACGTATATACCCTATTGCTGTTCTCGAAAAAGAAGTTGGAAGATATGTAAAAGAATCTATTAATGAAAATAGAGCATTAGGTGAACTAGGCCATCCAGAGGGACCAACTATTAATTTAGATAGAGTTAGTCATCAAATTGTAAAACTTACTCGTGAGGGTAATGATTACATTGGTAAGGCTAAAATTCTCGATACTCCAAATGGAAGAATAGTAGAAAGTTTTCTAAAGGAAAATATTAAAATAGGAATGTCTACTCGTGCCATGGGTTCATTAGTAGAGAAAAATGGAATCATGGAAGTCCAGAGTGATCTTAGATTGGCAACTGCCGGTGATATCGTTGCCGATCCATCAGCACAGAAAGCATTCGTTAATGGTATTATGGAAAATGCTGAATGGGTATATGACGCTGCATCCGATTCCTGGAAAGCTATTGATCTATTAGAACAAACCAAAAAGGCAGGTAAAATTCTAAATGAAGATCAAATATTCAATCTATTCAAAAAGTTTATTACAAATATCTCAAAATAATATATAAGTATAATAAGGAGTCATGTCATCATGAGTAATAGGGAAGAAGAAAATATGGATGAAAACACCGAAAAATTAGACGAGACTACGGCATTAGATTCACTTAAACCTAATTCTATGCCTGCTGATGGTATGACCAAATCTGATATGCTTTCTAGCATGGTTGGTGCCCTGAACACAATGAAAAAGTCTGATCTAGTTGATTTTTTCAACAAGTCAATGGCGCAATTCGGTCCTAATGCTGATCTTGGTATTCCAGATGGAACTGCACAGAAAAATGCCGCAACCATTACAGCCAAGGGTTCCCCAATTAAAGAAGACGTTGAAGAAATGTTTTCCGGAACAGAATTGTCAGAAGACCTAAAGGATAGAATTTCAACCCTAATTGAATCTGCCGTCAATGTTAGAGCTAATCTAACACTTGCACAGCTACAGGAAGAAAATGAAACTAAATTTAATGAGTTAGTTGAGGAATATAAGGAAGAGTTATCAGAAAGTATTGATCAGTATCTTTCTTTCGCAGTTAACGAGTGGATCGAAGAAAATAAAGTTGCTGTTGAAACCTCAATTAAAAATGAACTTCAAACTAGCTTTATGAATGGATTACATACTCTGTTCAGGGAACACTATATTGATATTCCAGAAGATAAGTTGGATTTACTTGGACAGCTTCAATCAGAAATTGAAGAACTAAAGCAAAATTTCAATGAAATTCAGAATAAGAATATTGAACTATCTTCAACTAATGAAGAGCTAAATTGTCAGTTAATTATAACTGCTGCTACTCGTGATCTGACCGAAAGTGATGCTATTAGATTTCTAGACTTAATTGACGGTATTACATTTACCGATATGTCAAATTACGAACATAAACTTAATACTATTAAAGAAGCCCATTTTTCTAATAAAGAAGAAACCGTTAGAGAACAGGAAGAAGTAATTGGTATTGATTCACTGAACGAAAGCGTAACAGATGAACCGGTTCTTACTGGTCCTATGTCCAAATACCTAGAAACTATAGCAAAAACTACAAAAAAATATATATAATTAAATCAAAGGGAGTTACTTAAATGCAATTAAATGAAGAAATTCTAAGAAAGTGGGCACCGCTTCTAAATGCAGAGGGATTAGCAAAAATCACCGATGTTAATAGACGAAATGTTACTGCTGCTCTTCTGGAAAACACTGAAAAGTCAATTAGAGAAACCGGAAGCTATGCACCACGCTCTCTATTAGAAGCGGGAGTCCCTACTAACGTAACTGGTGATTCCATTGATAATTACGATCCAGTATTGATTTCTATGGTTCGTAGAACTATGCCGAATCTAATGGCCTATGACGTTTGCGGTGTTCAGCCAATGACCGGTCCTGTAGGTCTAATTTTCGCCATGCGTTCACGTTACACCAATCAGACTGGTGCAGAGACTTTCTATAATGAAGTTAATACTGCATATGCATCTGTTCTATCTGGTGCAAATACTGTTGGTAATAAGCATGTAGGAACACTCCCTGGTTCTACAACTGTAACTGCTAACCTTGCAGAAGAAGGTATCTACAACTTTGGTGGCGGTATGTCAACCGCTCAGTCAGAGGCTCTAGGTGCATCTTCAAATACTGCTATTCCTCAGATGAGTTTCAGTATTGAGAAGGTTTCCGTTACCGCTCAGTCTCGTGCCCTAAAGGCTGAATACTCTCAGGAAATGGCGCAGGACCTAAAAGCTATTCATGGTCTGGACGCTGAAACAGAATTAGCTAATATTCTATCCACTGAAATTCTCGCTGAAATTAATCGTGAAGTGATTAGAACTATTGCTGTTACTGCTACTCGTGGCGCCAATACTGGCACAACCACACAGGGTATTTTTGACCTTGACACTGACTCCAATGGCCGCTGGTCTGTTGAAAAGTTTAAGGGCCTAATGTTCCACCTAGAACGTGAATGTAATCAGATTAGCCGTGATACCCGAAGAGGCAAGGGCAACATCATGATTTGTTCATCTGACGTTGCATCTGCACTACAGATGGCCGGTATTCTAGACTACGCTCCTGCTCTAAATTCTAATCAGCTACAGATTGACGATACTGGTAATACTTTCGCTGGTGTTATTAATGGTAGACTAAGAGTTTACATCGATCCATATGCCGAGGGCGGAAATTATGCCGTTGTTGGTTATAAGGGAGTATCAACCTTTGACGCCGGACTATTCTACTGCCCATACGTTCCACTACAGATGGTAAGAGCCGTAGGCGAAGACAACTTCCAGCCGCGTATCGCCTTCAAAACCCGATATGGTATGGTAGCCAACCCATTTGCCGAAGGGCTGACCGTAGGTAATGGCGCTCTAACTAAGGATAGTAATAAATACTACCGCAGACTTATTAT
>JAAOEI010000596.1_pt1 | contig 13705 bp, 22 predicted proteins | sample 7059261 | NCBI WGS metagenome assembly JAAOEI01 (sample SAMN14008812, study PRJNA610033) | viral metagenome | isolation source: viral particles filtered from seawater | place: China: Hangzhou Bay, Yangshan Deep Water Harbour | collected 2017-10-31
AGGCTAAAGAATAGGACTGTATGGGATCAAACTAACTTCTGGGCTATGCCTGACCCGCAAACGGCACAAGAATGGCAATACTTAAAATCAGGAATTATAGCTAATACACCTAGATTAAGATTTAGAATATTAGGCAACAAATTTCAAATATTCCCTGCTGGTAATTCTAATGTAGATTTAAAGTTTGAGTATACATCTAATGGATGGGTTAATCCTACTGGCACGCCTAAGACAGAATTTAATGATGATACTGATACTTGTGTGTTCAGGGATAGAACTATGATTTCAGGATTAAAATATGAATTTTTCTCTATTAAAGGTTTTGATACTACGAATCTGTTGCGGGACTACCTTATACAAAAAGATTTTGAAAAAGGAATCGACAAGGCTGCTCCGACATTAAGCATTAATGAACGTGGCTCTGACTTATTCTTAGGTAATTCATCTATACCAGACGCAGGTTATGGCAGCTAAGACAAGGACACTCCCTGCTCCTGTTGGCGGTTGGAATGCAAGAGACGCGCTTGCTAATATGCCTGAGACTGATGCGGTTGAATGTGTAGATGGCTTCCCTAATACTACTGATGTACAAATTCGCAAAGGTTCTACAGACCATGTAACAGGTATTACAAGTAAAACGGTTGAGACTCTAGCAGCATATAATAGTGCTACAGCTAATGAATTATACGCTTTTGTAGACAATGCTATTTATGATGTTACTTCATCAGGTGCTGTAGGCGCTGCTGAAACAGGAACTACTGTTACCAACGCACGTTGGCAGACTATTAATTTTAGAGTACCAAGTGGAGCGCATTGGTTACTTTGTGTTAATGGTGTAGATAAGCCAATGTGGTATGATGGTACTAACTGGACTTCTATTGATGGAGTATCTAGTCCTGCAATAACAGGAGTTACTACAACTAATCTTATTCATATTAATGAACACAAAAGACGAGTCTGGTTAATAGAAAAAGATACATCAAGTGCTTGGTATCTGCCCACAGACTCAGTTGGTGGCGCAGCCACAGAACTTGATTTAGGTACAGTATTCAGTGAAGGTGGTCATTTAATGGCTATGGCAACTTGGACATTAGACGCTGGTGCTGGATTAGACGATCATGCTGTATTTATATCTGATAGAGGACAGGTCGCTGTTTATGCTGGTACTGACCCTGCTAGTGCTAGCACTTGGTCATTAGTTGGTGTATTTAATATAGGGTCTCCAATAGGTAGGCGTTGTTTTATTAAGTTTGGCGGTGATTTATTATTTGCTACTCAAGGCGGCGTTGTTCCATTAAGTAAGGCATTATTAAACGCTGAAATCAGCCAAGCTATTGCTGTATCAGACAAGATACGACTTGCTATGACTCAAGCAGTCAATTCATACCAAAATAATTTTGGCTGGCAATTATTGCAATACCCTAACGCAAATATGTTATTAGTAAATATACCAATATCATCTACTAAGTTTGAGCAGTATGTGATGAATACTATTACTGGTGCTTGGTGCAAGTTCACAGGATGGAACGCTTCATGTTGGGAAATATTCAACGATGAAATTTATTTTGGCACATCTGAAACAGTAGTAAAAGCATGGGATGACAACGATGACAATGGCTCTAATATAACTGCTGATATTATTCCTGCATTTAATTATTTTGGCAGTTTCAATCAGAAACGATTTACTATGGCAAGACCAATATTCTCATCAACAGGCACACCATCTGTACTAATGGGAATGAATATAGATTTTGCTACAGATGCTCCCACAGGAACGCCTACCCTAGCAGGAACTACTGGCTCTGTATGGGATACAGGGGTTTGGGATACTGCCACGTGGGGCGGAGGTCTAAGCACTCAAAGAAATTGGCAATCAATAACAGGGATAGGTTTCTCAGGCTCACTTCATTTACAAATGACCACTAACGCACATGATGTTAAATGGTTGTCATACGATATAGTATTTGAAGATGGCGCAGTCATATAAGATTATTTATAACAACCCTCAAAGAATAGGCGATTTTGTATCTCATGTATTAAAGACTGAGGGCTGGAGTCCATTTCAAGCTATTGGATTAGAAAAAAACGGAACTTTGATAGCTGGTGTAGTTTATGATAATTACAACGGAACTAATATATTCGCACATATCGCATCAACAGGCAGTCATTGGCTAACAAAGGAATTTCTTTGGTATATGCACTATTATCCATTTATAGAACTAAATGTTAAAAGTGTATGTGGTATGGTAAGCAGTAAAAATAAAAAAGTAATTAAATTTATAGAACATTTGGGAGCAGAATTAGCATCAACAATAAAGGATGCTCACCCTGATGGAGAGTTATTGATATATAAAATGAATAGAAATCAATGTAAATATTTAAAGGAACATTAATATGGGAGCAAAAACACCGCCGCCACCAGATTATAAAGGTGCGGCAGAAGCACAAGGACAGGCTAATGTAGATGCTGCAAGAGCTAGTTCTAAATTAAGTAATCCTAATGTATATACTCCATACGGTTCACAGACGGTAGAATATGGCGTAGGTGGTACATTTGACCAAGCTGGCTACGATCAAGCGTTACAGAATTATAACCAACAGTTACAAGCGTATTATAACGACCCTGAAAGAACTATACAGAACAATGACGGCAGAATGATTCGTGGCCAAACCTATGGCGGTACAAGCACCACAACAGGAATACCCAAACCGACCATGCCGTTGCGTGGTGATTTTTCTACAGAAGGCGATCAAGATATACCTACAGTAACACAAACATTATCGCCTGAAAACCAAGCTCTTTATGACCAAGAATTAAGAATTAGTAAAGGTTTAGGTGATATTGCGGAAGGTGGTATTGACACGGTAAGCGGACTTTTAGGAACGCCATTTGATATGTCAACAGTACCGCCTAGGGCGGTTGCTGGACAACAAGGTTGGGATAATGCTTATAATGCTTTGGTTAACAGAAACCAGCCTTTTTTAGATAGAACTAGAGATAGGCTAGAAAATAAATTATCCAATCAAGGTATATTTAGAAACTCAGAGGCATATGATGAAGCTATGCGTGATTTAGAAAGGCAGGAAAATGATTTCTTGTTAGGCGCACAAGCTAATGCTACGCAGCAACAGCAAGCTCAATTTGCTATGGATGACAAAGCAAGGGCTAATGAATTACAACAACAATCTTATCTAAGACAGTTACCATTAAATGAATTAATGGCATTACAAAGTGGCACTCAGATACATTCACCACAATTCCAACCGTTTCAAGGACAACAAATAGCTCCACCGCCACTATTTCAAGCTACACAAGCTCAATATCAAGCAGATTTGGATAGGGCTAATGCTAAAAATGCCATGACGGGCAATCTAATGAGTGGTTTATTCGGACTTGGTTCAGCGGGTCTTGGTATGTTTAAGTTTTAAGGTATAAAATTATGGCAGTTAAACCGATACAAATTACAACATCAGGCAATCAAAATGCTCAATTAAGGGCATTAGATAGACAAAGACAATTAGCTTTACAACTACAAAATCAGGCATTACAACCTATGTCTGGCGGACGTATGGTAGGGAGAACTTTTGTTCCTGATCACCCAATGCAGGGTATATCTAAATTAGGCCAAATGCTTGCTGGTAAATATAGAGAGCATCAAGCTGATAAAGAACAAAAGGCTTATGATGCCAAACAAAGATTAAATACTGTTAATGCTTTAAGTGGTTATCATAAAGATAGCGCAAATATTCCTGCTGTTGCTGGTAGACCAGAGGTTCACGCAACCCCTGAGCAGGGCAATCCATATGATATATGGACAGGCGGGACTACTCATGTTCCTGCTACACCTTATCAGCCTGCAATAGCTGGTACGCCAGCAATACCTAGAACTAAAGAGGAAAAAATTGCTGCTATTTATAAACATTTATTACCCGCTGATTCTCAGTTAGCCAATCAATTTGGAGTAAAAGAATTAGAAAGGTTATATAAGGAAAAAGAAAAGAAATTGCATAATGTACCTAAAAATACTGATGTAATTGATCCTGAGACACGAAAACTTATATACAGTAATAAAACTGAAGAATCTGGATTAGACTCAACTCATAGAAATAAAGCTACTATATTAGGGTATGACCAGAATACGAAAGATCCTAAACAATTACAACATATAGCGTCAGAAGTATTAAAAGATAAACAATCTACTGCTGCTAGGGTTAATGTTGTTAATGAAGCTCAAAAGGTTCAAACAAAATCACAACAAGCTATAAATAGTAAATATGTTGATACTTATAATGAGTGGAGAGATGGAGATAAAGCATCACAAGTTATATCTAATCTAAAACAACTAGACCATGCTTATAATACTTTAGAACAATTCCCTGAAATAGTTGGTGCATTTAAGGGTAGTATGCCAGATATAGTAATTGATTGGACTAATCCTAAACTTGCATCTGTCAAAGAGTCTGTTGCTGCTGTTGTGCAACAGAATTTAAAAGCTATATTAGGCGGGCAATTCACAGAAAAAGAAGGTGAAAACTTAATAAGGCGTGCTTTTAATCCAAGATTAGGAGCAAAAGAAAATTTAAGAAGGGTAGGCTTGTTACGCAGACAAATGATGTTAGCTATGCAAGCAAAAGAAGCAAGGGCTAAATATTTTGAAGATAATGGTTATAACTTAGTTGCAAAAGATGGAAATGTATATAGAGGCAAGAGAATAGGTTTGTCTGATTTTGACCACCTTGAAGTATTTGGAGGGCTTACTGATAAAGATAAAGGATTTATTCCTGTTGATTTAGATGAAGATGGTAATTTAATAGAAGGTAGAGAATTTAAAGGATTAGGACGCACTCAAAAAGTTATTCCTGAATATGTAAGAGACTCTAAAGGTAATATTGTGAGGAAACAATGAAAATAAAATTTCAAGGGAAGGAAATTATTGTTCCTGATGATGCTACAGAACAAGAAATAACTCAAATTTTAAATGAAACAGAAGAACCAACTATAGCACAACGCTTATATGAAGATATAAAAGAAACTGGAGGCAATCTTGTATCTGGTTTAGGTAGAGGTTCTGCTGGTGCTGTTAACAGTATGATGGGGTTAGCAGAGAAGTCAGATACTTTGCGTGGCGGTATGGAGTCTATGGGCTTGCCAAGTAAAGAAGTTAGAGAAGATGCTTTAGCTCAATATGATGCTCAGGATAAAGGTTTTGTGCATGGGCTTGGCAGAGTTATTGGGGAAATTGGAGCAGTAGGTGGCGCTCCTTCAGCAGTAGGGCGAGGTCTTAATTTATTAGGACATACTGTAAAAAGATTTTCTCCTAAATCTAATCCATCAGTACAAAGAAAACTTGGCGAGAAGGTATCTGATCTAGGTGAAAGTGTAAGAACAATGGGTATGCGTTCTGGCAAGTCTGGCGAATTAACTAAAATATCTGGCGGCGCTATTGGTGGTGCAACAATGGGTAGGCTACTAGATGAGGACGGAACTGGTATAGGCGCTGTAATGGGCGCTGTTAATCCTTACCCTACTAGGGCTGCTGAAGCTGTTGGCAGGCTTTTAAGAGATAAAACACAACCTTTATATAAATCTGGGCAAGAGGACATTGTTGGTAATTTATTAAATGAATCAGCAACAGGTGATGTTAATAAGATTATTGGCAGATTAGAACAATCTCAACCCTTAGTGAAAGGCTCTTTCCCAACTACAGGACAAGTTGCAGATGATATTGGTATATCTGGTTTAGAACAATCTATTGTAAACAAAGGTATAGATGATGCTAACCAATTACTTAAAAGACACAAGACTAGCTCTGAGGCTAGAGAAAAAGCATTAAAAGATATTATCCCAAACAAAGAAGGGGCTATTGAGGCACGTAAAGAGGCTACAGAAGAACTTTATGAGAAAGCGAAAGGAACAGCAGTAAAAACAACTTCTGAGTTGAAGAAATTATTTGAACGCCCTTCTATGCAAGAAGCTATAAAAAGAGCTAAGGAATTATCTAAAGAAAAGAGTGATATTTTTGATTTAAATAATCTTACAGGTAAAGAACTTCAGTATATTAAGAAAGGACTTGATGATCTTTTAGATGAAAAAAGAAAGGTGGGGCTTGGTAATTTTACTGAAGGAGCTATAAGAGATACTAGGAAGTCATATTTAAAAGAAATAGAAAAACAACTTCCTGATTATTTAGAGGCTAATAAAAGATATAGTGATTTATCAAGACCTGTAGAGCAATCAGAAATTCTATCAGAAATTTTATTAAAATCTAAAGGCACAGGCGAAAGGATAACTCCTGATAAGTTTATAAGACAATCTACTGATGCTTTAAATAAAAAGAGAAAACAATTAGCTGATGTTCTAACTCCTGAGCAAATGAATACAGTAAGGGCAGTAGAACAAGATTTAAAGATGTATAGAAGGAATATACAAGACCCTAAAGGTTATGGCTCTCCTACAGCAAAATTATTAAATTATGATGCGTTGCTTGGTGATGTTGGGGTGAGTCAAAAACGCTACGGCAATCCTATATCAGCTATGTTGGGTTCTATAGCTGGCAAAGTTGGCGGTGTGTTCACTGAAGGGAAAACTAACCAAATGAGACAGTTGCTTGTAGATGCTTTATTGCATCCACAAAAAGCAGCTAAAATTATGCAAACCGCAAAAACTAATCCTAAGTCAGCTATGTTAGCTTATTTGCTTGAAGCTACTAATTTAAAGGCTTCACAAGCAGTAATATCTGATGAAAAAGGTCATACTCGCAAAACATTAGAAGGTATAAGAAATACAGTAAGTAGCGGCTATGATGAATGGCGAGAAAATTACATAAGAGGTAGATAATGGCAAGAAACGGATCAGGAACTTATACCCTACATTCAAGTAACCCTGTAACTACAGCGACAACTATATCATCGTCTGACTTTAATAGTACTATGACGGATTTAGAAACCGCTATGACTAATTCAGTTGCTAGGAATGGTGAGGCTCCATTTACATCTAACCAATCAATGGGTAGTAATAAATTAACTGACTTAGCCGCTGCTACGGCTCGTACAGATGCAGCTAGTCTAGCTAATTTTCAAGACCAAACAGGAGTATATTCTGCCACTGTAGGCGGTACTGCTGATGCTATTACTATTACACCAAGCCCTGCTATTACTGCTTATGCAGCGGGTAATAGGTTTTCATTCATAGCTAGTGGTGCTAATACAGGAGCTACTACTATTAATGTTAATGGCGTTGGTGTTAAGTCTATTACTAAAAGAGGCACTACAGCTTTAGCTGCTGGCGATATAGTAAGTTCATCGCTAGTAATGATTGAATATGATGGAACACAGTTTCAATTACTAAGTCCTATAGGTGCTGCTTTAGGTGATTTAGCCACTCAAAATGACTCGGATAATTTAACTCTTTCAGGGAATAACACTCTTTCAGGTAATAATAATATTACAATTACTGCTGGAACTATTACAGGTATTACTGACTTAGCTATTGCTGATGGTGGTACAGCAGCTTCTACAGCCGCAGATGCCTTTACTAATCTAAAACAAACTGCTAGTGATTCTGCTACTGGTGTTGTAGAACTTGCTACTGAAGCAGAAGTACAAACAGGTACAGACACAGCAAGAGTTCCTTCAGTTTCAACATTTAGGACGGGTAAATTAGTTTTAGGAAGCGTAACAGATGTTTCTACTGGATCGCCTACTACCGCTGATTACACTTCTATTCCATCTTGGGTAAAACGTATTACTTGTATGTGGGAAAGTGTATCTACAAATGGTGCTTCAGGATTTATGATTCAAATAGGGGACTCTGGCGGTATTGAAACTACAGGGTATCTAGGTTCTGCTGCCCTTCATGCTTCAGGTAGTGGTACTGCTATTGATACTCACACTAATGGATTTGTATTTCAATGTACCGCATTAGCAACAACTTCAGCAAGTACAAGAAGCGGACAACTTATACTAACATTAATGGATTCATCTAATAACATATGGTCTGCTCAAGGTATTGACGGTCATAGTAACGCCGCTACAGTGATACATTATGGAGGAGTAAAAGCATTATCAGCCACTTTAGATAGGGTAAGATTTACCACTGAAAACGGAACAGATACTTTTGATGATGGTAGTGTCAATATAATGTATGAATAAATCATTATTTTGGAAGATAACCGACCAAATACTACATTTTTTAATGGGATTTGGGGTAACATTAGCATTTAGTCATATTAGTATATCTTTAGGTATCTTAATATCTGCTGTAATATGGCTATTCCGTGAATATATGCAACATAAAAGATGGATATGGTGGAATCTTGATTTAGCTTTCATTTATTCAGGAATAATAGTTGCTACATTAATAACAATAAAATATTTTTAATAAAGAGGTATGGTATAATGGGTGAGGATATATTTATATTTGTAGTAGGGCAGATTATAGTAGCTGCCGCTATTTGGGGTGGCATTCGTAAGGATATTAAGAATATTCATGAAAGGCTTACTATACAAACCAACAATATAAACCACGCTCACAAACGTATAGATGATTTTTTAATGATGAATAAAAGAGGTTAATATGTGGGATTTTGTAAAGAAATTTTTAGCAGATAGGGTAACAGAAGCATCAACAGGACGTGCAGTCGCATTATTAGTTGGTTTAATTGGCTGGAATATTGCTCCTGAACATATCGGGTTGATAGCTGAATTTGTTGTAGGTGCTTTGATTGTGTTTGGTATATTACCTGATAAAAAGAAAAGTCCTGCTGAATTAGCTGCTGAGGAAAAGGCATTAAAGGAAAAAAAGTTAGCGGAAGCAAAGGCTTTAATCAAAGAAGCCGAAGCTCTATGAAGTTTAAACTTCAAAGGGTATGGGTAGGTGAGGAAGGTGCGTTTGGGGTCTTAATGAAAAACGAAGAACCGCCTTTCGCTGTTACTTTAGAGCGCACTTTTAGACCTAACAACGAAACTGTTATTCCCTACGGAATACATAAATGTATAAAAAGCAGGTTTAATAGGGGTGGTTACGATTCATACGAGATAATTGTAGACGGTCATTCTCATGTTAAATTCCATAAAGGCAATAAAGAATACCATTCTGAGGGCTGTATATTAGTGGCTGAATACTTTCATGACTTTGATGACATAGAAGGTATAGCTAATAGTGCTGGTGGCTTTAAAGAGTTTATGCACAAAACTAATAATGTAAATGAATTTATGTTAGAAGTGATATGATTCAAGGCGCAATAATATTAGCTATAGTAGCTGCAATATTTGGAACAGGTTTTGCATCAGGCAAGAAATGGTCTGATTCTAACTGGAAAACAGTTTACTACACGCTTGCAGAACAAATGGCTACTATGCAATCAGAATTGAACCTAAAGGCAGAAAAAGCTAAAAGCGAAGCTAATACATTAGGCGCAGAAATAACAGTTATAGGAAAGGTAAGCGAGGCTGAAAATGATTACATTAAAAAAGAGGTTGATGCAAGGGTTGACAAGTATCTCGATCATCTTCTTATTGGCGAGTTGCTCTTTGTTACCGAAGGAAAAGATAGTAACGAAAGTGGCTACCCCAGTTCTTTGTCCCGAAGTGCCAGAACATCTTTTGAAAGAGGTGGAACAGGTGGATTATTTGCAAACTTGGACGAATTTGAAAGAGCGGCACTTAAAGAAATCATTAGAAAAGCCGAACACCAACAAACCGAAGCAATAAAAAGGCAAATTTATCTAAAGGAGCAGGAAGATAAAATGAAACCTTTAAGGAATAAGTTTAATCAGTAAATTGTTCTTTTAAGTCGTATTAGCTCTTTCCTTTGTTAGTAGGGGGATTAGGTAATGGCATCCAGTGAGTAACTTTTTCTGGTCTATCATCACTTGCGCACCATTTTGTTTGTGAGTAATTTATTCCACCTAAAGCAATATAATAGTCCGGCTTTAATTAAGCGTTGGAGTAAATTAATCTGAGAAACAGTAGCGGTTTTTTCTGTTTCTGTGCCATGTTTGAATGATTCTTCAATAGACGTATAAAACATATAATAGTCTAAGTATTCTCTGAATGGCTCTAATTCTTTAGGTAATTTCCAAGTCATTTATTTATCCTCACATTAGTGTTGTTTACTATCCTAAGAAACTCTTTCTTCTGAGCATCCCACGCAGCATCCCACGCAGCATCCCCCGCAGCATCCCACGCAGCATCCCCCGCAGCATCCCACGCAGCATCCCCCGCAGCATCCCACGCAGCAGCCCCCGCAGCAGCCCTCGCAGCATCCCACGCAGCATCCCACGCAGCATCCCCCGCAGCAGCAGCCGCAGCAGCCCACGCAGCAGCCCACGCAGCAGCCCTCGCAGCAGCCCTCGCAGCATCCCACGCAGCAGCCCCCGCAGCAGCCCCCGCAGCAGCCCTCGCAGCAGCCCACGCAGCAGATAACTCATCTTGTGATGCTTCTTTATTCGCAAATCTTTCGGCTACATCTAAGGCTTTTAAACTTCTTTTGTCTTCCATTAGATGTTGTACTTGTCTAGCACACCGCACACCAAACAAACGCCATTCTTTTTTATATTGAGGCTCAGCCCTACAACACCATAAAGCATCATTTAATCCGTTACTTTCAACTATTACTGAGAAGGGGAGTGCTTCATCATCAGCATTAGTTTTACCTAGATGTTTCAGTAATTTCTTCCATCCTTCAGCGCAAGGATTGTGTTCTTTAATTCTGTTAAGAGTTGTAACTATCATTTATTTATCCTCACATGTTTACTCATTTTTTTCCTTTTAGCTTCTTCATAAGCATTACTAGCTTCAAGAGCAGTATCAAAATAACCTATAGTAATTTTTTGATCTAGTATTCCTATTCTAGCAACATATTTCTTTTTGTGTTTACTATAACTAACTCCAGTATATCCCGTTTTATTAAATTTTTTCTTTTTACCTAATTTTTCATAGTATGCTTTATTGCCAGTTTTTCTATATTCACTATATAATTCTTTTTCTAACTTTTCTTGTGTTAATTGTGAATTAATCAAATTTATTAAGCTTACTAATGAAGGACATTTAGGAATATCATTAATACAACCTTTAGTATATTGTACTACCCTTTGTCTGTCGTGATAATATCCATGCGCAAATGGTTTAGCCATTTTTATATCTCCTGTATAAGAACCCAATATAAAGATAATAGACCCCACGATGCAAATAAAAATAATGTTGTAACTACTTCTATATTTTTATCTTTAACAGCACACCATGTAATACAAAAATAAAACAATATTGAACAAGCTGAAAACATTATTAAAGAAACCATAACAACCCCACTACAAGCAATATAAATATTAATAATAAATAAGGAAGCTTCTCTTTACGCTCAGGATAATAATAACTACCCATAGCTTCCCTGCTAGTTCTGTAAAACTTATAATTTCTCATATCATCATTCATATCTATTCTCCACAAAGTTTTGATAAGCGTAACTTGCTTCTTTTAATGTATTTTAGGTAAGCATGACATTATTTTCCTTTTAACGTAATTCTTATCCATACTTTTATCAAATACTCCTATTAATCCCCGTCCTTTCTTTATTCTCCTTTGTGATACTACGGTACTAGCAAATACAGACTCTACCTTATTAGGTAGATTAGAAGTGAATACCGCTATAGGAAATAAAGAAGTGGCGCTTTTTATTCTTTCCATTACTATTTCTACACTATCTATACTCATAATTACTCCTAAAATATAGCTACATTCTGTTTGTGCCAGTTAGTGTGGCATTGTGGACATAACCACTTAACTTCTAAAGGAAAGTTATAGTTATCGTGATGTCCATGTATTATTCCACCATTACCACACTCACTACAAAAAAGACTTTTAACAATAACACCTCTCTTAATAGCATTATTAACTTCATTTGAAGCTCGTCTTTTAATTTTATTGTTATTTATCCATTTTGTATTAGCTCTTAAATGAGCCTTTTTACCTTTAGCCGTTGCTATATATCTCTTTCTGGCTTCCTTTCTGTGAGGAAGGGGATTTCTAGTTTTCTCGTATTCTCTATAATAATCTAGTTTTTTAACTCTATTACTCCTTACATCTATCTTAGTGCATTCCTTGCACTTATTAAGGTAACCGCCAGCCATAGCAAAGTGCTTATAAAACTCATTTAAAGGCTTTTCTTTCTGGCATTTAAAGCAAGTTTTCATGGTTAGAATGGGATTGAATCATCCATATCAGTAAATACATTATCTTTCTTTTCGGGATAATCCTTAGGTTGTTTTTCAGGTTTATTTTCATTTTTTCCATTATAAGGTTCTTGCACTTTAAGGCTTAGCATCTTTTTGCCTTTTTGTGTTTTCCCTGACCAAGCGGCAATTTCCACAACATCCCCTTTCTTAATATCACATGGCGATGTAAATTGTCCTCTTAAATCTGGCTGTTCACCTTGTTTTTTTTCATTAATAAATAAATTACCGTATCCCTCTTTATGTATAAAATCATTTTTATATTCCATAACTATTTTCTCCTATAGGTTCTTCGATTGTATCAGGTCTTTCGCCTCTTTCATCTGCTTCGTGATATTTCTTTAATATACCTGTATAAGTTAGATACTGTCCGTTACCGCCTTTTTCTTGTGACTTCATGCCTTGTATTTCATTCCATAAAGCTGTTCTTACTTCCATATCTAATGATTGATAATAGTCGTATGCTTTCCAGTCGAAACCATCATTAATTAAACTGGTTACTACAAAAGCGGCTTTTTTGCCCTCTTGTTCTTCTTCTGGTGTCAGTTCTTTAGCTAGTTCAGTTACAGCATTAATTCCTTCTTTTTTTTCTGAATGATCCATTTCATCCTCAGAATAAATAAATCCATGTAACCCTACCAATTTAAGCACAGCTCTATCATATGCCCTTTTCTCAGCCATAGCATAGGGATAAGAAGGTTGATTAAGTTTTGTTCTATAGTTTTTAGGACTAGCTTCGCCATAAGTAACCACAGTTTTAAATGTGTCTTTTTTATTTTCTTTGGTTTTTATATCTGCTGTGCATTTTATACATACAATACCTTCAGCAGAGTTGGTTTCTATTTCATCAAATTCATATCTTATATCATATTTTGCGCCTACTTGCTCAACGTATTTATGTAGCATAATCCATGTATTATGGCAAAGCCATAAGCATTCCTTAGGATCAAGATCCAGCTTCTTGAGTATTTGTTTTACCCGATTATCTAATGGTTTAGACATTGTTTAACCTCTTTTGTAAGTGTAATTGTTTTTCTCGTTCATCAGCCCATTGTTGCTCCTCTAGTTCTCTTTGACGATTCCAACCCTCATCATTTGCTTGCATTTGTTCCAAATCTTCAAAGAAATTATCTATCATGTCTTTAATCATAATATCACCTCATTTCTAACCATTCATCAAATGACATAGTTTCTAATCCATGTCGCTTAAAATCTTTCATTTGTGTTTCATATTCAGCTTTTATAGAATCCATTCTATCCAAGAATTTATCATAATAATCTTGAAAATCATCTGGTTCTCTATCATCTGGAAAGTCTACATATCCCATTTTAAGCTCCTAATTGTCTCCAAAAATCATACCACATTAATATTGATCCTAATACAACAACTATAACTGTTATTAGTTTCATAATATCTCCTAACACATAAAATATCCTACTGTTAATATTAAAATCACAAGTAAAAACCATAATTC
>JAAOEI010000597.1_pt1 | contig 13700 bp, 6 predicted proteins | sample 7059261 | NCBI WGS metagenome assembly JAAOEI01 (sample SAMN14008812, study PRJNA610033) | viral metagenome | isolation source: viral particles filtered from seawater | place: China: Hangzhou Bay, Yangshan Deep Water Harbour | collected 2017-10-31
CATATGTCAGAGGATACGAGCTAGAAAAAATCGCACCTACTCTTGTTGATGTTAGGAAAGGTAGAGATTTTAATACTATAAATGCGGGTGCGTCTCCTGTTGATTTGGGGAACTACCTTGAAGTTACAAATGTCTATGGTACTCCAGATGTAACAGAGATTGGTGGTGAAACAACTGGTTACAAAAAAATGCTTCTGAATGATACCAACATTTCAACGAGAGGCACATCATCAGGCGTAACAATAGGTATGGCTCGTGTAAGAACATATCAGTATGATTCTGGCACCGCTGGTGAAAACGATGCAACCTATAGACTGTATCTGTTTGATATTAATGCTATCACGTCACTTGTTATGAGTGATAATATCAGTCCAAGCGTAGGTTCTGGTCATTTAATAACAGGTGTGACAAGTGGAGCCACTGGTCTTGTTTCACAGGACGGCCGTTCTGGTAATAATATTATTAACCTAGTTAATGTTGTTGGTACTTTTAGTTCGGGCGAAAAAGTAACACTATCAAATTCAGCTGAGTCTGATCAGATTGTAGAGAGTTCAGGTAATGTTGACCTTACTATTAGTGACGTTATAATTCCTGACTTGAAAAATGTTCGTTCGGTCTATATGCAGGACGATGGTGGCGATAGTGGTCAAGACTTCACTGCTGATGTACAAACAACATTTGAAAGTGGAGGTTCGTCTTTCTTTGGTAGTCCAGAAGTTGGAACAGACCATAAAGAAGATGACCGTTATCAGTTGGAAGATGGTGGCACACTGGCTTTAGAAACTTTCACAGGTGGTGGTTCTCGTTCTTTTGCACCAGTTGCTAAACTTGTTGAACCAGAAAAGAATATTAATGTTTTCAATCTAACTAAAACTCCTGTTAAGACTTTGTTAACAGAAACAAATGATGGTGTCTCTGATACACAATATACTTTCCGTCAACAGTTTATTGCAACCGCAAGTTCAGCTGGTGCAATCACTTTATCTGCTACTGGTGGTAACGAAACATTCTTGGGGCATACTGAATCAGATTACACAGTCTCTATTTTAACTGGCGGCGGTGGTTCTGCCAAACAGGGTGATATTGTTAGTGCATCAACTGGATTTGCTGGTGGTGGTACATCGCAGTTGACTATCACTAATCTTGGTGCATTTGGTTCAGGTGGTGCGAAAGTTAAAGTTATGGCAACTTTGTTAAAGACTACCGTAAGCCCAAAGACCAAAACAACGAGATTGATGAAACAACTCAAAGTGGACGTTGGGTCAACAGATTCATATGGCACTCGCCCAGGTGATAGAGAAATATCTTTGGGTCGTGCTGATGCGTTTGCCTTGGTGGCGGTGTATGAGGCGACTGCCGCTTCTACTGATGCGGTTGCTCCTACGATTAGTTTTACAACACAAACTGGCACATTCACAAGAGGTGAAAAAATCACTGGTAGTGTTAGTGGTTCAACTGCAAGAATTATTAATACAACAAGTCCAATGAGTGTTGTAATGACTGGCGCTCCTGGCTCTGTGTTCTCAACCTCTGATATTATCACTGGTGCATCTTCTGGTGCAACTGCAACACTAACTGCTGTTACTCTCGGTGATAAGGTTATTACAAGTGACTTTACTCTTGATAATGGTCAAAGAGATAACTTTTACGATATCTCTAGAATCATAAGACGTAGAGGTGCAGCGGCTCCTACAAACAGACTACTTGTAATCTATGATTATCTTGAACACGGCACAGGCGATGTGTTCACCGTGGATTCGTATGCTGATGAAGCAGATAGAATGGATTATGTTGATATTCCAAAATATAAAAATGCTAGATTACAAAATACTTTTGACTTCAGACCAACAGTAGCGAATGTCACTGGTGCAGGAACAGACCACACGGCCGTTGATGAAATTACTGGAATTTCATTTGGTTATTCAGGTCGTTCTTTCACTGGAGCGGGTTCTTCTGCTAGTAAGTGTCCAAAACCAAATTCTCAGGCGCAAGCAGACTTTGAATATTACTTACCTAAAAACGCAATTGTTGAACTGACCACTGACGGTAGGATTCTAGTTATTGAAAGTCCATCTGATGAACAACCCAGATTCCCAACACAATCTGAGAATTCAATGAAGTTGGCCAGTATGCGTATTCCTGCTTATACATTTTCTGTTGATGATGTTGTAATTAACAGAGAAAAACATCAGCGGTTTACCATGAAAGACATTGGTAAACTTCAAAACCGTATTAGTAATCTCGAATACTATACACACCTTTCTCTTTTGGAACTTCAAGCAGAGAGTTTTGAAATTACTGATGCAAACGGACTAAACAGATTTAAATCTGGTTTTGTTGTTGATGCTTTTCAGGGTCATCGTCTTGGTGATGTTGAACACAAAGACTACAAATGTTCTATTGATATGGAGAGAAATGAACTTCGGGCTCAAGGAACATACAAAAATGTTAGTTTTGTAGAGTTAAACGCGACTGATGCAGCCAGAGCCAACAACAATTATCAAAAAACAGGAGATTTACTTACTCTACCTTATACAGAGGTCGTTGCTATTGAACAACCGTATGCAACACGAACTGAAAGAGTTACGCCTGTCCTTCTTTCAAATTGGACTGGACAAGTAACATTGTCGCCCTCTGGTGATGACTGGTTTGAAACTGAAGTTGCACCGGCTCTGATTATCAATGAAGAAGGAAACTTCAATTCTATAGCCGCATCTGCTAATATAGGCACTGTCTGGAATGCATGGGAAACGCAGTGGAGTGGTTTTCAAACGGAAGAAATTGAACTTGGTAGAGGTGAAGTTGAAATACTTGAGACGCGAACAACTCGTCCAGTCAGAACTGGTGTTACAACAGATATTGTTGAAAAAGTTGATCTAGAATCTAGAGGAACGAGAGTAGTCTCAACTGCATTAGTTCCATTTGTAAGAGCAAGAGATATTACTTTTGAAGGATTTGATTTTCTACCAAACACACAGGTATATCCTTTCTTTGATGCACAGGCTGTAAGTTCTTTCACCAGACCTTCTGCTGGGTTCTCAACAAATGACGCAAGCCTGGTTAATGGTGATGCGATTATAACAAGTCCCAGTGGTAGAGTCAAAGGAACTTTCTCTATACCTGATCCTAAAATTAGTGGTAATCCTCAGTTTAGAACAGGTCAAGTTTCTTTTAGATTGACTTCAAGTCCTACAAACATAGTTTCTACTGATCCCGTTACTGCTGGTGAAACAAACTATAGTGCTGTTGGTATTTTAGAAACTGAGCAAGAAACTATTGTTGCATTAAGAAATGCTGAGTTAAGGCGAACATCAGTTTCACAATCTACGGAAATTAGAAGTGAAACACGATCTCGGCGGCCGTTGCCTGCGCCAGCAATCGAGCGGTTCGAACCGTCCGACTTCCCCGGCGAGTTTGGCGACGTTAATGACAGCGATATCGGTGATGGAAGTGCAGCCGATGCTTCCGCCGACGTTGACGATGCCGGCGGTGATCCCGGCGATGACCCTCTTGCTCAAACTTTCTTGGTTGATATAAGAGGTGGTATGTTTGTAACGAGTGTGGATCTTTTCTTTGAGTCAAAGGATGATAATCTTCCTGTTACAGTAGAAGTTAGGGAAGTGCAGAATGGTTATCCTGGCCCGAGAGTTATACCTTTTGGAAGAGTAGTTAAAGATCCTGATGATGTTGTTATTGACACTTCTGCTCAGACAGCGACTAACTTCAAATTTGAATCACCAGTATATTTACAGGATGGACTGGAATACTGTATTGCCGTTATTGCTAGTGTTCCAACATATAAAGTTTGGATTGCGCGAATGGGTGAAACAGAGATTCAATCCACATTAGCACAGGCTCAAGTCGGTGGAACCGCTGATGCTGCACAAAATGTTTTGTTCTCAGAAAGAACTGTTTCGGAACAACCAGAATTTGGTGTTTTGTTCAAAGGTCACAACAACAGAACTTGGGCACCATCTTTAACTGAAGACTTAAAGATGAATGTCTATCGGGCAGAATTCACCAAAGCGACTGGCACAATTCCTCTGGTAAATGATAGTAATCCAGTTAAGACTCTTGAAAAGAATCCGTTGGAATTCTTGGATGGTAGTGCAGTGATCAAAGTGTTCCATCCAGATCACGGCATGTATTCTACGTCAAACAATGTGACTATCGCTAATGTGAAGTCTGGAATAACCACAACATTGTCTGCTGCGATAACTTCTTCTTCTACTACTATTGAATTGGCTTCTGGTACAAACTTTGATGACACTAGTGGTGTCTACTCTAGAGATGCATCTAATGTGTATTATATCAAAATTGATGATGAGATTATTTCATATACCTCAATCAGCACAAACACAATTAGTAGTGCAACTAGAGGCGTAGACTCAACGACTGCTGCATCTCATGATGAAGGTGCAACAGTTGAATTGTATATGTTGCATAAAATCCCGTTCACAGAAATCAATAAGACACATACTGCAATTGCAAACGTTGAGATTGACAGTTATACTGTTTCTTCAACTGCAACAGCTGTTATTGATGGTACATCAATCACAAGGGCTAGAAATGGTGGTACGGTTGCAACTGCTACGGAAAACATTTTGTATGATGTGGCCAAGTATCAAGTTGGTTTACTTGAATTTCCTGGTACAATTGTAGCGGCAAAGAAACGGCCATCAACAGCAACAAGTCCAAGTGGTTCGGAAACTTCTTTTACGAAGACCTCTGCTGCTGATGCAATTAATGTTCCATTAAATGAGAATATATATTATAATGTTCCATATCTTGTGGCATCTGATATTAACCAAGACAATGAAATGTCTTCTGTGAAATCTTTGTCGTTAGACCTTACCTTGAGTTCAACTTTAAGTAACTTGTCTCCAGTTATTGACGCTCAAAGATTGTCTATGATTGCTGTTGCAAATAGAATTAACAACGTTGATTCTTCCTCAGATGTTTATCCAACATCTGAATATTTTGCTTCAACAGAACCAGATGGTGACAATAACGCTGCAATTTATTGCACAAAAGAGATACAACTTGAACAGAAAGCAACTGCACTGAAAGTGCTTCATTCTGCAAACAGAAGCTCTGATGCAGAAATAAAAGTTATGTATAAGATTTTCCGAGAGGATGACGAGACAGACTTTAACGAAACAGGTTGGAGATTCTTTAATGATAATGGATCACCAGATGTTGCTGTTGGTGCTTCTACTGGTATAAATGATTTTCGTGAGTATGTTTATACTGCCGGTGTTACTGATGACGGTATTGGTACTGAACTGGATCCGTTTGTTTCATTTGCAATCAAGATTGTAATGCAATCAACTAATTCAACATCAGCACCTAGAATCAAAGACTTCAGAGCAATCGCATTGGCGACATGATATGAGTGAAAGAGAATACAGAAAAGTTGAGGGAAACACAGACCTTTCAAGAAATATGAGTTCTGGTGTTATTGTAAATACAAATAGAAATGCTTATGAACGAGCAGTTGCTCGTTCCAAGGCTGCTCAGCGGCAAAGGGATGAACTAAGAAGTGTTACAAGAGAAATAAATAATATCAAATGCGAAATGCATGAGATAAAATTTCTACTACAACAATTGGTAAGTAAATAAAACGATGGCCACAGTAACAGCAGCATCAATTTCAACATCTGATAGTTTAGAAAGATTCAGACAAGAGTTTAATACTTTACGTTCAGACGTTAGTAATATTCAATCCGGTTCTTTAACCATTACTAACGAAGCAAACAATCGTATTCTTACTTCTGTAAGTACGAATACTTTTAACGCAGAAGAGAGTTTAACCTTTGACGGAACAACTTTCTCTGTTGGTGGTGGTGCTCAAACGACTCTTAGTGGTAATCTTGTTATACCTAATGCTGGTAACATTGGTTCTGCTGATGACAATGATGCTATTGCTATTGCTTCTAATGGAGTGGTTACATTTAGCCAAGCACCAGTGTTCCCAGATGGATCTATTGCTGTTGCAGATTTAGATATTGATGGTGGCACTGATATAGGTGCTGGACTTGCAGATGCAGATTTATTTATTGTTGATGATGGTGCTGGTGGTACAAATAGAAAAACAGCAGCATCAAGAATTAAGACATATATTGCAGATGTAACACTTACAACTGCTGCACAAACAAATATTACATCACTCGGCACGCTAACAACATTGACTGTTGATAATATAATTATTAATGGTACAAACATTGGCCATACGTCAGATACAGATGCTATTGCTATTGCTTCTGATGGTACAGTAACATTTAGTAGTGACGTTACGTTTACAGGCGCTAGTTATAACGCTGTATGGGATAAGTCCGATAACGCACTAGAGTTTGCAGACAATGCTAAAGCTGTATTTGGCGCTGCGTCTGACCTACAGATTTACCATGATGGGTCCAATTCGTATGTAAAAGACGCTGGCATAGGCTACTTAATTCTTGGGGGTCAAAGTACTGGCACCGCGATTCATAATGGTAGCGGCCAAAACTTATTGATCACCGGGGCCAGCGATATCAATCTTGCGTATGCTGGGAACAACAAACTAGCCACCACCTCGGGAGGCATAAACGTAACCGGAACCGTCACCTCAGACGGTGCAGACCTAGACGGTGCTGTAGTTATTAACGAAAGCAGCGCAGACGTTGACTTCCGTGTTGAATCTAATGGCAATGAGAATATGTTGTTTGTTGACGGAGGCAACAACCGCGTAGGCATCAAAACTAGTACACCAGGCGAAGCCCTCCACATTGATGCGGGCGCGAGCTCTTCCATTCGACTCGGTGAGACAGGCCGTGACTATGCTTATCGTTTGAGAGCAAATGTATCTGATAGTGTGAACGGTGGATTTTTAATCGAAGATGCGGAAAGCGGAAATGATTTATATAAGGTGGTTTCTGGTGCCAGTGGTAATCATAAGTTTTACATTAACGGCACCGCTGCTGAAAGAGCACATTTTGGTCCTACAACTATCATCTTTAACGAAACTAGCGATGACGTAGACTTTCGTGTCGAATCGAACGGCAACACACATATGTTGTTCGTCGATGGCGGAAACGATAACGTTCACATTGGTTCTTCTGCTGTCACAAGCCAATCAGTGCCTCTCCAAGTCGGCACAGGTCAAGCAAATCAAATTGTCGTCAAGGGAAGTGGCAGTGGATTTACGCAAGGTGGCATTATCATTGAAAGTGGAACCGATAACACGCCGGGATCCCGAGGCCAAGGCGTTTATTACTTCAACGAAGGAAATGACCGCACCTACTACGCGGGCACTCTATACAACAATGGAACTGTTTGGGGCGTCGGCTCGACTACTGGGACAAGTTTAGCTACAGCTGCTGCTAACACTACAAATGCCACTTTCTCTGTTGATTCGGTTAATGGCCGTGTTGGCGTTGGCACAGCAACGCCTTCTCAGAAATTAACAGTTAACGGCTCGGACGCAAGAATATACCTAACGGGTGCAGGTACTAACATTGACATGGACTCATCGGCTAATGGTCAGTTACATCTCGACGGTAACGGATATGATTTTGCTATTGCGTTAAACGCTACTGCGGCAAATCTGTACACAAACTCGTCTTCCCGATCCATAATTTTTGGCACAGACGAAACTGAACGTATGCGCGTCGCCAACGACGGCGTAAGGATTGGGACGACTAGCCATATCTTTAATTCAGCTTCTAATGAAGCCCTTTCGGTTAAAAACGCCTCAACGGGTAATGCTCTTACGCTGCAATCAACGGACGTTACTGGTGGTTTCCCAATTCTTTATCTGTCCAGCACGGATTCAGCATCCAGCCAGAATGCTGTTGTTTTTCAGCGTACCGGGGGCACAGTTGGAACCATAACAACGACCGCCTCCGCTACGGCGTACAACACCTCTTCTGACTATCGATTAAAAGAAAACGTCACTGCGCTCACAGGTGCGATTGACCGCGTAAAAACGTTATCCCCTAAACGGTTTAACTTTATTGTTGAACCAGACAAAACAGTTGACGGGTTTCTCGCTCACGAAGTCACTACTGTGCCCGAGGCCATCGTAGGCACAAAAGACCAAGTTGATGATGATGACAATCCAGTCTACCAGGGCATCGACCAGAGTAAACTGGTGCCTTTGCTCACTGCCGCTTTGCAAGAAGCCGTCGCAAAAATTGAATCACTCGAAACTCGCATTGCTGCTCTGGAAACGTAAGGAGAAATATAAATGGCTATTAACACTAGCTGGAACATTGAAAAAATGACACACAAAGACTCTGATGGTGGCGTCACTATCGTACACTGGTCTTGCGTGGCTTCCAGCGACGGCACCCCAACATACTCGGCAACTGAAGCCGGAAAACTTAAATTAACTTACGACGCATCTGCGGCAGGTTTTATTCCTTACGCTGATCTAACTAAAGATAACGTTTTAGGTTGGGTTTATGAAAGCCTGAGAGAAGGAGATGAAACTGCTGATGAAGCAAAAACACGAATAGAACTTGAACGCTTTACAAAAGTGCAAGAACAAATCTCTCGTGCAAATAGTTATTCTGATGGATTACCTTGGGCATCTTCGTAAATAAATAAACTCATGGCCACAATAACAGCATCATCAGTCTCGTCATCCGACAGCGTAGAAAAATTCAGACAAGAGTTTAATACTCTGCGTTCAGATGTTAGTAATATTAATTCTGCTGCTATAACTATTAGTAATGAAGCAAACAACCGTATTCTAACTTCAGTAAGCACCAACACTCTTAATGCAGAAGAGAGTTTAACCTTTGATGGTTCAACTTTCTCTGTTGGTGGTGCAATGACCGTAAGTGGTCTTACGACTCTTAATGGTAACCTTGTTATACCCAACGCTGGTAACATTGGTTCTACTGGTGATACAGATGCTATTGCTATTGCTTCTGATGGTACAGTAACATTTAGTAGTGACGTTACTCTTACAGGTGATAGTGCTAACGCTGTATGGGATAAATCGGCTAATGCACTTGAGTTCGCGGATAATGCCAAAGCAATATTCGGTACGGGATCTGACCTACAGATTTATCATGATGGCACCAATTCCATAATATCAGGTGTAGTTACATTTAGTCAATCACCAGTGTTTCCAGATGGTTCTATTGCGGTTGCAGACCTAGACATAGATGGTGCAACTGACATAGGTGCGGCTATTACTGATGCTGACCTAATAATTGTTGATGATGGAGCAGGTGGCACAAACAGAAAAGCCACAATGTCAAGACTCAAAACTTACATGGGACTTTCAGCAGGTGCATTAGCATTAACAAGTCTTGACATTGATGGTGGTACAGATATTGGTGCTGCAATTGCTGATGCTGACTTATTTATTGTTGATGATGGAGCAGGGGGCACAAATAGAAAAACCGCCGCTAGTAGGATCAAAACATACATAGCAGACGTAACACTTACAACTGCTGCACAAACAAATATTACTTCAGTTGGTACTTTGACAACATTGACCGTCGATAATATCATTATTAACGGAACAAACATTGGCCATACGTCAGATACAGATGCTATCGCTATTGCTTCTGACGGTACGGTGACATTTAGTAGTGACGTTACGTTTACAGGCGCTAGTTATAACGCGGTATGGGACGCGTCTGCCAATGCGCTAGAGTTTGCAGATAATGCCAAAGCTGTATTTGGCGCTGGGGATGACCTGGGGATATATCATGATGGCTCTAACAGCTACATCAAGGATAGCGGCACGGGTGACTTAAAACTTCAGGGCAACAATTTCACCATAGGAAATACCGCCGACACGAAATATTTTACGGCTACTAATGGTGGTGGAGTTGAGATTTATCACCAGGGCAATGAAAAACTAGGCACCACTTCGGGAGGCATAAATGTAACCGGAACCGTTACCTCAGACGGCGCTGACCTTGATGGCGCTGTGGTCATTAATGAAAGCAGCGCAGATGTAGATTTCCGTGTTGAGTCTAACGGAAACCAAAATATGCTGTTTGTTGACGGAGGTAATGACCGCGTAGGCATTGGCACTAACGCACCAGGAACAGCTCTTCATGTCTCGGCGTCATCCCCTCGGATATCCCTCACAGATACAGATACAGGTGCCGATCATTACATTAACGCTGATAGTAGCGCAGGGAATCTGTCGTTTGATATTGACATCAATAGTGAAACGACCAGCCCTGCCGCTGTTTGGAACTTAAAAGGCACGGAGCGGATGCGCCTCACTACGGCGGGAAGTCTCGGCATCGGGAGTAACTCTCCGTCAGGCGACTTGCACGTTAAGTCCGGTGCGGCAAGTGCAGCCACGCCTAGCAGTGAAGCGCACGAACTTGTCCTAGAAGCTGGTGGTAACGGCGGCTTGACCATTGCCACGCCAAACGCTACGGGTATTAGCAGTATCTTCTTCGCGAACGCTGATAGTTCAGCCGCAGGCCGTATTCGTTACTATAACCAGCACGACTTAATGAACTTCTCGGTTGACACCAGCGAAGTATTAAGATTTGAAACAAGCACCACAGTATTCAACGAGGGGAGCGCAGACCGCGACTTCCGTGTTGAGTCTAACAACAACGCGAACATGTTATTTGTCGATGCTGGCAACGACCGCGTAGGCATTGGAACCAATGCGCCCGGACAACCCCTAGAAATTTTCTCCAATACCGCAGAGGTATCACTCAACTCTTCAAGCAGTACATATTCACGATTTGTGCACAAGCACAATGGAACTGCGATGTGGACGACTGGAACAAGAGGAGATGGAGACTACCACATCTACCGGGAATCTGGCTCAGGCAATGTTGTTATTGGTTCCGGCGGTAGTTTGAACGTTGGTGGTAATGATACAGGTTCTGCTGGACTTATAAATGTTTATGGTGGTTCAACAGGCGAAGGCGGTGAAATAAGAATATACACCTCCGCTGCTGAAGACACGACTATTGAACACTGGAACATAGATGTTGCAACTGATGACCTTAGAATCTTTAGTAACCTCGGTGATTTGGCTATAGTCGCAGCTGCAAACGGTGCAACATCATTATACCACGATGGTAGCTCGAAACTTTCAACAACATCAGGAGGTGTTTCTGTCTCTGGTACGGTTACTGCCACAGCGGGCGCAACCTTGTTGATTGTAAATTCAAGTGGAACCACATTGAAAACTATTAAGGGAATGAGTTAAAATGGCAGTTAGAACACCTTTATATGCTACTAGTGGAAACTTAAAGGAATTCACTTCGGGCGAAATTACTGAGTGGACACAGAAAGCTATTTACAAATATAGTTTAAGTCCTACTGCTGTTCTTACTGTTGTCTCTAGTAGTGGAGCGAATATTGATGCTATGAGTGACACCAGATTGCAGGCAGGCGCAACTTCACAAAGTTCAAGTGCTTTTGTCGCAGAATCTAGCACTGCTGAACCTGGCACTGTGACAGTCTCTTATGACAAAATCAATCTTGCATATACTTCAACTGGATCCATCTCTAATACTTCTGACACAGGAACCACTTTTCCTGTTTACTATGATAGCAGTGCTGGTGCTCTGCGGGCTATGAATTTGACAGATTTTTTGGACACTTTTATATATCCAGCAGTTGATCTTATGATTGCTGCCTCTGAGTCCGCTAATACTGCTGGAACATATACGATAACATCATCAGCGTCTGCGGCAACTAACTACACTAAAGTCTCTGCTTCTGATGTTGCTGTTTTTACAGACACAAGGGCAGACACATCGTTGTACTCAGCAGCAGGTATTCCTGAAAGCCTTGATCAACCAATTTCGATTACTAACTACTATCTTCATCGTAGAAATGGTGCTGATGTGACTCCAGCCAGAACTCCGGTTCTTATTGATGGTTCTAATAATATTAAAGAATATGCCACGAGCGATCTTGCTGACCTACTAGGTGATTGGTTGAGATACACTGCGGCACATGATACTGGTGGAAATAAAATTACATATTCCGTTGGAACAAGTGGTAGTGGTAATGCCAGAGGAACTAACATGCTTGATACAAGACTTAATGGTTCTGGTAACTATCAGACATTGCAAGTTGGTGATGATTATCGTTCACAAGAATTTCCAAACGGTTCTCCGGCCACAATCAGCACCTATAAACTTTTCATAAATAAGACATAGGAGATAAATTATGTCTGAAGAAACTGCTGCTTACACTGCAAATGGCGAACCAAAATATCCTTTTGTTGGTAGGATAGTTGAGGCTTACTATACAAATCCTGATTTGTCTGAGATTGATATCATTCACAATTATGATATTCCTGATGATGGTGTGCATAAAAATGGTGGTAAAGAAGGCACGACAGTATTCTCGGTTTCAGTTGATGAAACGGATGAACGTTTTCTAGCACTGCTTCAAGAATTTTCTTATGAGTCACTTGATGAATGCACAAGAAACAGAAACGAAGCATTTCGTGAGCAATTCAGACAAGCATTCCAAGATTATGCACAAAGAAATCAAGTGGAAATTTTTGAAGAAGTTATTGTCAAAAAAGAAGTTGAAGTTGAAGATGGTTCTTTAGATCTCATATTTGAATATGATTCTGAAAATGAAGTGCATAAAGATATTCTCTTTAGATTAAAACTAAAAATGTTTGAGCAGGAAGTCGTTCAAAAAAGTAAAAAGAAAAAAGCAAAAACCGATATTCGTAAAGCAGAAACATTAGATGAAGCACTTAAAGCATATTACCAATTTCTTTAATCTAAAAAAATTATATTATGAAAATTTTGGGAATCTCAGAAGGATTTCATGATGCTGCAATATGCATAATTGAAAACCAAGAAATACTTTTTGCTTCTCATTCAGAACGCTATAGCAAAATTAAGGGTGATAGGTGGATTTATCCAGACATGGTGTCAGGTTGTCAACCGGATATAACTGCGTATTACGAAAAACCTTTTCTTAAAAATCTAAGACGACTTTACTCTGGCCAGAAATGGCATAAACCCAGAACTAAGTATGATGTTTGTTTTGGACACCATGAATCTCACGCAGCTGCAGGATATTACACTGCACCATTCAATCATTGCAATATACTAGTTGTTGATGCGATAGGTGAATGGGATACCATCTCTATTTGGGAAGGTAAGAATAACAAACTCAAAAAAATTGAGTCATGGAAATATCCTTATTCTCTTGGTCTTTTGTATTCTGCAATCACACAACGTATAGGATTAAAACCCAATGAAGATGAATACATCACGATGGGTATGGCTGCATTTGGTGAACCTATACATGACCTCACTCCACTTTTAGAAAAAAACAATCATTTGGGTGTGGGTGAAATATTCCCAACAGCAAGAGATGAAGATCTTGCTGCATCTGTTCAGTTAGTCTATGAAACTGAATTGTTGAAACTTCTAGAGAAATGCTCGCACGAAAATCTCATTCTTATGGGTGGATGTGCTTTAAACTGTGTGGCAAACAGTAAAATCAAAAATAAAAATATCTGGATCATGCCTTCGCCTGGTGATGCAGGAAGTGCTTTAGGTGCAGCTGCTCTAGTAAATAAAGAGAGACTTAAATGGAGAAGTCCATATTTAGGATATGATCTTTTAAAAAAAATTAGTGTGTCTAAAGTTATTGATGAGTTATTAAAAAATAAAATATGCGGTGTTGCACATAGTCGTGCTGAGTTTGGACCCAGAGCATTAGGCAATCGTTCTCTTCTT
>JAAOEI010000598.1_pt1 | contig 13670 bp, 17 predicted proteins | sample 7059261 | NCBI WGS metagenome assembly JAAOEI01 (sample SAMN14008812, study PRJNA610033) | viral metagenome | isolation source: viral particles filtered from seawater | place: China: Hangzhou Bay, Yangshan Deep Water Harbour | collected 2017-10-31
TGGCGCGTCGGCAAGACATCGAAATCGGCGTCCAGGTGGACTACGACAGCGGGCAGCTGCTGAAAGTGGCTCGCGACCTTGCCAAGGTGGAGCGCGCCACACAGAAGGCAGATGCAGCCGCAGTCGGTTTGAGCAGCGGACTAGCGCAGACACACAGCACCATGGGAGACGTCAACCGCGCCGGGCAGGCGGTGGGCGGGCGCTTCGGCGAAATGGCTGGGCGGTTGGATGCGCTGAAAGGGGCGCTGAACAGCACCGCAGGACGGGCCACGCTGTTGGTCGGCGCGATCACGGCGGTGGCGACTGCCGGCGCGATGGCTGTCGCCAACATCGACGAGCTAAACAAGACACTGCGGCAGACCGATCGGGAGCGCTTGGCACCGCTGATCGGACGCGCAGAAGATGGAAGCGCGGCGCTGATCAGCATTCAGGAATCTGGCGCTGCGTTGGCTGTCGTGCTGGGCGCATCAACAGCGCCCGCGCTGGAAGGGTTGGCAACGATTCTAGAGGGGGTGGTTGCAATCGCCATACCCACCGCTCGGTTGTTGATGAAGGTGGCAGAGGGGATGTCTCCTATGCTGCAAATGTTGTCAATGGTCGGCATTGCGTTTAGCGACTCGGAAAGCGAAGCCGAGAACATGTGGAGAACTCTGGACGGGTCCATCTTCACAGTCGAGGAGCTGACGCGCGAATATGTGAAATTTCGAGAGGAGCAGGAGAAAGCCCGAGGATCCACGTTCACGGTCGAAGAACTCACCAGGGCGTGGATGGACTCGGGCAAACAGATCAAGCAAACGAAAGATGAGCTGAAGGACTATGAGGGAACGCTTCTCACCGTTGCAGAGCTCACCAAGGTCTGGATGGCCGATCAGGAAAATCTGGCCGAAATTGCCCGTACCGGCACGACCATCCAGGTGAGTGAACTAGAGGCGCTCTTCGGCAGCCTTGATGACAGTACGGGAACGATCAGGGAAAACGCAGACGCCCTGTTCGGTGCGGTTGGAGAAGGCGTGTCCACGCTGGGCGGACTTGTGGTGCAGGCCATCGAACAGGGCGGAAAAGGCAGCAAGAGAGCGATGCGTGACGCAGCAGCAGCCTCGAAGGCGTTTGCTGCGATGGATGTAGGCGTGAAAACAGCGCAGTCCATCATGGCGGCGTTGACGATTCCGCCGCCAGCCGGACCGATTCTCGCCGGCATCAACGCCGCCACAGGCGGCATGGCGTTGGCTGCGGTGCTGGCACAACCTCTTCCCTCGTTCCACGTTGGCGGCGTTCAGCGTGGAAATGCGGGGATGGGCGAACAAGTGGTAGCGTCTCGCATTCTGCCAACAGAGGCGCAAGTGACCCTTACCCCAGAAGCATTACGCACGCTTGGCGGTGAGGATGGGATCGGTCGCATGAACGCCGGCACCGCCCGAAACAGCGGGGGTGATACCTATCTCGTAATGCCCGATGGGATCTTCGGTCCGTTGCGAGGGATGGCGAGACCCGATGCCGGGTTCGGACAGCGGAGGGGTTGAGTGGCTGACCAGACGCCGAGTGACAACACCCTCTGTGGCTTCCTCGTGCCGTGGGCGTTTTCGTCCACCCTTGCAGCAGACCACGACCGAGCCAACGACTTCGACGAAGCCGATCGCCGCCCCGAGGGCGTAGTGGTGCCGGCAGGCGGGAAGCTCGTGTTGGAGCCGAGCGGTGATGCGGAGACTGCCGCCGCAAACGACTACTACATCGTGACGCCTCGTCCCGGTGTGCCCGGCCCGGATGGCCTCGGTGTCGCGTTCGCCACCTCGAGCGGCGGCACGTTCCACGGTGCGAACAAGCCGACGTGTCTCGCTGGGTGGGAAGAAAACACCGCAGCCACCTCGGGCCTCGGTTGGGATCAGCTGACGCTGGACGATCAGACAGTTGTGGCAGTGTCGTGGGGCCACTCGGGATCGTCATTTTTCTACTATGCCCACGCCCGAGACAAGGACGACGGTACATGGTCGCAGGTGACGATCGCCAGCAGCCCGGACGGTGGGAACACGCAGAGCGGCGTAGCGTTGGTGCAGGCGCCAGATGGCACCTTGCTTGCTTATTGGTTGTCCGAACGGGCGGGTAAGCCGCTGCTAGCCTGCTCTCGGTCTGCCGATGATGGTGCTACTTGGGTGCTCCAGTCCGATGACGTGTGCGGAACGCTGGTCCAGGATGTCGAGCAGGCTGTCATCGTCAACCGGATCCGCGCTGCGTCGAATCAGGCTGGTCAGATCCTGATCCTGATCGAGTGGGAGGACAGCGGTGTCGCACCGATCGAGCACGTAGCGCAATACCTGTCAGTCGATGGTGGAGCCACCGCCACCTATGTGGATGACCTCGACGGCGGAAGCCTTGGCGACGTGTGTGTTCTTGCTGGGTATTTCGTGGTCGCCACGATCAACGGCTCCACTGACGCCATCCAGATCCGCCGAACCGCTGACGCCTCACAGCCGCTGTTCGACATCAGCGCCACAGACCTGACGGACACGCGCCCTACGACCGAGAACCACGGGATGGCCTTCTTGGTATCGCCAGACGGGGTGCTGTATCTGTACAGCGTGGCAGCCACCGCAATCGGCGCCACAGATGACTTGTATTGCCACCGGAGCAACGACTACGGCAGCACCTGGCAGACCCGTACGCAGATGTCGATCCCGGTGTACTACGGAGGAATCCCCGGCGGTGGCGCTAACGGGGTCAGCCTGTCAAACTTCGATGTCTCGTGGACCCGCGGCTTTGCGCTGATGATGGGCTGCGAGGTGGACCACAACGCAACCCTGACGGCGGGCGATGTCCACGGCCTGTACTTCGGCGGGCACCACTCGGTGACCCTGACCCGGGATGCGTGGGGGTGGACCGACTTCAACCCGCTGCCGCCGTCGCCGCCCACCGCAGAGGCCCTGTTGGCGCCTCCTCCCCGGTCGTCGGGCGGCAACACCTGGACACCGATGACCACCCTGGCGAACGGGTGGGGCGCGAACAACGACATCGGAACTCCGCTTCGAATCACCTCGTCGATCGGAACCTCCATCACGACGGCAGTGGGCGAGAAGGCGCGCAACGCCGCATCCGTGACCATCAGCAACGCCGGGTCGAAGTGCATGGCGTTCGTGATCGTCAAGGTCAGTTCCGGCACCTACGAATTCCAGGTGAGCACTGGCGACGGCTCCACAGATGGGTGCGATGTCCAGGTCAGCGTGACGTCCACACAGATCAGCTTTCAGGAACAGGGCGGATCGACGTCCTACGCCAACCACAACCTTACCGGGTACATCTACATTCTGGTCGCTTGCGACGCGGGAAACGCCAAGGGACGGGCGTGGTACGGCGACGCATCCCTGCTCCAGCCGCGCACGCTGACGGAACTGTCTGCCGTGACCACCACCGGCACGACCACCAACTGCACCGCCAACAGTCAGGTGCCTGCGTCAAGCGTGGCGATCATCAAGGCTCTAGGGTTGGTGGCGTGGGACTTCACCACATCCAGCATCGGGCCGGACTGGATCAACGACGGCCTGTCTTCCACGGACCTCGATGGCATCCCGATCGGCGCCACGGTGCCGACGTACCTCGACGACGGGATCCGCGTTGCCGGTCGCGAGGGGTACGCCTACGGGTCCAGCGACGAGTACCAGATCCCGATCCGCGGTCAACGCCCGAAAGAGAATTTGCTACCTGCGGTCAAGCCCTCCCCCCGCTTCGGGTGGCGCTCCGCTGGCACCTCCAGCACCTACACCCTCAAATACACCTTTGACGCGGACAACGCCGCAGCGATGCGGGTGGGTTCGCCGGTGTTCGGGATCTTCCTCGATGGCCTGTACGGTGTCGGGAATGTAGTGATCAAGGACAACGGGTCCAGCGTCGGCACGGCCACCCTGGCGTACTCCGTGGCGATGACGCGGGCAGGAAACGCGCTGTACCCCACGGAGTCCGGTTCGGATGTCCAGGGCGTCTACATCGAGCATGACGAGCTCGTTGGCGGGATGGTGGACCTCGGTTCCGGTGACGTGCGCAAGATCAGCGGGAACACCGCTGGGGCGCTTCAGTCCGGCGCTACAGTCGACACCCGCCGGACAACGATCTGGATCGAGGGCGTGGACGGCACCGAGGCAGCATCTGGCACCTTCACCGTGTACCCGCCGCGCGCGCTGATCCTGATCTACGAACACGGCAACTGGACGCGGTTGGACATCGAGATCAGCAGCAGCAACCCCGCCGTGCCGGAGGACTACCGGGAGATCGGGATCGTCGCCGCGGGTCCGGTCTACTGCACCGGCTACCTGAACAGCCGCCAGACCACGCTGGCCTTCGAAGATGGCGCGGTGATGACCACCCTCGAGGACGGCACCCGGCGAGCCGTGGAGCGTCATCCGGTGCGACGTCGTGCCGAGGTGTCGTGGACGCACAGCCCGATCGACGTCTACCAGATCCGGCAGGCCTCCACGACGGCCCCTGACTACGTGCTGGCGAAGACCGGCGGGTCTACCCCCGCCGCCATGTTGCAAGACCTCCCGCTGTTGATGACGGGCCTTTACGCAGGCCTTAACGGCAAGTCTGCGCCCATCGTGTGGCTACCCTACGTTCCGGTGTCCACGGGAATGGCGACCCACCTCGTGAGCCGAGCCTACGAAGCCCTGTACGGTCGGATCGTTGGTCCTATCCGGCGGGAGCGCTCGCCCACGGTGGGTCTGACGCTTCAGTCTGAGATGTTCATGCTCTCCACCGCCACCATCGAAGAAGAACTCTGATGCCCCGGTGGGACTTCCGATATCAGTTCGCTGGGCGTGACCACACGGAGGAGAACGTCAGCGCGGCGTGGGTGGAGCGGTCTTCGGTGATGGCTGCCACCGCCTTTGTCTCCACAGTGCGGGTTCGGATCAATCCGCCGTTTGATTTCGCCGCAGTGGCGGTCAGCGCCAACCCGCTGTCCGGTACAGGTATTCTGTCGCGCGTCGGCGCCAACGGCACATCCAAGGTGGTGTTTCGCGGGCGCTTCACCCGGACAGCGTACGGCGGCACGCAGGATCCGGTGGAGATCACGCTCTCACGGTCGTCTTTAGATGACACTGCGTTGATCCCGTCTGCTTATGAGCTGACGCTACCCTTGCCAGGTCAGGATTTTCTGCGGGTGTTCCACACCGCGCTGAAAGGCGCGAACCATCCGTATCTGGACGAGACCAACTGGACCGGCGCACCGGCTTCAAGGGACATTGGGCGCACGTATCCGCTGATTTTCGGCGGGCCGGGTGACGCCAACCACCCTGGCAGTCCCTGTGTGATCGTGGATCAACCCAGCGGGGACTACCAGATCATGATGGCTGGTCATTCGGTGACGCCGCAGTCTTTCGAATGGTGGTATCCGCAGGCTGTGATCGTTGGCGGAGTTGGCACCGGCGAAACGGTCATCAAGCAAATCAGTATGACAGCCAGCGACATCACGCACATCGAAGATGCCCGCGGGCGGGTTGTGGCGGTGTTCACCATAGATCCAGCGGCGGACTCGGTGGACCTCGATGTTGACCGGGTTGGCGGGTACTTCATGGCTTGGACCGGCGGGAAAGCCGCGCCAGATGGAGCGGGGGATGTCATCGCGCGGGTCATGCGATCCTCTTCGGTGCGGATGGACTTTCAACGGTCCGCAGCTGCGTTGAATCGGCTGAACGCGTACAAACTCGATGGGTACATTGACGAACAGGTGCCGCCGCTGGAATGGGTCACGCGTACGCTGATGCCACTTCTGCCTGCATCGCTGCACACCGGGCCCGACGGGCTTGTCATGCGCCTGTGGCCGTGGCTAGACGGCGGGGACGCAGCAGCGCACCACATCACCACGGGTACGGACTTCGCGCCCGCTTCGCTTGTTCAATACACCACCGCCAGCGCCGGTACAGTAACCCTCAAGTACAAGTGGCAGCCTGACGTCAGCGACTACGCCGCAGCGGTCACCGCGTCGGCAGATGAATCGCTGTGGGGCGTAGTTGCTGGCCCGCTGAACAGCCGCACCGAAAAGCTGGAGACTCGGGCGGTATGGGACGACGGCACCGCCCGGCGCATTGTTCAGGACCGCGTGCGGTACGGTGCCATCCCCTCGAGGACTCGGCGCTACACCTGCGACCCTGACCTGTACGGGATCGGCGGAAAGCGAGAGCTCCGGGCGGGGATGCCGATCAAGATCACCGACGCGGAGGTAGCGTGGACCTCGCTTCTGGCCTGGATTGACGAGATCGAGCGCCACGGTGAGGCGATGTCCGTGACAGTCAGGATTCGCGAATGGTGAAACGAACGGCGTTGTTGATGATGCTGATCGCCTGCTCGTTCGAGCCAGCGGAAACTGTTTCAGCGCTTGAAGGTCTGCCTGTGACCGTGGCGGACTGCTACGAGGAAGGCGATCGATTTGAGTGGTACGTAGATGCCTGCGAAGCCCCGGAGGGGTCTCACGTGGTCATCGAGCACGATGGCCTCGCGTGGTACGGCTACGTCCGCGAAGTCATCTGGGGACCACCCTGTACAGCCTCGGTGAGTGTCACCGTGGTAGAACCCTGACCAACGAGGATCCCACATGGCACTGACAAAAAAGGGCACGCAGTACGCTGACCCGGACGGACATCCACTCATCGGCACCGTCGAGGTAGACGCCGACGGCTACGCGCTGATGCAGTTCGCCGTCCAGCAAAGCAACCCGGCGCTGTCCACGTCGTACACCGCGGTCTCCGTCGCCGCCAATGCGATGTTCGGCGCCACCGCTCCCACGGCCAACAAGCTGACGCAGATTTTCCGACTGATAGTGCATCTCGACACCATCGTGACGGCTGCGAGCATCACCCCGAAACTGACGGACGACACCGCCGGGGATTATCCGGTGTGGGTGGGTACATCGGCGACGATCGAGAACGGCGAAGCCACAGCATCCCGCGGGTCTGCCAGTTGGGAGATCAGCAATCTGCACTTCACGAACCAGCAGGCGTCATTCACCCTGTGGTTGAAGCTGAACGCGGGCACGGCAAACCTGAACACCGCTTTCATCACCTGGCGTGCGCTTAGCTGATGGCGTTGACGCGCACTGGCACCCGGCGCGGGTACAAGGATCCGACCGGCCACGATGTGACAGCCAGTGCGCTGGTGGACGAGACTGGGGCGCACCTTGGCACCCCTGCCCGCCCACTGCCCGTCAGCGATCCAAACCTCGAGATCGCGCGCGGCCGGGTCACGGGTATAAGTGAGGTGCATAAGTTCGGCGCGAACCGCGACATCGACGCCGGAGTGACCGAGGACATCTGGCCACCGGGCGGCGTGTACCCGTGGCAGACCGGCGTGGTAGCGCTCGAGGTGGTCAGCACGGACGCCAACGACACCGCCGCCGGCACAGGCGCCCGCAGCATCAAGATCGATGTGTTGGATAGCAACTGGCAGCCGGCGACGTTGACGCTCGCCACGGCGGGCACAGGGGCGTCTGCGCCGACGTCTGCGGTGGTGCGCCGCATCAACCGCGCGTGCGTTGGCGACGTCGGCACTTACGGCGGGACCAACGTGGGCGCGTTGACGATCCGCGTGTCCGGGGGAGGTGCCACGCTTGCCCAGATTGACGCCGACGCCGGCCAAACGCTGATGACCATGTACACCGTGCCGGCAGGACACACGGCCTACCTCTCGCGGATTTCTGCGCTGGTCCAGGCCAACAAGGAAGCCGACGTCAATCTGGTACAGCGGCAGTCTGCGGACGATGTGACCGGCCCGCCCTACGATGGAGCGCGCCGCATCGTGGTCAACATGGACGGCCTCGAGGGTCCCAGCGGGAGCTTTTTTTATCGGTCCCTGATCGAGATCCCCGAGAAGACGGACATCTGGGCCCGCGCCACGGCAAGCGGCACGAACACCAAGATCACCGTCGAATACGATCTGTTCCTGGTGACCAACTAGCCGTCCAGAATCGCAGCCAGAGCCCGCAGCTGCGTTGCGGCGTACTTCCGCCCGCCGTCGTTGCTACAGCACGGACACGGCGCCTTCGGGAACAGCCGCAACAGCGCCCGGAGCTCGGACACGCGCACCGTGTCCGGGCTGGTTTCCATGCGTATGACCCGCCCTCTGCTGACGTGCAGCAGCGCAGCCAGATCCGCTTGCGATAGCCCCCGCCGATACCGAAGCTCGCGGATCCAAGACTGATCAGCGTTCACTCTCCCGTCTCCGCTGCCAGAATCCCGCCAACGCTGACGTGACCCATCCCGCACGGCGGGCCCACGGTCCACAGCCACTCGACGTCCGTGGGCTGCGGTGTGCCTGCCCACGCCGCCCCGCTGCGGGGGTCGTACGCTGTCGCATAGATTGCCGCGTACTCTTCCACGCTGCCCGTCCACCGGACACCGTACTGACCGTACACCTCGCCCTGTTCGCACCGCACCTGGACCGGCGCAAGCACGTCCGTCTGGCCGGTGTGGCACCCCAGCAACACCAGCAACATCATCCAACGCATCACCCCTCCTATGCGCCTACTCGGGCGCGGGTTCCTCCTGCGGCTCCGGAACCACCTCGGTGGCCGGCACCGGCTCCGGTTCTGTGTCCTTCGCACTCACATCCACCCGCTTCACCGGTTCGGCGTCGTCCGTCTTACGCGGACAAGCCGTCAGCAGAGCCGCTGTCAGGGCAAGAATTCCAGCGCGCATGTTACCTCCGAACGAACAGGCCCAACGCCAACCCGGCGAGGAAGCCTGACCATTGCGCGGGTTCTACCATGGCGGCGTGATCGAGCGCCCAACCGATGGCGGCATCCGGTGTCATGCCCGACCGTCCAACCGCTTGAGGGCTGTCTCCACCCCTCGAGCGCTGGCAGGCATCCGCCCCGGCATCCGCCGAAGCTTCCGCACGTTGTCCACCTCGATCGGCGATGGGCTGAAGCGCCCGCCCGACACCTCGATCACAAACAACGCGATCTCCGACACCGCGCCGATCAGCGCGTCTCGCCTGTGCTCGGGCAGCTCCCGCCAGCCGGGGATGTCGTCCGCCGCGTCCAGAATTCGGCGCACCTCCTCCACCACCGCCCGCGCTTTGTCCCGCCCCGGTAGCCCGCCGAACTTTGGATCCTCCAGTCGGCGAACAAGCGGCGGAATTGTGCGGAGCAGGTCTGTGGCCAGATCCGCGATCCAGTCCAGATCATCCGGTAGCAGCAGCCGCGCGAACTTGATCAGTGGTCGTAGCAAGAACATGGGCAACCCCCGTTAGAATGGCCGTGGAGGCGTGCAGATGACCGACCCCACGCTGGCTCGACTAGACGCCCTCGGGCACGAGAACCGCGCCCTACGCGCCAAGGTGGACACGTTGACGGAGACCTTGGCAGACCTCCGTGTGGACCTCGCCCACTTCCGCGGGACCACGGAGCAGGCGTGCGGCGCCATCCGCGACCTGAAGCGCGAATCTGCGCAACGAGACGCCCGCGTGCACATCCTCGAGGAAGCCAAGGCGCGGGCGGCAGGGATGCGGATCGCGCTGTCGATGTTCGCCGGTGCTGGCTCGGCTGCCGGGTACTCGTGGGCGAGCGACCATGGCGGGTTGCTGCGGGCGCTGTCCACGCTGTGGGCGGTGTAGTCACGGCCACTCCTCCGCCCCGCGCATCGCCAACTCGATCGCCAATTCTGCCATCCGCCGCTCTCGATCCTGGTAGTCGTCGTACCAGCGCATCGTCTGGATGGGATCGTCTTGCGCGCACGCCTCTGCGGCGCACGCGTACAGCACGATCGATCGTGCGCCAGTGATCCCCCACGCCTCCAGCAGCCCCTCATCGCTTAGATCCTCCGGCTCTGCTGCCGTCTCGTGCATCGGCATCCATCGCAGCACCCACAACCTCCAGCACCCGCGCTCCACTGGCCGCGGCGTGTTCGTAGGCGGCTGCTCGAGATCCGAAGTCAAACCGCCGCCCCCCGTGTACCACGCACCACCAACGCGGACGCGGTTGGTTCAGGCGCTCGAAGAACCCCGGCGGCCAAGTGTGCCCCGCCCACCTCACCAGACACCCAGCTTGCGGCATACTGCGTATTCGGCCCGGACATCGGACAGACAGTGGTGCCCGATCTTGTCCACCTCGCCATCCGCCCACCACTTGGCCACATCCGCGCCGCTACCCCACGGCGCATCCACACCGAGCACCGCGCACAGGTCCGCCAACCGCCACCGGCTGCCCTGCGGGCAGGGGAACCAGTGATCCTCGGTGGTGTCCGCTACCCGCTCCACGTCGTACCGGCGGAACCGGAGCGCGTTGGCCGCATCCGTCAGCCCGTAGGACAACAGGCGGGTGCGCAAGATCGGCAAGTCAAAGTTGCGGATGTTGTGGCCGCACCACCTGACCGGCGGGAGCATCGCTACGTAGTTTGCAAATAGATGCAGCGTCCGGCGCTCGTCGTTGTCCCACGCAGCAAACAGGATCGGGCCGCGGTCGGTGTCCGCCTGGACGGCGATGCACAGCACCTCGGCGAACGCAGACCGGAGCGGCAGGGCTGCAAGTTTGTCCGCCAACAGTGCCGCTTCCTTCTCTGCGATCTTGGCGGGGTCCTTCCAGTTGCTGGGAGCCGTGCAGTCAGCGGCGTAGCGAGTGCGGGCGTAGTCGAGCAGCGCACCCGACGGTGCGGCGGTTTCGATGTCGATAACGATGTTCACCCCTCACCCCCTGCCAGCTGCTCACGGGTCCAGGTCTTGAGGTTTGCGGCGAGCTCCGGCGGGATTTCCTCGAGGCTGTCTACTTCGAACGCCAACAGCGCGTCGGCGTGAAGGTTCCTCGACTTCAGAAATGCCGCCGCCTTCACCATCGCCTCGCGGTGATGTCGGAGCGCGTAGCCTTCGGGATCACCCTGCCCGCTGTTCCCGTCGTCGTCCGTCGGGGCGATGCAGAACAAAGCCATCAGGGCGTAACGCCGTAGATAGGTGATCGTGCTGCCGATCTGCTGAATGCCCACGTTGCCGCGTTTGTCGGGGCCTGCGTCCGCGCTACACGTCGACTCCACCCACTCCCCGGACACGTGAAACAAGCGGGTAGTCAGCGTGACCGTCTCGCCGTCCACGTGCGGATCCTGAAGGATCACCACCTGCGCCGACGTCAACGCGGGTCGTAGCACAGCCAGTGTGGCGTCGAGGGTGACGTACTGACTGCGGAAGTGGGGATTGGCAGCGTTGCGCTGCACGTTGCCCACCTCGCCCTGCACGGCCAGCAGGGCGGGCAAGATGGCGGTGATGGTGTCACTGGTTCGCATGGTCAACCTCCGCGCTCGTTGACGTGGTGAGCGTAGCCGGCTATCGTTAGTGCGTCAACACCAATTCGGAGATGTGATGCGGGACTTGACGGTAGCGGTGGAGGCGATCTGGGATCGCGATGTGGGGTGGCCGACCACCAAGAAGGGGACTGGCTGGTCTTCGGTGGCCGATGCTGTCGGCGTCACGCAGTCCACGATGCGGCGGTGGAGATCCGAGGGCTTCAGCGGACCGGCGATCGTTCACCTCGTGATCCATACGGGCGTGCGGGGTCGGCCGGTTCTGCTGGAGCTTTGCCGCCTGCTCGACATGTCGCCGCAACAGCTGGTGGCGATGGTCACCGAGTGCGACGAGTGGCCCGTCATGGGTGCGTGGACACGCCTGATGGCGAGCAGGGTTCTCCGCGTTGCACCGGCCGACGTGTGTACTCTGTTCGATGCTACCCGAGAGCACCCGCGTGGGGTCCTGCCCGGACAGCTGGGGTTGTCCGATGACTGATTGGATGCCCATCGACGGACACCCTGCCTACTTGGTTTCGAGGTGGGGGCAGGTCTACAGCCGCAGGTCACGCCGGGTGCTGCATCCTGTGTTGAACAGGGGGTACGCGATGGTTGGTCTGGCGGGCAGGACAACCCGCGTTCACGTGCTCGTCCTCGAGGCCTTCGATCGCCCCCGCCCGAAGGGCGCGGTGTGCCGGCACCTCGATGGCAACCCGATCAACAACCACCTGTCGAACCTCGCGTGGGGCACCCACAAGGAAAACACAGAGGACCGGAAGCGGCACGGCCGAGCCGGTGGCAGGTACAAGCCGCCGCCTCCCCCGCCGTGGGCGGGTGTTCCGATCGCCGAGCAGCTGCGCGCCGCTGGGATGCCTGCGGAACGGATCAATGACTGACCATCCCGACCCCTACCCGCTGCGCGAGTGGCAAGCCGCCGCGCTACCGAAGATCCGGCAAGCTGTGCGGGAGCGGTGGCGGGCGGTGGTGTCTGCCTGCACCGGCGCCGGAAAGACCGATGTGATCGCCGCCTACCTGAAGCGGGACGTCTTGCCGACGCTGCCCGGTGAGTGGGTGGTGTTGGTGACCGTGCCCACGCAGGCGCTCGTCCGGCAGACCGCCGCCCGGATCAACCGGTGGTGTGGGCCGGTGGCGGGCGAGTTCTACGCCGATCGCAAGGAGGTGCAGCGCGTGGTGGTGTGCTGTCACCCGTCTGTTGTTTCGTTGTCCGGGTGGCTGGCACGGGAAGGGCTGCGGGTGGCGCTGCTGGTTTCCGACGAGTGTCATAAGTTGACTGGGGAGGCGCTGGAGGCCGTCGAGGCGTTGGAGCCGCGGACGCGCGTGGGCTTCACTGGGACGCCGTTTCGCTCGGCCGGACCCCTCGAGGGCTGGCAGTCGTTGGCGGTGCGGTACGCCCTGCCGGATGCGCTGCGGGATGGCGTCATCGTGCCGCCCCGCTTCGTCTGGCCCGAGGAGGAGCAGGACCCGGACGACCTGTTGGCCGAGGAGTACACGATCGGCGTCTGCCGCTCGGCTGTCGGGCCGGGCGTGGTGTCGGCGGTGGACATCGAGGACGCCGAGTATATTGCGCGGGCGCTGACGGCTGCTGGGGTGCCGTGTGCTGCGGTGCACAGCAAGCTTCCGCGCGTGGTGAACGACGACCGGATCGGGCAACTGTCCGCCGGGTATCTCAAGTGCGTCAGCAACGTGGGTCTCTTGGTCGAAGGCGTGGACCTGCCATGGTTGCGGTGGGGCTGCATCCGACGCCCCGAGAAAGCGCGGGTGCGTGCGCTCCAGCATCTTGGCCGATACCTGCGGCATGACGGCGAGCGGCGCTGGGGTGATCAGGTGCTGCCCGCGAAGACCGAGGCGGTAATCTACGACCGCTGCAACTCCTACGGGATGCGCGACTTGGCGCCCGGCGCGGACTTCGGCGAAGCGATCGGCGAGGTGGAAGAGCGGCTGGCCGGGGTGACCCGTGAGGTGCCCGAGGAGTCGGAGACGATGCTGCCGGAGACGGTGGTGATCGACCGGCTGACGGCGTGGCTACTCGACGCCCGCATCCAGGCGCAGCTGTGGGGCGCAGAGCCCGCGAAGGGGCCGAGGCACGGTCCGGCGCAGGGGTGGCAGGTGCGGGCCCTGCTCGCGATGAAGGAGCGCCGGTGGCGGGGTGTGTCGCGCCTGCCCAAGAAGCAGCGGGAGGCGGTCAAGGACCTGATCAACAACGAGGAGCGGCTAGCGGCGATGCCTGCCGCAGCGCTGACCGATCTGATCTCGATCTGCGAGAACGCCCACCGGCGGTGGGTGGACGAGAAGGCGCGGACCGGGGCGTGGCGGTGGAGGGTGCCGGGGTTCATGCCGGAGCCGCCTGAAGTTGCGGGGCGTGCGTGAGTGTGTTGGCAAAGGTGGCGGCCAAGTCTCCCGCGTGGG
>JAAOEI010000599.1_pt1 | contig 13664 bp, 14 predicted proteins | sample 7059261 | NCBI WGS metagenome assembly JAAOEI01 (sample SAMN14008812, study PRJNA610033) | viral metagenome | isolation source: viral particles filtered from seawater | place: China: Hangzhou Bay, Yangshan Deep Water Harbour | collected 2017-10-31
TCACCAGTGGTAGGATCTACAAATTGGCTATACTTGTCATAACCCATTCCGCCTAAAGCTTCCTTTAAAGCTTCTGCTCTTTGTTTTTTAATTTCTTTTTCTGCATATTCATCGTAAGCTTTATTTGCTCCACCGATTGCACCTGCTAGGATTCCCCAGCCTCTACCGCCTAACTTTTGCATAATTTATAACCCTCCCGTTTGGACGAACCTTGGTTTAGTCTGTATTCCTGCCAAATTTGTTCCACGTTGATCTTGTCTGCCAGCTTGACCAGTTAAAGCACCATACATAAATTCAGCAGAAGCAGGATCAGTGAAGCCACCATAAGCAGTTGGGGAAACGATACCAGATGTTAAACTGCTAAAGCCGCCTGAACCTAATTGAGCTCCAGCACCAAGTAAATTTCTAAATGATTGCCCTCTACGAGAAGCACGAGCGTTTAAGATATCCTGTCTCATTCCTGCTTGACTAGCTTCTAGGTCTACGATATTTCTACTTAATGGGTCAAATGCTCCACGTTGCAAAGCTTGATTTGTTAAACTAGAAGAACTAAACCCACGCTGTGTTAAATCTCCCATCGTCCTTTGAAGATCATCCCTTAAAGTTTCTTGAACCCTTCTTCTTCCTAACGTATACTGTGAATCTAAATCCGCTTGATCTTGAGCCGTTAAACCTTCTTGATCCATTGAACCAGTAAGGTTAGAAAAATAATCCCTTAAGTTCTGTTTATAAGCTAATGCACCTTTAACATCTTCCCCGATTAAAGATGTTAAATCTCCCATTTCGCTGAAGATATCACCAGTATTTTCTACCCCTTGATTCCTCAACTGATCTGATGGAGTTGTCAGGAATGGGTCTTCTGCCGTGCTTACATATTTTCCAGTAGCAGGATCATATTCATAACCAGCACCACCCAAGGCTTCTTTAGCTAAGTTTCTGCCTTTTTTACCAAGTTCACCCTGTCTGAATTTTTCAAAAAAAGCTTTTTGTTGAGCAGGGGTTTTCCCCTCTAATAACCCTGAATCAGCGATGGCTCTAATCTTATCATCTTGTATTTGTCTTTTGGTTTGTGGAGTTAAACTCCCAATTCCAACACCTGAACCAGAAGTTACGCCACCTCTAAGGATGTCGCTTCCTTTTCTAAAACCTCGATTGACATCACCTCGTGCTTTGTTTATGTCTTGTTCCGTAATCCCTGATGAGAATGTTGGAGCAGCTCCACCAATAGCACCCTCAGCAGCACCGCCAAGAACGCCACCAATCGCCCCGCCAACTGGACCGCCTACCGCAGTACCAATGCCAGTGCCAATAGCCGAACCCATACCAGAAGTCTTAATATTTCCTGAAGAATTAGCGACTATACTCGATCCGCCTTTTTTAGCCATATATATTAAGTATAATCCTACTCTTTGCCTATGACTTGAAAATCTATAACAATAGAATCAATAATTAAATCTTCACTGTCCGAAGTATGCTCAATGAATAATTTTAAATATTTCCCAGTTGGGTTTGCTGGAGTAAATTTCTTTGACACAATCGGTAAACCTGCACTAGATAACCAAATATCAACGCCCCATTCTGCTTCACCCCAAAAGCTATTTGGCAATGCAGGGATTTGAACATCCTCTGAGCCAGAAGCCCCATTCTCCCAAGTATGCTTTACTTTTACCGTAGTACCACTAGAAGAACGTGCATTAACCGTAATGTTCGTTATTTGTTTAGTATTGTTTGGTTGCCCAAAATCTAAAGTTGCTAATTGATATATAGACTTTATTGGGTTCCCGTTAAAATTAAAACCTTTATTGATTTGTAAGAACGCTTTATCTGTTACTATAACTAATTCGTTTGTAACCCTATCTAAATAAAACGATCTTAATTTTAAGATGTTTTCATCTTTGTCAAATTCTTTAATTAAACTCCATGTTTCGCTACTCGGTTGATCTCCATAGCTTAATACTAAAGCTTGATCAGGATAACGCTTTGTTGTTTTACTTGGAAACCAAAACTGTAATTCACCCTTCAAAGGGAAGTTAATTAATCTTCCTCTCTTGAAAACTTCATTGTCATATTGCTGCAAAAGAGGAAATATTTTATGCGTTAAACCAAAAGGCTTAGCATCCTGAAAATTATCGGTACTTGATAATTGAAAAATTCGTCCTTGATTGCTTACAAAATAATGGTCATTGTCGCCCTTAGCCTGAACTAAATATTTACTTAAACATCCTAGTTCGCTGTTTAAAACTTCAAAAGAAAAATGGGGTTGTGGATAAGCCGTACCAGGTGGATTAATCCCTTGCACCACTACTATTTGATTATCGCAGTAAACAATTAAATTTTTGTTTGATAAAACTTTTAAAGCCACAGTAGGTCTAACTACAGGCATATCCACAAAAAAAGCAATATCAAAATCTAAAGGATTATTAGAAGAAAAGTTCGATACATCTCCAATCTTGGAAACATATAGCCTACGTGGATTAGAAGCATCTCCACCTAGCCATATTCTGTTTGCATGAAACGCTACTACTGATGGAAAACCTACGGTGCTAGCTACTGGGTTAGCTGCGGTTGCATAAGGGCTTTCATCTAAATTCCCAGAAGCATTATTGTTGTTGGTGTAAACAGGCGGCCATGTAACTGTAGTTACTGTTTTTTTATAAATATATCTTGGTGCGTTTGCTCCATCAACTAAAAAATATCCCCCATTGGCTTCTACTCCAATAGGCTCACCAATGCTATGTAATCCAGTTCCAATCAGTTCATAAGCTCCAGATACAGGATTAATTAAATAAATATTTGGATAGCTAACCCCAACGATTGAATAATTCAAATCATCATCAGTGTATACATCCACATAATCCCAGCTAATATGACTAGGGAAAGAAAACTCAAAAAGATTTTCAAAGCCATTAATCTTTTGTAGTCCTGTTTGAGTAACAATTTCAAAGTTATAGGCTCTTGGTGTTTCATTTAAAGGTAAAGCAATTTCAGCATCACGGAGATTTAAACCACCGCTAAAATCATTTATTAATAGGGTTTGTGTGGCTTCTACCAATTTCTATCCCTTGATCTAACCCTAAATTTCCTGCGACCTTTGACTTTTAAATTAAACTTGTTTTTAATAATTGCCTTATTTAAAGCCTCTTTAGCATCCATATCTAAAAGCTGTCTCCACTCAGGATCACCTTTAGTTTTTCTTAACCATGCGTGAGTAGCTAAAACTAAAGCTCTTTGAAAGCTAGTAGGGAAAACAATATTACCCGATATGTTACTTGCTGTAATCCTAAGCATTTCATAATTATAAAAAGCTTGAACTGTATAAGCCGCATCAGGAATAGGAACTAAATTAACCACTCCCTCGTCAATATAATAATAAAGCGGTCTACCTTGATTAGTGTTAATAAACTCTAACTCTTTACCCTCTGTTTTAGAACGAGGTAAAATCTCAGAGTAGTTTTCCCCTGCTTCTACTAAAACTAATTTAGTAATCAGTTGAGGATCCCAGCCGCCCACTGGAGCAGTTAAAATAGCATTACCCGATGTAGCCGTTAAGTTTTCTACAGGATTGTAAAAATCATAATCAGAAGAGGATTCTAAAACCCACTGCACCGCTTGATTTACTGCTTGAATCCCTTTTAAAGCATTGCCGCTTGTTGCAGTCGTTGCTTCAATTAAAGGGATTGGAGAATCAGCCTCCAACCCCCTAGCATCATTGAGTAAATTAAGATACGTTATCGGCAATCGCTTGCTCCTTCTCTAACTGCCCTGAAATCATTTGCTGCAGTTCTCCACGATCCCTATTTTGTTTTTTTGCCTTTTGGGTTGCAGGCATTGCATCTCTTATCGTTTGAGTTTTTTTATCATCGTAATAGTCCTTAAGTAATAGTTTTAACCCTAACTCTTCTGTCTCTTGCAATGTTTCAGCTTCAATCGCTTCTCTTTCTTTGATAGCTCCCATTAATTGCTCATACTCTTGCTGAGTTAAAACATATTCGCCACCATCGGATGATAACTTCCTGCGTTTTAAAGCATTTTCAAATTCACCCATTTTGACTAATTCTTTAATTAACCATAAAGGGAAATGCCAGTTTTTCTGAGAACCCCAGTTCTGAATCATAATATCAGCGATATCAGGTTCATACCAGATTACTTGATCTGATTGGGTTAGGTTTTTTTTGTAAAATTTTAATAATCTTAAAAAAGCTTGATGCATTGGAGTGTAATCAATCTCATCACCATTTCTCTCTATAAAATTAAAATAACGATTTGATGGTACTCTCCATACTGGATTTATTATCCAGTTTTTATCTTTAAGATTTGGTACACCTCTGTAAACGACTTCTCTAAATTCAGGCGAACTTGCGATAAAGTTACATTCATCTCCAAAGCCTAAACGTAATGGAGTAGTGTATTCTCCGTCTTGAACTAAAACTTTTTCTAATAAACCTGTTGCTGGATGAGGTTTATTATAATAACGCTTCATGTCCCCATCGTATTGTAATGCACCTGCTAGAACTAAAAATGGCATATCTTCTCCTTACTTTTCTTTAATGCTATTGTTATAGTGTTGAGCAAGAAAAGAGAGAGGGTTTCCCCTCTCTTTTTTTTGTATTAGATAACCACTAAGTTATTTCTGTAGCCTAGAGTCCATGGAGCTTTTACACATTCAGTAAAAGTAGTACCGTATTTTTGTTTGATTCCATCACCATCTTCGAACGGAGTACCAACTTTCTCAAACATTCTCATAACATTAATAATTACGTTATCGTTCATTTGAGGAATGTAGATTACTTCGTTATCACCGATACCGTCAGAAACAAGTGCGTTTAGTTTACAACCATTAACAAGCATGTGATAAGCTTGAGATGAGCCTAAGCCGCCATCAGTATTTTGAGCATTTTCTCTTTGGAAACGGACTTGAGATTGTAACGCTGATAAACCATTCTCTGATACGTACATATCAATTTCAGTTAAATCAGTTGGTCTAGTGAATACTTTAGGTCCTTGTAATGCTCCACGATCTCTTAGAGCGATTACATCTGCTTCTACTGTAGCTTCTGTTAAACTTGCAGAACCACCAGTAACAGTATATCCTCCACCATTCTCGATGTAAAATTTAACACCACCAGCTTGAGCTCCAGTGCCAGAAGTTCTAGTAAAGCCATCTGCCGTTAATGGATTTGAACCCTCTAAACGAATGTCCTTAAGTGCTTTTCTTTCAAGCATACGGATTATCGTTGGAAGTAAGTTTTCTTCTTGATTACTAAAATCTAATTCATTGATACCAGCATAATTAAACTTGCCGTTTGCTACTGGTCCAGCAATTTGAATATCATGGAAGAAGTTAGAATAGAAGTTGTAATCAGAACCAGCTAATGCAACGTCATTATTCGCTCCAAAGCCATCACCGATTTCGCCTGATCTATCTGTAAATAATTGAGTTCCTGCCGCTAAACTTGACGGATCAGAATAACCGCTTAATAGTTGAACTGTTAAGCTTGTAAATGTTCCGTTCGCCCCAGTGATTAACCATTTTGCACTACCAGATTGATTAACTAATCTTGTAACACCAGGCTTAATCTCCGTATCAAACGGGTTAGCTCTTGTTGGAGCCGATACTGTTATTGTTGTAGCACCTGCTGAGTAAGTACCTGCTAAAGTAAGTACGCCCCTTGAAATTGCTTGTTGAAACCATTGAACTTTAGAACCCATTTTGCTAACGGTTCTCATGTGCTTCATCAAGAAAGGCGCTCTAACTCCAGAGGTTTTAATGATGTCCGACTGGACATCTTCCATATACGTTCTTGCATCATTTATTGAAAGAACACTATTAATTGGGTTTACCATTTGTGAAATATCTCCTTAGACTTGCCCCTTTCTTAAGGGGTACATCTAAAGTATATTTCTGTTTTATTTATTCAAATTTAGACCCATTTCTCTAGCCTTAACTGCCATTTGATAAGTCAATTTCCCTTCTTGCTTTGCTCTTGCATATTCTTTTTGAAAGTTTATTCTTTCTACTGCATTAAGGCTTGAAGGTTTAACTGCCGTGCCAATCGCTCCAGCTTTTGTTTCTGGTCCAGCAGGGTCTTTCCCGAATTTCTTTAAAACAGATACAAACTTTTTAGCATGTTCTTTCCCAATACGCTCTATATCTTTAGGGATTAATACTTTTCCTGCTGCTTCCGCTTGTATGCGAGTTTTTAAAATCGCAAGTTGCAAGGATTCCTCTGCATAGTTGATTAAAAATTCTTTGTTTGCATTGTCCTCTCCGCAAACTTTATTAATCGAAACATCTACCCCGTCTAAATAAGAATCAATCACCGCAGCACAAGCATTATAATTTGCTTCTAGTATTTTCTCTTGTTTAGCCGCTTGATCTCTTTGATCTAACAGCCTTTGCATTTCTGCCAAAGTAGCTGCTTTTTCTGCGGGTTTCTCTTCTTCTTGTTGTGTAGGTTTTTGTTTTTCTGCTTTTAACGCTTGGATTTCTGCATATAAATCCTTTACCGCATTTGGTAATACATCATTCTCTTGTTTTACTTCTGGTTCATCCTCTGTTAGCCAGCTTTCAATTCCTTGGAGTTCTTCTGTTACAGTTTCTTCTACTGTTGTTTCTGCTCCATCAAGGGTTTGCTCTTCTGTTATGTTTAATTCATCAGTCATCTTGTCTTGCTCCTATCTATTCTTCTTTGGAATTTGTCAATCTATAAACTATTTTTGACACTTTCCCTATCCCATAAGCTTCTTTTGCCGCCTCTTCTATTGTAAGGTTCAAAACTTTAGGCGTAATTGTTGCTTGAGAATCTATATAATCTAAAATGATTTGCCATTCATTAGGGTAAGTCGCCCTAACCTTTTCAATCGCCCTATCCAATAGAGCATCAAATTGACTGGTTCCACCTTTAATAAACTTTTGTACTTTGCCTTGCATAACTTATCTGAACTTTGGGGGTTGAGCTCCAGGCGTTTGAGCGTACTTTAATTGTAACTGCTGCTCAAATTCTGCTTGCTGCTGCTTTGCTGCTTCATCTCTTCTTTTCTCTGCTTCGTCTTTTTTAAGTTTGCTTAATGGAATGGATAAAGTTCTAGCAAAGTATTCTACTACTGAACTCATGTCATATTCTGCAAGTATTTCTGGTGCTGCTTGCAAGAAACCAACAAATTCTTTTAAGTTTTGCCTTGCGTATTCTTTACTTAAAGTAGTCTTAGACCCAGTGATCTGAACATCTGATTCTTTAATTGGATAAGCAAGCAAATCATAGTACAAGCCCAAAGATGGCTCTGGAATTTCTTGAACATTCCCGTTAATTTCTTTTTTCTTACGTTCAATTTCTTTTTGTTTTAACTTAACATCGTTTAAAGCTTGATCTCGTTGAGCCTTTTCGTTTTGCTCATGCTGCATTTTAAGCTGTTCAATCTCTGCTGCATTTGGAGTTTGCTCTAAAGTTTCAGGATTTATTGTAACATCTGGTGGTACAAAATCCTTAGGTGGAGAAGCTGCAAATTCTTGAAGCTGCTTAATCTCTCCAAATAATCCTTCTATCGTATCTAAAATTTCAGAATTTTTATCAAGCTCATTTTGATTTTCTTCATAAAACTGCTCATACATTTCTTCAATTCCTGAGTAGTTTAATAAGCGTTCAAATAACGGATTTTCAAGTAACATCGCTTCACGCATTGCAGGATCTTCAATCTCTTGTATTTGTTCTCTTAAAAACTGTTGAGTTAAAATAATTCTATTGCTAACAGAAGGTTGTAAAACCTCTTCGTCAAATTGATTAGAGGCATCAACTATATTTAATTGACCGCTTGATACAACTTCTTTAATCTCACTTGCAGAAGTTCTTGAAGAAGTAACCCCTGACATTTGAGCTTTACTCAATCCTGAACTTTGCTCAACAATGTTAGTTACTACTTGCGTTAAAGCTCCATATTGAGAAACAACTTGATTATATTCTGGTGGAATTAAAGCTTTAACATCAAAGCCTTCATACATTGCCCCAGGTTCAAACTCTGGGATCTCTGATCTATTATCGTAATCATAATCTTGATTGCGAATAATATTTAAAGGCGGATCACACAATAAACCAACAACCCTGGATGTTCCCGAAATTAATTGATTTAATAGCAGTTGATGAGATAGGAATGGTCGAATAAATCCTTGATGATAAAATACACCTGGCAAGGTTGTTCCTGCTGCTGCTAAACATATTCCATGGTCGTGCGGGTTTACATCTTGATATGCCGCTAATATAACCAAGTTATCCTTAAAGCCAAAAGCTTCTAAGTCCGTTCCCTCTATTGTTTCTGGTGCTTGTATTGCAGTTATATAAACCCCTTTAGCAGTAATTGGGTTTTTGCGATCTTGATTATCCTCTAGGTAAACACTTGGTAAAAATAAATCATAGCAGCGAACTTGACCATAAGGTGCTTGAGTCGTTACATCTGTTAAGCGAGAAGTAGAACCAGTAAACTGATTATCTCCTAAATCGTTATAATTTAGTACAGGCTTAATTGCTTCTATTAGCTCTGGGTTTAAATCTGCCCTGTTTAATAAATCACTGTAATTAATATCGTATTCAAGAATTAAATTAGACTCTCTCCAATTATCAGTCATTGGGTAAATGCTAAATCTTCCAATCCCTGGAGTTTTTATATTAACTATGTTCTCCGATGGATCATAATAATGGACGATCCCCGTATTTCCGTAAGCGACTAACTCGGCTATCGCTGCTGAATATTTTTTCTTAAAGTTAAATCTTTGGTTTTCAGTTTTAATAATGTTAATCCATGCTTGATTAACTTCGGGTAAAAACTTCTTTAAACCCATTTTGTAAAATTGAGAGCTAAAATTTCTGTCAATGTTTACATAATCCCCACTTGTTGGGAAGCACGCATTTTTAATATTGTTTACCCAAGTCCGATAAATTCTATACAGAATCGGGTCTTTAAGCGTTGAAAATTCATCAATATCTTCTTCTTCAACAACACGCTCAATTAAATTATCATTGTTTATTCTTTGATAAACTACACTGTTGCGATCCGATAAATCAACATCTTCATCTTGCAAGATGACTTTATCTATAATTGCTCTTGAAGTATAAAAATCGTTATTATTTTTTACTGAATTGATTAATGTATTAATATGGCTAGAAAAGGCTTCTAGTTGATTATCTGATATTTCGTTTATATCAAGCTTGTTCACACTTTTTGGTTTGCTGCCATGACCACACTGATATTAGTAAAATGCGTTGCCGTGCCTGCTACTACATATTTTACACGAATAAACTTGTTTAGGTTGTTATCCTTGGAATTTAATTTTTGTTGTAGCGTTGCATTGGGGGAACTTGTCCCTGCTACTACCTGTGTAAAGGCGGTTACGACTGTTCCTGATGGGTTTGTTAAAGAGACTGTTCTAATTCGATGTGCATCTGCTGGATCACCATTCGCATCTATGGTGTCGAACTCTTCTATTGAAATATCGAGTGTGCTAACTGTACCAGTTGTTGATGGCATTAAAAGAAAAAACGAAATATCCCGTAGGTCTCTTGTTGAGAACCCACGGGAATAAAACGTCCCTATCGTACTAGGACTTACGCCATTTAATAAAGCAGTAGTTACATCAGCCATTTTTAGTTAGTTGCAGCAGTTGTAGTATCTAATGCAGATACAACGTAATCAATGTGAAGGACAAACTGTCCTGCGGTAAAAGCACCTGCTGCTATTGTTGCTACAAAGTTTCTATTTGCAGTTGTAGATTTCGCCACAAAAGAAGCTGGGGTCTGTGGAGCAATTACGCTAACTCTTGCCACGGCATCGAGTGCTGGAGCAGCAGTTGCGATTGCCGCCGTTCTTAATGCTGTTGTTGCACCAGTTAAACCAATTGCAAATGTTGAAGTTGTTACTGGTAAGAAGCCAGTTAATACTTCAAGCCAAGCATTAGTAATAATTGCGTTTGCTGGAAGCACTCCGCCTCTTAATTGAATAGTACCAATCGCTCCGCCGTCTGTTGCGAAATCATAATGTATCGCTAAACTTTGCTTAACTGTTGCAGTTATCCCGTTGTAAGATGTGACTGGAGTACCATTTGCAGCGTTAGCACCAACTGCTAATATATCAGTTCTACCTGTTGTTATTGGAGCAATCGTATCTTTCGTATCAACTCCAGTAACATCAACTAAATCTGTTGCGTTTGCTGCTCTAACGCCAACAATGTTTAAATTTGTTCTTGCCATTTTAAAATCTCCTATAGGGTAAGTTACACTTAAAGTATATTTCTATTTTTAATAATGCAAGAATTTACGTTTCGGCTTAGGTGTTCTCGTAAGAGTATTGCCCTTTAATAGAGGAAATACGTTAATAAAAGCATAACCGTAAGCATCCATTAAGTGGTCATAAAATCCATCTTTTTTCGGTTCGTCTTTAATATGATATGCTCCTTCTTTTGGCATATCATAAACCCAACCTGTTTCAAATGTTTCAACAAATAAGCCGTTTCGTTTATCTCCATTTTTAGAAATAAACATTCCCCCTGCGGGATTAACGATTATTCCCATGGCATCCCCTACCCTGCGAGACATTTTATTCCGTATTGCAGCCGCTCTATCTGATGGAGCTGATTTAATTCCATGAACTTTTCGTTTAAAGAATTTTTCTAATATTTTAAATGCAGGCGGTGCAGTACCTTGGCTATTCGATGATTTCCCTGCTGGATCTGCGTGTAATATAAATTCTGCATCAGGGAAATGAGTAGTAATATATTCAGCGATTAAAGCCATGAAATTTTCTAATTCCATGTCTTCCGCCAAAATTCCATCATGCAAAATACACCGATTTAAAGAATCCTTTTGGAAAAATACAACTGCTGGGTAATGTGACCCAAAGTCAATGCCAACATGCAAAGGCAAATCTTCATCATAAGGGTAATCTTTGTACGGCTCACAATGAATTTCTCTAGAAAATTCGGGAATTACAGGCTTGCCAACTGGAACAGTAAACTTAAGTTCATATTCTTGATCCCAAGTATAAGTATCAACCCCTGATCCTCCAGGTATCGGCTCTCCATTCGGATAAGCCCCATAACGTTCAGCATGATACCATTCGTCACTACGCTTAAACGGGTTAGCGGTATAATGAAGCTGTAATACGGTTTGATTATATTCATTGCGGTATTTAGCCAAGCCTGTCATTAACTTTTCGATCTGTGCATTTTTAGCAATTTTGGTTACAAGCTCTTGAAATTTAGTACCAAAGCGTGGAGTTGATACTAAAGCTGCTCTCCCTCCACCTTCTAAAGCAGGCTTTAAAGCTTTTAAGTTTTGATCTACATTTTGTTGAAAAGCTAATTCGTCATAGAAAGCATTAGTAATAGTTAAACCCCTGCATTTATCGGAACCTGATGGTAATGCGGTAATTGTTGAACCAATTATAGGGTTTCGCATTTCAGAAACTCTAATCTCTTTTCCTTCGGTTAATTTAGGGTAAGGAAAGCGAAAATCTAACTTATCGTATACCGCTTTACATCGAGTTGAAATTACTTTTTTAGCCCGATCTTCATTTATTGAAACAATGACATTTTCAGAATAGGGAACAAATAAAAGCTGATGTACCATTAATGTACTAAAAATATGCGTTGCCATCATACGCCTTGTTTTATTAACGACTATAACTTTATTTTTAAAGTATTCATCAATTAAATGCTTAATATAAGCGTAAGGAGGAAAGCGTTTTAATGGACTACCTCTGTCCGATTCATCAATCGTAAAGACTTGTTCAACCATCCAAAGAAAAGGGTCATTCGCCCATTGGGTCATTTTTAGAGTAATAAACTCAGGCGTAAAATCTTCATTAGTGTATAATCTATCTAAAATCATTCAAGCAATTTTGGTGGTTGGTATTTCGCTTCAAGTAACTTTTCTGCCTCTGCACTTGGTAATTGATTCTTTTGAGACATTTCAATAATAATCTTATACGCTTCATCTTGCCCGCCTTTAACTTCTTTTTTCGGGGTTAATTGATCCGTTGCTTCACCAAACATCTTCATTATCTTAATGCTTTCCTTAAAAACCGTTTCATGTGAAATCCCATAAGCTTCTGGATCTTCAATATATTTATCCATTTTAGCCTGTAAATCTTCTACCGTTTGAGCAAGCTTTGGTATTAACTGCGTGTACTTATCTTTAACTTCTTTATTCTCTGCCATAAGCTCCTCAAATATTTCACTTTCCGTTTTACGTAAAGATTTATCCCTTAATTCCTTAACTAATTCTTGTACTGGTCTTGAACAAGATATACTTTTTGCAGTATCTTCGGGGATATTCAATCTTGTAGCTACAGTTTTATACCCATAACCTTGAGCTAATGCCTTAACTGCTTTTTCGTAAACTTCTTTCCCTAACTCATCGTGCATTTGGGCTTGGGTTTTTAAAGATTCTTCTTTCTGTTTATTTGCTTCCCTAAACTTACGAAGATAAGCCTTTTCCCCAATCTTAAACCTTTCAGAAAATCCATAACGGTGCATTATGTTTAAAATAATTGCGTTATCTTTCTTTCTATGCCCTAGTTCTGATAGCTTTTCTTTATAAATCCGTAAAGCAATATCGCCAGTAGGACGAATTTTACTGCTTCTATTTGGATCTTGGCGGAAAGCAATAAATACTTGCCATAAATCTTGAATCAATTTGTGGTCTAAATGTTCAGTATCAAATATTGGCAGCGTTTCGGGTAACGGTTCAATGCGTTTTACCATGTGTGCCACTCCGTTGGGGTTGCAATTAAATTAATAGTCGCATGGCTTCCACTAAGCGTATATGTACTGCTACCATTAATCGTTTGCGTACCAAAAGCATCTAAAACAATAGAGTTCCCCGATCCATCCTTCATAACAATATAAGTTTGCCCAACTGGAATTGTGGCAAGATCAGGTAAATTTAGAGTTCGATTACCCGATAAATTATGAAATTCAAGAAAGTGATCTTGATTGGGAACAATTGTGTAATTAGTATTATCAATTCTTCTGTAAATGTAACGCCCAAGTCTATGCTCCGTATTCTTTTCAGAAGCTTTATTGAGATCACCTTTATCTAAATCGTAAAAATTGTTAAATGGCATTGACTCTATACTAACCTACTTTTCGGTTTCCCCCATTAAATGCCTTAATGCTGTCATTAAAACATGGTTCTGTATTTGCATTTCTAGTGAAAGTTTATAAATAACTTCCTCTATCGTTAATTTTTTTAATTCGGGATTAAAAGGCGTATACTCAGTTAATTTTTTATTCAATTTTTCCAATTCGCCAATGCAAAAAGGAATTACCCAAGCTTCTTCATCCTTCGGCTTTTCAGGTCTCAAAATCTGCTTTATATTACCTTTCTCATCTAAAACAAATACATCAGCTCCATTAACTTCTTGGATTGAAATATCTGTAACTTTCTTTAAGCCATCCTCCGCTTTCATGTCATCCAGTAACACCCCAAGAAACATCTCCCCAACAGAAGTTATTGAACTTAACGCTTCCTGAATCTTATTTATCCCATCTTTAATTTCATTCTTTTCTCGCTCCTTATCATTTGCGTAAGGCTTTACGTGATGCATTGCAAAAGCTGCACGCTCTAAATTTTTCTTTAAAAATTCTATCTGATCAATTCTCATTCTCTTTTTCCTTT
>JAAOEI010000600.1_pt1 | contig 13663 bp, 22 predicted proteins | sample 7059261 | NCBI WGS metagenome assembly JAAOEI01 (sample SAMN14008812, study PRJNA610033) | viral metagenome | isolation source: viral particles filtered from seawater | place: China: Hangzhou Bay, Yangshan Deep Water Harbour | collected 2017-10-31
GAGGCGCAGGTCACCGCGCTGGCACCAGCCTCACCCGCAGCCGCATCCGCAGAGAAGGCTGCGATGTACGCACGGTCAATGGCCCGATTCAGGGCATTGGCCGCCGCAATCGCATACTCGCTGTTGGGATCGATGAGCATGCGGATCTTGTCCTGCTGATCGACGAGAGCGTTCCAGACCTTATCGGTCGGCACGACCATGCGCCGTGAGTGGGCGGGATCGAGCAACACGGTATCGGCATGGCGAGCCGTCTTATCGACCGCCTCTTCCAAGCCGAGCCGCTCAAAGAAATGCGCCTTGCCCTGCAAGGTCTCTTCGCGGAACAACCCGCGCAGCTTCGCCTTCCCTGCCTGCTGATACAGGTGGGTGACGTTCGCTTTAAACTGTAATGTCCGTGCCTGTTCGACCGAATCATACGCTGCCATAATACCCCTCCATAGAAATGATGAATCCTACCACGCACTGTTGCGGCAGATTTTCCTCATCGAGGGTCTGGCCTTGCCCGTCTCGTGGGCCTCCCGCCTCGTCTGTCCGAGGTGTCGCACGGGCCTTGCGGCTTATCGTGCGGCGGTCAGTTCCAGTAACGCTTGCCGTAGCGCCTTCGCTCGGTCCACCGCGGCATCATGGTTCGGGTCGTTCGCCTTCCAGTAGGGGCCGTTTGCATCCTGCATCATCTTATCGAGTTCGGCCTGGAGTCCGACGACCCCACCATCCTCACCCATGCCTTCACGCCCTCCGACGATCAACCCTTCCTCCATCAGCGACTTGCCAATCTTCGCCAAGGCCTTGACAAACGCGGGATTGTTCGACACACCCGCCTGGTCGAGGGTCTGCATCATATCCTGATCGAAGTACGTCATCGCCGTGCGGCGAGACAGGCCGAGCATTTGCGGCGAGGCCGCGCCCCAATCCTTCTGCAAGGTGTCCATACAGGCTTGATAGGCCTGGTTCTGGTCCACCGCTCGTGCGCTCTGCTGCTGGAGGTCATACGCCACGAGGCCTTCGGCTTGCGCTTGCGTCAATCCGAGCTTATGGGCCACCGACTTGAAGCCTTCTGCGCGAGCGGCATCCCACGGCACCCCAGAATCCGCAGCGGGGGCGTTGATCTTGTACCCATCTGGGGCATCAGGCCGACCGAGCCGCTTATAAATATCCGCCAGCTTGGCATCGCGGTCTGCCGGCGTATCCTTCTCATTCGGGAGTCGAATCGACCCGCCAATGAGCTTCTGTGACTCTATGAGACTCTCAGCCACCGCTGAGACATCCTTGTTCCGAAAGTTCTGCAACGTGGGATTCGCCCGTAACCCATCGGGTAACGACTCAAACCACGACGACGGCGCAGGCGCACTGGGCGCAGGATCGGCTGTGATGACCGATTGTCCTGTCAGTTCGTCAGACATACTTACTCCTCAAGAAGTGAATCGGGCGAGACCGTCGCCCTCGGATCATGCGCGAGTGCGATGAGTTCATAAATCGCGGCCACGACCATGTGGCTGCCGATATTGACATGCGACCCATACGGGTCGCCAGCGAGATAGAGGTTGCGTGAAAAGTACATTTTATCCAATTCTCGCAACACCGCTTGCCCACTTGGGGTGCTAAAGGTCGTCGCAAACTGCTGCGCGGTCGCCAGATCATTCCGTGTAAACTCGCTCACGCCTGGCCCTCACCCGCTCGTGGCACCATGCCGGCGGCTTGTGCGGCCTGCGCCATATTCTTCATATTGCCGGTCGTGAGTTGGCCCATCTCCGCCTCCGCACGGGCGGCCTCAGCCGATTGCCGCTGCCCGCGGATCTGGTCACGCACATCAGGACTCCGTAAGAGCTTCGCAGGAATCCCGTTCGTCTCCGCCATCAGCCGGAATGTCTCATCGGTATCCAGATTATCGGTCACGGTCGGGTCAGCCGCGGCCAACGGACCCGCCACCTGCAACGTCCGCTCAATCGCGGTCACAGTGCTGGTCCGCTGGACACGGGTGAGGGGCGATTCGTACTCGACATCAATCGTCGCCAGCCCTTGCGCTTGCGCTTCCTGCATGAGTGGCGGCGGCTCAGGAATTTCTCCACCGGCCCACATTTCCTCAAACACAAAATTGAGCAGCGGTCGGGCGTACTCTTCCTTCAGTCGTCCGAGTTGTGGCCCCAAACGTCGCTGCATGATTTCCAAGAGACTCTGAATTTCAAACGCCGTCATGTACGGCTTATTCGGGAGCTGAATCTGGTCGGCGAAGAAGGCGGTGCGAATCATATTGCGGAGCTGCTCCTCTTGGAACTGCGCCACATCAAACTTCGACGAAGTCTGAAACTCCCGCACCGCATCGAGATTCCGCACCACGGTGCGGGTGCCGGCGGTCATGCGGAGTTTCCCAATCACACCATCATCAACCGTCAGGATCGGGGGGTCAATCGCCTTGGCCCATTGCTTGAAGCGCATCTCGACCGCACGGTTCAGTGAGGCCGTATCAGGATACGCCACATCGCCTTGCCCGGTGCCATACTCTTCGTCGCTTGATTTATCCCAGCGCGGCACGAGGTATCGGAAATTCCGATAGGCCGTCGCATGGAGTTCTTGTTTGGATTCCTTTTCAAAATACCGCGACTCATATTGCTGCCGGTCACTGGTACGCTGCTTATACGGCTGCATCATGTGCAGAATCGTCACCATCTCATCAGGGGATTTGTCCAGCTTATTTTGTAAGCGGTCGCTGAGACGATTCGCCCACTGTGAGGCTACCGCATGGAGTGGCAAGGTAAACTCACGACACACGGTCTTGATCGAACCATCCGCTTCTTCAGAGAGCGTGTATTTCCCAATCGGCATCGTGCGAAACCGGAAGCCCCCAAATCCACCCGTCGGAGCGATCTTCGATTCCATCCACATACACCCAGTGCCGAACACGACCAGGTCTTGGTAGAGCTGATTCGATTCGCTCCCAAAGTTGCTCTGTTGCAGCGCAAGAAACATCCGTTGCGCGACCGCTTCCAACCACATCTGCGTTTCCCAATCCTCGTTGAGCGGTTGGTGACGCATCTTCAATCCGAAGAATTGAAATTCCGTCGAAGTAAAGGAACCAGAGAGGGCCGACGCGAGGTCGTGGGCCGCCTGCAACGCCGTACCATCAAAGAGTTGTTGGGTGCGTGGCGTCCCTGGCGTATAGTGCCACCGAATCGAGGCTCGCGTCGGGCGCATGAGGTGCGCCAGATTTTGCCATTTCTGCTCATAGGTCGAGCGCCGCTGCATTTGGGCGTCGTACCGCTTGAAGTACCGTGAGGTCGCGTCCGAGGAGAGGAATGGTAATGCCATTAGCCTAACACCGACCTTCTTGCTGGGGCGGGCTGCAACGTCGCCGGGCTAATCCCGACCGCCGACGCCCCAGGCATGACATTGCTCAACACAGAGGCTTGGCGTCTCGCCGCTCGTTGACGCCGGGCTTCCGCTTCGGTACTCTGCGCCGCATTGCGAGCCGCTTCCGCCGCGGCATCCACGGTGTTGGGGCTGATCGCTTCGGGGAGTTTCGGGGGACGATTCGCCATCGCTTGATACGCGGTGCTGCCCGCTGTAAGGGCTGTGCTGCCTAAGAGAGCTTGTCCCGCCGTGAGGCCGGAGGAGGCCGCTTCTGCCGCGGGGGCCGCGGCTACAGCGGGAGCGGCAGTCTTCGCGGCTTCAGCCGCAAGTGCTGCGGTGGTCATTGGTGTGGATGCAGTTGTATAAGGTTGAGCGGCTGCCACAAAATTAGCCGCCTCCTGCGAGACTTCACCTAGTTTACTAGCAGCTTGGATTGTACTGCCCGTCTGTTCAATCGCATCCCCAACTTCCGCAGCGTGGGCGGCGGTGGAGCCGAGATGTGATGCGAGTCCCGCGCCCGTCGCCGCAGCGGCGGCTGCGCCCGCCACCTTGCCAAGGATGCGGGCGGTCTTCGTATCGAGACTGCGGTTCAGATCTTCACGCATGCCAGGGGCGGTCACGCCACTCATCGTCGCTGCATTGATCGTACTCTTCGTCATTTGGCGCATCTGTGCGCCACTGAACGGCACGTTCACGCGGCCACGGTCGAAATCGACAATGCCGGCGGTCAGCGCCGAGCCGAGATCTTTAAAGACTTGTCCGACGCCACCACCCATAATCCGCCTCCCTGTTCTGTCCACCCTGCACGAATTATACCACGCTGTCAAGTCTTTTAATACCGACTCACCTCGGCCCCGTCCAGGTCGTCCCCAAACTCCGACTCGTACTCGCCCTGCCGGTCGTGCATCGGATCGAAGTCCGTCTGATAAAAATTTTGAATGCGTTCCGTTTTCGTGTCTTTCAGGCCGAGGCAGAGGGTCGCCAGGGCGCTCGCCGCATGGGACGCCCAGTTATGATGGGGCTTGTTCTCGTACTCCTGCTTCTCGTCGTTATATTTCTTATGGTAGCTCGCCAGACAGTCCGTCCCGCTATGCCCACGATAGCGCACCTTCCCGACCCGTTCATCGTGGAACCGCATCCGTGGGAAGAGTCGGCGCACGACGCCGATACTCTCATCGACGGCGAGCTTCGGGGTCCGCACGACCGACACCCCCACCTCTCGAAACGCCTTCACCGCAATCTCCTCGGCGCTGCGTCCGGTTCCCCATTCCGTCTTGGCCGCATCGTGCGGGAGGTAGACGGTGGCGTGTCGCCACGGGAAGTCCATCGTATGGCGAAAATAATGGAAGAAGTCCTCGCCGGAGGCCTCATAGTACTCGATCAGCCGGATCTCGTCCTCAATACACTGGGCATACCAGATCGCCGTCTGGTCATCGACGCCCAAATCCCACCCGCTCACCACGGGATAGTCGGGGTGATACGGGAAATGGCCCACCCGCTCCGTCACGAACGCCTCCGCCAGCAGCCGCCCATAGTAGCTCCCCTGCATGGGGGCATCAAAACTACAGTAGTACTCCTGGGCCGCGAGGTCCGGGTCCATCCCCTGCTCGATTTCCTGCTCAATGAAGGCCGGCGTAATCACCGGCGTCCGGCCATCCTCCAGCGTCGTCTGGTCAATACTCAGATGCGAGAGGAACCACTCCTGCGGATGCTCTTTCGCCACCTGATAGAGCCGGTAGCCGTGGTTCCGGCCCCGCGGGGTGTACAAAAACCATGCCCAGCCGCCGTTTTCTGCGAGAATCGGGCGGGTGAGATCCCACGCCATCGGATTTTGGACGGGATATTCCGTAAAGAGGCATCCGACGGGGTTGATCCCGATGAGATTCTGATTGATATTATCCGTGCCGACGAGCTGCACAATCGACCCGTTCGTGAATTCCAGCCGCAACTCCGTCTCGTTCTTACCTTCGGTGCCGGGCTTCAGCAATTCCTTCGGGATATAGTCCAGGAACGGCGTCCCCGTCTTATCCATGCCCTTCCACACGATCTTCTTCGCCAGCGAGAACGTCGGGAAATAATAATTATACAGCCCCACCCGCGTCAGCGCCCCCTGGATCAGGAGCTGCAACCCATGCAGATCCTTCCCGTGACGCCGCGGCCAGATGCACACGCCCCGCAGCATCCCGTTCGCCCGCGCCTTCAGCGACGGCACCTGATACGGCCTCGGCTGAAATTTAAACTGGACCGGCGTTCCTCGTCGTGCCATCAGCCTTGCGTGTTCCCCGTCGTGCCATCCGTCTCCTCGACCACCTCAGCCTCCAGGACATCCGGCTGCATCCACGCCGGGAGGTCCAGCGTATGCACCACCGTCACCACCTGCTTCGCCGGCGGCGCTTGCACCCCCAGCAACGTCGTCAACGCCTTCGCCGCATTCAACTGCGTCCGATGGTCCGGCACCGTCCGGGTATCCGTGACCGTCCCGTGACAAGCAAAAAATTGGGTCGTCTGCGCGGATAGCAGGGCCACCTGCTTGTCCACCACTTGCTTCGCCACCTCCGCCAGCATCGCCTCCGTATACCCCGCTTGCGTCAGCAGCCGCTCGCGCAGCGACTCGTCGGTCCCATAACCCATCGGGGACCGTGATAACGTCGGTAAATTCTGGGTAGAGGCTCGCCCGGAGGAGGAGGAATTCGGACGGGTAACAGACATCAATCACCTTTCCCTGATAGCGGTGTCGGTGCGGCTGGAGGCCCAACTGCTTCGCCGCATACCGCAAGGACAGTGGGGTGCGCCCCAGCGAGAGCGCCGCCGCGTCCCACCACACCGGCAGCTCCCACGGCTCCACCCACTCACTCAACCGCACCTGCATGAGATGGCTGTACCAGAGACGGGGCCATTTGTCAATCCCCCAAAAATGGGGAGTTAGGCGAAGGTCTAGACGCGAGAATCGGAGCCCCGCTTTTTCCCCCTCCCCCCCCTGCTTTTCGATTCCGGTACCATATCCGGCCTTGCTCCCATGCAAACGCCATGCCTACCTACCGGCCCCAGTCGGGGGCCGTGGTATGGGATATGCTATCGCAAACGCCATGCCAGAGAGGGGCCGGCACCGGCGGCATGGCTTATGCAATACATTATTATAATAGCAGCTGGGGCATTTTGCCACACTTCGCATAATCCGGGGCATTATGCCACAGCTCCCCTGAGAGTGGGGCATTTTGCCACAGTCTGTTAACGTGTGGGGCATTTTGCCACACTACGGAGTGGCGTGTTACCTTTTGGTAACTATGGAATTCCTCCATAATAATGCAATCCTCTCTCACGCTACCAATGTTGAGTTAATCCGGCCAATGTGGTCAATGCGACAAAACCAGGACGGATAGGACGCTTCAGGCCACTTCTCTATTAATACGCTTATACGCTTTTTTTTTAGGGGGATAATATAAAAAAACGGTTAATCCGTCATATCCGGCATGAATCGTAGCATGGCATGATAACTACTTGCGTATAAGCTTGGCATGGAATCATGCTACGCGATGCGATAAAATAAAATGAAAATAAATGAAAATAAGTGTTGACAATGCGTAAATAGAGGTGTATAACGGTAATCATTAAGGCTTGCAATACCGCAAGCCAAAACCGAAAGGGGACAACACCATGTTATTAACACGAGAAGAAGCAAACGCGAAACTCGCGAAAAGCTCAGGTTCAGAGTACGAAATTGTCTCATTATTTCTCCAGCCCGGCGAAACGGATGGAGTGAACCTTTGTCCGTTCTCGACGCCAGAATGTCTGGCAGTGTGTTTGCATACCGCTGGCCTAGCAGCGGTATTCCCTTCCATTATCGAATCGCGTCAACGGAAAGCGCGAGAATTCGTCGCGAACCGTCGAGCATTTATCGAACGAGTCCGGCATGAACTGAGACTCGCGCAACGAAGAGCGGACAAACATGGGAAAACATTGGCCGTTCGCTTGAACGGAAGCCAGGAAATTAAATGGCCGAAGTCGATCTATCAGGAATTCCCACGAGCACAATTCTATGACTATGCGAAAAACCCTGATAGCCATACGGAAGGCAATCACCATATCACGTTCAGCTTCTCTGGAGAAAACTTAGGCGAGTGCCTGAATCGCCTTGAGCATGGCGAAAACGTGGCGGTTGTCTTCGATTCGCCGAATTTTCCGACAACGTGGAACGGGTTTCCCGTGATTGACGGCGATAGATCGGATCTTCGGTTTTTAGATCCGCCAGGGGTTGTCGTCGGACTCAAGGCCAAAGGCGAAGCGAAAACCGCACCAACTGGCGGTTTCATCCAAATTACCAAGAAGAAGGGAGTCTAACCATGATCTACCAAGCTAACGAATTTACCAACACGCAATGGTCGACCGCGCAAGAGAAGGCCGATTTCGCGAATAAACTCAGGGAATTTATCTACAGTGATTATAACAAGAGGAAATTTACGAAGGCTTTATACCGGAGACTCTCGCAATGTTTCGGACATATCGCGCACTACAACCAACATGGTTTTTGGCAAGTGTGGTTTGAGGATGTCGACAAACAGCGGGAATTTGAGCAGCATATGCAACGGTATCGACCATATGGCGATCCTGCTTGGACCTATGTCGATGTAGAGAAGGCCATACAGCGAGACTGTTTCGGAAAACACTAACCAGGATGGAGGACTGAATCATGTTGAAGGAATGTAAAGAACGCACCATTAATCAACTAGATCGGCAGATCGGCAATGGCGAAGCCTTGGAACAAACCGGTGACGCGGACTGGGGATTCTGGGCAATCGTTCGGAGTGTATCGCCACAGCGGAGCTTCCTCTTTCATCAAAACTCCGATGGAATTCGCTGGGCCTGGAGTGGTACGAGCCACGAGGTGGAGGAACAGTTTCAGGCCATTAACGAAGAATTCGGACAGGTCGAAGAGGAAGAAAACTGAATATAGAAAGAGGAGGACTGAATCATGGCATATGAATTTAATGTAAAGCAATTCGACCTGATCTATGCCGGGCTCGTGGGGATGGAAGCACAAGCCAAGCATCATGCTGACTGGCATTATCTGGAGCAAATTCAAACACTCATGCAATCTCTGATGGCGCAATTACCGGAAAGTGAGGATTAATCCTATGCTAACAGAACGTCAACACAATTTGATTTATCTGGCTCTTTGCGATTATTACGATCAGGCCGAAGAGGAAGGGTACGATGGATTAGCAGCGGAAATTAGTCAAACGCAAGAAGCTCTGAACGCACAACGGAGGCAAGAATCATGGTGACCTTACAGCTGACTGAGGATCAGTACGATCTCATTACCGGAGCCTTGACGATATGCGAACAGATGGCCATGTTTGACGGCCATGTCACGTATCAATGGCAACTGCACGCATTGCATGAGGAGTTGGAACAGCAACGGGGAGCGCAAGCAGCGTAAGCAGCAAAGACAGGCGAATTATTATTCATTACAAGGGGGGGTGCATCATGGCAATTCGCACGTTCAAAACGAAAAATTTTATCATTGCGATCACGGCAGAGGTGGACGATGACCTCGATTACTCATGGGATGAGACGGGGGAAGTGGAGGCAAAAGTGGCGTCAGGCAAATGGCTCTCATTTGCGGCCCGTGCGTCCGTATGGTTTCGCGGAGTGCGGATCGGCGAGGACTGGCTATTTGGCTGTATCTATGAGCGCGAACAGGATCTGGACCGAGGCTATCAACGGGATTTAGTGCGGGAAGCGATACGTGAAGCCAGAGCATTTCTGGAGAGTGCGGCAGCGGTCTAGCCCCCACCCGTAGGGGGTGAGTGTTTACTCACCCCCTATATTTTGGGGCTTGACGAATTAACGGATTGGTGAGAGAGTATCCCGCGATGGAGGCCATACTCAAAGAATTGATCGCATTGCGAGTCCCGGTTGGGTGTGCGCTCGCATTCGGACGCAGTCTCACTATCGCAGCCGAGGCCGCGCCGAATATCGCGGATATGCAGCAGCGGTTACATGATGAGCAAGTCACAATGCTTGTAACACAAAACAGAAATGGAGGTGTGCGATGAATCAGATCGATGCGATTGCCGAAGTGTTGTCGGAAAATGTTGGGTTCACGCGAGGCGCAGTCAACCCTGATACGCAGGGTTGGCGTGACATAGTGGAATGGCTCTTTGAGATGCCAGAGGTGCGCGTTGCGCTCGTCGAGCGGTACGGGGATCGCATTACCGAGTATGCCGAGCGAGTGGAGGAGGCGTATGAGCGGGACGCTGAACGGGAGCGTGTGGCGGCGATGGAGAGCCGCCTGGATCAGCATTATTTCGAATTGGCCAAAGCGATCACCAGACAATATGCGCGGAAGCTGAACGAAGGGAGGAGTTAGCATGCTGACACGGCAACAACTGGAGCAGGTCGAGCAGTTGCAGCGTGAGTGGGAGGAGGCCGACCGAGCGATCCGCGAATCGGTGGGCAGGACACGGTGGCAATACGCGGCCAGAGGCGGGGTGGAGCAGCACTTTTACCAGCGGCTCGCGGAGGTCTGTGAACCAGATCTGACCGACTATTCGCCTGATGAGGCGGGTGCGTGTGGTCTGAACTGGTGGCGAGAAATTGTGCGCGAACGCTATGTCATGGCGCGAGACATTATTCAGAAAGGGGAGGAGCTGTAAGATGAAACCGAAATTGTGTAGCAACCCGAAGTGCGCTCGTGAATTTGAACCCAATACCACTTGGCAGGCGTATTGCCGAAACGCCTGTCGCGTCGCGACGTTTCTGCGTGTCCAGCGTGAGAAAGCGAAGGAGGCGAAAGCATGATTACCGAGGCGCAACGGCAGCAGCGGGTCAACGGGGTCGGATCGAGTGATATTCCGATCATTCTGGGCGAGTACAAGAAGTATGGCAAAGACGCCGACTCATTGTTCCTCGCCAAGACCGGCCAGCTACCAGACGAGCCGCCGTCCGAGGCGATGGCATGGGGAACCCTCTTGGAGCCGGTTATCCGTAGTATGGTTGCGAAGCAAGAGGGGTGGATGGTGTCTGACGATACGGCCACGTACACGATGCCCGCGCCAAACGAGTGGGCCTATGCCCACCCAGATGGACGCATTGAATTGCATAAGACGAGGCGTGGACGTGGCGTGTTGGAAATCAAGAACTCACGGTTTTACTCAGCCAAGAACGGCCCCAGTACGGCCCACCTCGCCCAGCTCCATTGGCAGATGGGCGTGTGCCGTGCGGATTATGGCATCCTCGCCGTGTTGGAGGCGGGGCAGGCTCTGCACCTCACCGAGCATGAGTTCGATCAAAGCATCTTCGATGCGCTGTTTGAGAAAGCGCATGACTTCTGGCGTACCGTTGAGGCGTGGCGCAGACTGAACAATCAGGAGGTGGCGTGATGGATATTCCCGTGTATGCACTCATGCGGGCGGCGGAACAGCGAAGACAGACCCCGCAGATGCCACAGGTCTGGCCCTGGATGGTGGCATGGAGCATCGTCAGCATTCTCACCTATATGATTATTGAGGAGATCATACGATGAACGAACTGACCACGAGTGTGACGAACGAACAGTTGGAACTGGTGCGGAACACGGTGGCGAAGGATGCGAGTCCTGCCGAACTGAAACTCTTTCTCTATGATTGCCAGCGACAGGGCGTCCACCCGCTTGACAAGCTGATTCACTTTACGAAGCGGGGTGGGCGGTATGTCCCGATCACCAGCATCGATTTTCTGCGCCGTCAGGCAGGATCGACAGGGGCGTATGCCGGAGCCGATGATGGCGTGTTCACCGGCGAGGCAGGGAAGCCGGGATTCGCCTGTAAACTGGTAGTCTACCGCATCGTGCAGGGCGTCCGCTGTGACTGGTCAGCCACGGCACGGTGGGAGGAGTACTATCCCGGTGACGCCCAAGGGCAGATGTGGCGCAAGATGCCGCATGTCATGTTGAGCAAGGTGGCGGAGTCCCTCGCGCTCAGGAAAGCCTTTGCCGATGTCCTGCACGGGCTGTACACCAAAGAAGAAATGGATCAGGCGGGAGCCGAAAAACCCGCGAAGGATACCCGCTCCCTGAAGGAGAAGCTGGGACTCCGAGTAGACGAGGAGCCGTGTAAGCTACCGACCCCTCTCGACGAAGATCCCACCCCGCTCACGGATGCGGTCATTACGGCGGAGTGGCCGCCACTCTCGCCAGAGCAGAGCCAGATTGGGCAGCATCTCACTGACGTATTCCCCGGCGTCGAGGTCACGTTCCGGCCACCGGCGAAGGTATACGATGAGCCACAATATCCGATGGAGCCTGGGCCGGCCTGCACCGCCACGATGAAGCACGGCGTGGAGCAGGTGCAGGAGGGATTCCCCGTGGGCAAACATAAGGGCGAACCGATGGACACGATCCCAGCGGGATACCTCAAGTGGGCCAGCGAAAATATGACCAACGCCGCCGCGAGGACGATGGCGGTGCAGGAACTGGAACGCCGAGCGGAGGTGGGTGCATGAATGAACTGATAGACATATGTCTCGCCGCACGACTTACGGAGAAGAAGGTCACATTGCTGACATTGACCCGCTGGTACACGGGGTTTGTGTTGGCGGTCACGAAGAATGGGATCACGCTCATTAACCCGTTCGTTGCCGGTGTGGGGGTGGGGGGGAAACAGTGTAGCTGCCAGGATTTTTTTGTCCCGTTGGCGCACATTGAGAGCGCAGGTGTCTTAGAGGAGCCATGACCGAAGCGGAGACGAGCCGCCAGATTCAATTGGCGGCCTCACGGGTCGGATGCCGACTGTTTCGCAACACGGTCGGCGTCCTCCCTGATGGGCATGGGCGGAGGATTCGGTTCGGGTTAGCCGTGGGGAGCAGCGATCTAATTGGGTTTGCGATGCGGGGCGGCGTGGCGGTGTTTCTGGCGGTCGAAGTGAAGTCCGCGACAGGCCGCGCCACCCCACAGCAACTGCATTTCCTTGACGCCGTGCGCCGTGCGGGAGGGATTGGCGTCTTGGCACGGAGCGTGGATGATTTTACCGCGGCGGTGGCCGCATGGGAGCAACAGTATGGATATGGATGCAGTCCGCACACAGACCGACATTGTGGCGGTGATCGGGAGCCGGGTGCCGCTGACCCGGCGGGGGCATGAGTTCGTCGCACGATGCCCGTTCCATGAGGATTCGACACCCTCCTTTTATGTGATTCCAGATAAGGCATTTTACCATTGCTTCGGGTGTTCGGCATCGGGGGATGTCGTGGCATTCATTCAACGGTTCGACGGCGTGGGATTCATGGAGGCGGTGGCGACGGTGCAGAAGATGGGGCCGATGCCTACGGCGGCCCTTGAGGGGCGCACCGCCTCGCCCAAGGAGCCAGACTGGGTGACAGAGGTGCCGCCACCCACGGCCCCGCGTCCCCATACGATGGTCACGCCGCATCATGGCGCACCGGTAGCCGAGTGGTGTTACCGGACGCTGGACGGGGCCGTATGGGGCTATGCCGCACGATATATGGTGGGAGGCCGGAAGGCGATCCTCCAATGGACCTACGGGCGTAGCGCAGGGGATACCTTCGCACGGTGGGCCTGCCGGCACTTCTCGAAGCCACGCCCCCTCTATGGGTTAGAGCAGGTCGCGCATGTGCATCAGCCAGTTATTGTGGTCGAGGGAGAGAAAACGGCAGAGGCCGCCAAGCGGGTATTCCCGAATGCCGTGGTCCTGTCATGGCCTGGGGGCGTGGCGGCGGTGAAGTATGCCGACTGGTCTCCGATTGCGGGGCGTGAAGTCTTGGTGATCCCCGACGCCGATGCGCCAGGAGCCGTTGCGGGAACGTGGATTTGTGAGCATCTCGCGCAACTGGGGTGCGCGGTGCAGATCGTCACGCCCGAAGCGGATCGGCCTGAAGGGTGGGATCTCGCGGATGCCGTCGAGGAGGGATGGGGGGAGCGTGAGGCCGGCGCATGGCTCGACGCCCACCGCCGCCCGTTCCTCGCAGCCGGTCCCCCGCCAGAAGCCCCGCCGATCCCGCCCCCGCCGCCCTCGCCCTTTAGCGAGGATGCGCTGGCACAGCAGTTTGTCGAACGCTACCATGACCATGCGAAATTCTCCAAAACATGGGGCTACTGGCTCCTCTGGCATGGCTATCGGTGGCGGCGGGATGAGAAGGATGTCGTGAGAGAGGCGGCGCGGAGTCTCCTCTGCGATGTCGTGAACAGCGAGGCGGGGCGGGTGATGCCGGAGTCCATGCGCCGGAAGGTGAACAGCCTCCATATGGTGAATGCGGTGGCGTCGGTGGCGAGTTTCAGCCCACAGGTGGCGACCACGGTGGACCAATGGGATGCCGACCCGTG
>JAAOEI010000601.1_pt1 | contig 13649 bp, 16 predicted proteins | sample 7059261 | NCBI WGS metagenome assembly JAAOEI01 (sample SAMN14008812, study PRJNA610033) | viral metagenome | isolation source: viral particles filtered from seawater | place: China: Hangzhou Bay, Yangshan Deep Water Harbour | collected 2017-10-31
GTGAGATCCACACAAAGAAGTTCCTAGCTGAGTACACTATAGCACAGAAGAATCGTACAGCAGAACAGATCCGTGAAGAACGCTTTGAAGCTAGAGCGGCAATGGGTCCGGGCGTTGAGATGGTCAACATCATCACAGGCGAACGCTACACGACGTAAACACAACGAGACACGGAAGGCAAAGACAATGAAACCAATGACACGAGAAAAAGCACTACGGGTATTAGAGAACTCACCGGGCAACGACAAGGTTGCAAAGATACTCGCACTCGACCCCGGCACAATGATCGACGTTTTAATGGCGTTGAATCCGAAAGCAGGAATAGTTGACATTGCCAAGTGGCACGACCGGGTTACCAAGTAATGAAAAAAGCACATCGACACAACAAGGCAACACCCTCACTGTCCCGCTCGTGGAATCGCAAGATGAAGCGGGTCGGTGAGAAACGCACAAGGCGCGAAGCAAAAAATTTACTGCGCTAACTAGACAAAGACACGGAGGCAAGACAATGACATTCGACGAGTTTGTACAGAAAGAACACACCCGCAGAGTTGCACACCTTGTGCGGTTCGCAAAGGCAGAGAACGTCAAGCCGACGCTCGCAGACACTGTTGAGATTTTCGGATTCTGCGAACGCGATGCGCAGCCGATCCTCGACGATGCGATCAAGGTGATGTTCGAGGAACTGATCGAGACGGGGAGGGCAGCACGGTGAAAGACAAATGCAAAGGCAGCGGCAAATTTGGTCGCACTAGAATCAGATACAGTTACGAGACGGTGTCGGGCAAGCAGGAGTTCACTATCACCTGCCCGGTATGTAAGAGAACATTCAAGGCACGGGGCAACAACCTGCCCCCGCACAAACACGAAAGAGCATTCACGGAGGCAATCAAATGAGACAGTACACGATCAACCACAAGGCGGGCGAGTGGCACGTCTGGACAATCACCGGCAACTGGGTCGCGTGGTTCCGCACCGAGGCAGAGGCGAAGGCATTCGTCAAGGGGGCATCGTTATGAGACGCTACAGGATACCAAAACCGCAACCGTATGAGATCGCAATCAACGAGTTCTACACAGACAACGACAAGTGCCTGTGGAATGGATACCTCGAAGAGAAAGTCGACGAGGTCACCGAGTTCATCCCCGTCATGGGCGAGGTCAGGAACCCGAACCTGCCCGCACTTGAAGAGTTCCGCAAGTTGCAGAACCTGTATTACGACGTGTACAACAACGGGGGGTGCAATGCGATCAGCATGAACGACGACAACGCAGATGATCGGGAGCACTGGGGCATGAGCAAGTCGACCATGTCGAACCTGCGCAGGCACCCGGACATGCTCGAAGCACGCATACAGAAGGCACTCGGCGCGGCACGAGCGGAACTGATTGAGGCAGGTATGATCCTCGCCGAATAGAATTTCGTCCAATTGATTGGACAGGGCACCCGGTCGGGTGCCCTTTTTTTTTGTGTCCAATTGTTTGCACCCCGAACTCGGAGGTCTTATTGTCGCTTGCATGGAAGTGACAGATGTCTGCCGTATACGAAAGACGGACGACGAATTGCAGATCGTCTATGGCGAAGTGTACGCACCGAATGTGCCCGACGTGCATGGTGAGTTCATGTCGCCTGTCGAGGTGCGCAAAATGGCGCACCGGTTCATGACGAAGGGGATACTGCAGGCAGTCGATACTAACCACGACAATGAGTTGAATGGGTCGATGGTGGTAGAGTCGTTTGTCGCACGAGAAGACGATCCGATATTTTTGTCCGAGGCGTGGGTGATCGGCATGCACGTGCCTGATAATGACATGTGGACGAAAATTAAAAACGGCGAGATCAACGGGTTCTCAATTGAGGCACTCGTACACCTCGCTGAAAAAGTGGTCGAGTTAGAGATACCGGAGGTGTTACAAGGTGAGACATCAGAGGCTGATGGACACACACACCGGTTCGAGGTCAAGTTTGACGACGAGGGTAATTTCATGGGCGGGCTAACGTCTAACGACGGGGGGCATCGACATGAGATTCGACGAGGCACAGTGACGGAAGCGGCAGACGGACACACGCATCGGTACTCAATAGCGGAACTGATGCGCATTACATCGGAGCAGGCAGCATGACTCGAACGATCAAGGCAAAGGCAAATGCGATGGAAGATGCCGATGTGCACTACATCTCTCTTGTAACTCGCCCTGCGTCGCGCATACCGTTTCGACTTACTAAATCAGACGACCCCGAATCGGAGGCAGGCTTTATGCTTAATTTATCAAAAATGTTCAAGCGTGACGGTGAGGCACCGCATGCAGGCGTTGCCCTCGTCGGTGTCGTCCTGCAACGCAAACACGAAGAGGTGCTCGCACCGCAGGTCGAAGCACTCGGTCTCAAGGTCGACGACCGTGTAGAGCAAGACGACATTGTTATTCTGCGGCAGGGCGAACTCGACGACAGTTGTGTGGCAATCAAGCACGGCAATGTCGGCGGGCTATACCGCGACGTGCCCGAGCAAGTGAAGAAAGCGTTCGACCCGTACACGGAGAGCGACGACTTCGACGAGAACATGGCACTCTCGTTCTTGCCCGGTATGTCGGCGGCGACCGAAGCATTGTTCGACACTGTCATCGCAGTGTTGCGTACTGCTGAATCACCCGATGACGCACGCAGCCGCATCGAGTCGAACATCGACAAGTACAAGTCGGCAGTCATGGACATGGCGAACGGGTTGCCCGAAATGGCATTCAAACTCGAAGGTCTGAACCTCGACGGGTTCGTCGAAAAAGAAGAGGCAGAAGAACCTGCCGCCGACGAAGCACCTGCCGACGAAGCACCTGCCGAAGCAGAGGCACCCGCAGAGGCACCCGCAGAGGCAGAGGCACCTGCCGAAGCACCTGCCGACGAAGCAGCAGAAGCACCTGCCGAAGCAGAGGCAGTGCCCCCGGTTGCGGCAGAAAAAGATGACGGTCTGTTGACCGATGCCGAACGTGAGACGCTGAAAGGCGTGCACATCGACGAGATCGACGAACCATCTGCAGACACCGAGACGGTGTCGAAGAGTGATGACGAGAGTGAACAGCAAGACAAGGACGACATCGGCGCACTGCTGATCTCGTTCAAGTCAGAAGTTCTTGAGGCAATCTGCAGCGTAAAGTCGGAAGTGGGCGAACTGAAATCGAAGCAGGCAGACTTGACTGAGAAGGTCAACGACACTGCAGCGATTGCGGAGCGAGCACGGAAGGCAGTCAAAGGGACTGTCCGGTCGGGCAGTGATGCGGGCGACCGCGTGCGTAATGAGTCACTCGGTACTCGCTCTCGCAAGGGCGAATCCGAAGACGAGACCACGTGGGGCGGCACGGCACTAGATCGAATCGTCGGCGATTTCGGCGAGTAGGTCATCCCGTTTGTGAACACTTAAATACCCTGAAACTTTTGGAGTTGAAATGAACAATCAGGAACTCATGAAAAAAGCAGACTGGGCTGTCTCCGACCTCGAATCGACCGGTGGCAAGCTCAACGACGAACAGGCGAATCAGTTCATTCGCAAGTTACTGGTACAACCGACGATACTGCAGCAGTCTCGTACCGTGCCGATGTCATCCCCGCAGCGTCAGATCAACAAGATTCAGTTCTCGTCGCGCATCCTGAAACCCGCAGTGAGCAACACCCCGCTCTCAGTTGGTGACAGGTCTGCCCCGACAACTGAGCAGGTCTTGCTGACCACGAAAGAAGTCATCGCAGAAGTGCGGTTGCCTTACGACGTGATCGAGGACAACATCGAGCGCGGCAACATCGGTGCACATACCGATACGAACGGCACCCCGGCAAGTGGCGGCATTCGCGACACCATCATGACGTTGATCGCCGAACGCGCTGCACTCGACCTCGAAGAACTCGCACTGCTCGGTGACACCGGTTCGGGCGACCCGTACCTGCAACTGCTCGACGGTTGGTTGGTACAGTCAACCTCGAACGTCGTTGACCTTGCCGGTGCTGCTGTCAGCAAAGACACGTGGAAGCAGGGCATGCAGGCAATGCCTGATCAGTACCTGCGCAATCGGTCTGCGATGCGGCACTACCTGTCGGTCGACAACGAGATCGGCTACCGCGACTCACTGGCGAATCGTGAGACGGCACTCGGCGACGCACAGATTCAGGGCACCTCCCCGGTGTTCGGGTTCGGTGTACCGGTCGAGGCTGCGAGCCTGATGCCTGCGGCGAACGCAATCACCACGAATCCGTTGAACATGATTTTCGGCATGCAGCGTGACGTGTGGGTTGAGACTGACAAGGATATTTCGAGCCGGGTCTACATCATCGTGTTGACGATGAGGATGGACTTCAAGTTTGAAGAAGAAGAGGCAGTCGTTAAATACATCAACATGGGCTAATCGTTCACCCGTTAGTCTGAGTTGGTTTGCAAACAGGTGACGGGGGCGTGTAGCCCCCTGACCCTTTCGGTCCTGTCCAAATGATTGGACGAAAGATGTGCGCGGTGTGGTAGCCGGGTAAGCGATAAGGGCGTACAGGAGATACCATTATGCCAGCAGATAACCCTTTCAAGTTTAATGACCTGCACACGAATCGTGGTCAGGTTTCCCTCGCAGTCGGTCACGGTCTCGCACCGGGGCATCCTGATTCGTCGGCACTCGTAACGTCGGGTGTCTTCGTTGACCGGGAAACGGTCACCGTCGAAGGTGACGTGTATGAAGTCGTTGATCTGTCCACGGACAGCACCGTCGACGTGCTCACGTTCTGGGATAACACCGATCAGGTAATCACGCAGACGGCAATCGACCCTGCTGACTATTCGTTCAGCGTCGGTGATTACGTCATGGTCGAGAGTGAGGCGGCAATCGTAATCAACATCGCAGTCAACAGTGCAACCGATTGGGACGTTACGTTCTATCGTGGCGTTGCCGGTACGACCATTGCAGCGCACGCGACAGGCACGACTGCAATCGAAGTGCAGGCAGTGACGGCACTGACCGCAGGCGCAATCACCGTACCCGCAGCAGACATGACACAGGCAGTCGTACTCGATGCACTCGCAGCAGTCATCGGCAAAGACACTGCTCGTGGTCCGTTTGAGTCAGGCAAGATCGACAGCAACGTGTTCGGTGTTGGTAATCAACTCGCAGGTGTATTGCCTAAGATCACATCACCTGATTGGACCCTGTACAACCTCGACGACTTGACCGGTCTGCTCGTGTCCGACGTGATCGGCGAGCGCGGTGCAACTGTCGCAGAGGCAGGGGCTAACATGGTATGGGACAGCACCACGACAAGCGGAGGCTCGCAGCCTGCCGTGTCCCGTACAGAGTTGACCATCAGTCGCGTACCGACCGCAGCCGAAGTTACCGCAGGACTCATGCACTTCAAGGTTGGTGGTGTGGTTCTGGGGTCACCGGCTGTCGATGTTTACACCACGGCAACCGGCGCAGCAGTAGCACATGACGGCACAGTAACGGTCGTAGATGCGAACAACGGCATCATCTCGGTCGACAACGGTGGACTCGTCGACTGGGCTGTTACCGATACGGTAGTGCTGAACTACTGGCTGACACCGGTTCCTCTGTCCTCGATGCCTGCAATCAAGTAGTATCGGAATCTCCGGGGGGCGCATTGCCCCTCGGGTCTTTTGATACCCGGAGAATTACAACATGAAAATTCAGTTAGTGTTGTCAGGCACGTATCTGTTTCGAGGCAAAGTATTTCAGCGGAAAGACGGTACGGGCAAAGCACTGTCTTACTCAGTAAGCAAACAAGACGGTGATCATTTGCTGTCGCAGCGTAATGAACGCGATGTACCGTACTTCCGACTCGTGCAAGATGATGTACCTGCAGTGCTGCCTGCAGCAAAGAGGGTCGAGAAGGGTGGTGTGCCGCAGCCTGAAAGTGAGGCACCCGTGGACGACGAACCTGCTGCTCATGACGTTGCAGACGATGAAGCAGTAACCGCAGACGACCTCGATGACGAAGAGGACGAGGAAGCGGTAGCACTATAAACGGGGAACAACATGCCTGCGAAATTTGCGTCTGTTGACGACTTTGCGATACGCGCAGGGTTAGGCACTGTTGACGACTTAGCCGAAGACGTACAGAACAAAGCACGGTACGCACTTGAAGCGGCAACAACTCATCTAGTCTCGTATATTCGCACGGAGTTCGATGCACGGTCGGTCGTTGATCAGTACTACGTCGACATAGGTGAGTTGCCGTTTCAAGGCGATTTCCCGAAGTTCTATTTATCGCAGGGGTTCGTCACAACCCCGGTGTCGTCGATGACGATACGCACCTCAGATCAACTGCCCGAGGTCGGCAGCGCGACCGCAATCGACGCAAGTTATTTGCGACTCGATGCGAACAAGGGCACGGTGTTAATCACAGGCACCGACCGGTTACCGATCACCACGTTGTCACCCGTAAGCGGCGACAGGTATTTTGCGCAGATCGAATACGATGCAGGGTTCACGGCGCAAGCCGATGCGTTCGGCACCATCTACGAGAACGCACCCGACTACCTCGCCGAGGCTGCGGTAATACTGGCGAAGCAGATATTCGACAACGGACAACCCTGCAAAGACGGGGATGCGACAGGCGCGAACGGGTGCCCCTGCACCATCGAGCATTTGATCACCCGGTACATTCGATTCGTACCGTCAGCACTCAAGCCTTTGTTCTAATGGCAGAGGAACTGATTGAGATCGAAGCGGGTGGTTTTCGAGACCTTGCTCGGGGCATCGAGGCACTTAATAAAAACTTGCTCACTCCGAGCAAACGCAATCAACTTGTGCGCGAAGTCGGTGCGGTATTACTCGCACGCATTCGTCGCAGGTTTCTCGCGCAGACTGACCCGGACGGCAAGCGGTGGCCTGTGTCGAAGGCAGCGGTAATTCGTAAAGGTGGCGGCAAGACGTATCGCTACATCAACGGGGTGCGCAAGGGGTTCGGTGGTACGGGCACATTGTTCGAGACCGGCGCATTGTTTCAGTCGATTCAACTCGGCAGGGCACAGAAGGGTGAGGTCAACATCGGCACTGACGTACCGTATGCACGGTTCGTGCAAGAAGGCACGAACAGATTACCCGAGCGCATATACCTCGGGTTCGGCGACGAGGATCAACGACTCGCAACTGACTTCATCGAGAAGAGGATCAACGACATACTGACAAAGGTGACAAAAGGTGGCTGACCTTATCTCTGACCTTGTCACTGATCTGGACACGAAACTTAAAACGATCAGTGCTATTTCGAGCCGCATCATCTACATGTACGACGGCGAAGACCTGCTGACCGAATCGGGCAAGGTCGGTCTGCCTGCAATCGGCATCGTGTACAACTCGCTGCAGGGCAAGACCGGCGAGCGCATGCAGGGACCGCAGGGGTTGATGGGCACCGCAACCTTCGACATCTACATACTCGGAGGTCAGCAGTGTGTTGAAAAGATAAGCCGCGAGACCGGTGTCAAAATGAAGACGACCGAGTTTCTTGAGCAGATACGCAACGCAATACGCGGGACGTTGCCGCAACCCCCGGCAGGTTCCCCCGGCGACGGCAGGCGAAGGCAAACCCGCGTATGGTCGTTCGTGTCTGAGAACCCGGTCGCGTTCGATGACAGCACAATCTCGTATGTGCAACGGTGGCAATGTGATGTCGGGCTGACGTGAGCACACGGAGGTTCTACGATTGACCGCAATATGGAGGTGCGACAATGGCACTTGACGTTGAGATCAGAATCATCAAAGAGAATCACCATCATCGTGGCATGCTGTGCCACCCCGGTGATCTCATCACTGTCGAGCCGGGTCGGGCGCAAAGACTTATTGCGCAAGGTCTCGGTGAGAAGGTGGGTGTAAAAGAACGCGAAGGCGAGGCGACCGAAGAGGTTGCAGAGGTACTATCCGAAGACGATGTCGAAGACATTGTCGACGAGGATGACGAAGTCGGCGAAGCTGACTAGGTGAGAACTTTTTAACTAGGAGAACTGCAAATGGCAACTGCACAAGAAAGCAGTAATTATCTCTCCGGTCAGGGTGTGCTGCTTCTGGCATCGAAGGACGCAACGACCGGCGAACCGAACACGGGTTTTCGCCCGGTGGGTAACGTGTCTGCGTTGTCTATCGGTAACGAGACGACGGAGTTCGAGCACAAAGAATCACAGTCCGGTGTACGTGCTGTCGACTTGACGCTCGTGACAGAGATTTCGGTGAACGTAAACTTCACGATGGAATCGCTGATCAGTGAGAACCTCGCCCTCGCATTGAAAGGCGCGGCGGCAGATGTTGCAATGGGTTCGGTCACTGACGAAGTCGTTGTCGGTTATCACGACCTGTGGACTCCGACTGACTTTATCAGCATCTCGTCTGTCGTATTGACTGACTCGACCGGGCTGACAACCTATGTGCTCGACACCGACTACGAAGTCGACGCAGCAGCAGGTGCGTTCAAGACGTTGTCGACGGGTGCGATCTCTGACCTTGAGTCACTGCGTATCGACTACAGCTACGCGGCACAGGAAACTGTCAACGCATTGACCATATCGGCGAACCCGATCAGGTGGGCACGGTTCCACGGACTGAATACGGTCGACAGCGACAACCCTGTCATCGTCGACGTGTATCGTCTGGAAGTTACCCCGCTCGCAGAACTCGCACTGATTCAGGACGAGATCGCGCAAATGGCAATCGAAGCGACGGCACTGTCCGACGCGACACGTGCAACGGGGTCGAAGTTCTTTACGATCACGCATGCCCCGACGGTGACCTAATGGCGAACGTGTAACAGAGAAGAGTGGGGGGCACCGTCCAATCAGTTGGACGCTGCCCCCTTACATCTGGCGAGTAGAGAGCGCGGAGTAGTGAGACATGAGTCTAAGAGATTTAGTCGATAGAAAGACGACGATTAGTGACGAGAAGACGGGCATCGAGTTTGAAGTTCGAGGTCTGTCATTGCAGGACATTGTTCTGCTTTTAGAGAACCACAAAGATGCACTCGTTCGAGTGTTTGCTGCCGACGACGACGGCACTGACTTTCAACAACTGATTCAAGAGTTCCCCGGATTTATTGCGGCGGCAATTGCGTACTCAGCCGACGAGTACGAACTCGAAGAGACAGTCGTTAAGATGCCGGTCGGGTTACAACTCAAGGCGATTCAGGAGGTGTGGGAACTGTCGAGCCTCGACGTTGAGACGGTGGGAAAGTTAGCAGAGAGTCTGCTCGCAAGCGTAAGCAAACTCAACGCAGCAAACTTACAACACCTCAAAACCGACTTAATGAGTGGTGCGAATCCCTCGCAAGCGGTGCAGAACTCTTAGTTGCAAACGGACATGATCTCGACGTTGTCTTCAACTTACCCTTACGGAGATTATTATCGCTGACCGATCTTGCGAACAAACGACTCGCAAGCGAGCAGGCGCAGTTCATGGTCGGAGTACGTGCGGCAGTATGGGCAGAGGTCAAACCATTTAAGAAACTGTTAGAGGATTTACACCGTGGCTGAATCAAGACTTGATATTCTGATCCGACTCAAGGATCAAATTACGCAGGGACTGCGCAACATCAAGAAAGGGTTCAGTGATGTTGAGAAGTCTGCCGAAGCAGTCACCGATGTCGACACCTCAAAAAGTCAAAAAAGTTTTCAAGACTTCGAGAAAGAAATCGAGGCGACGAAGACTGCAAGCGAGCGTCTCACTTCACAGTTAAGTGTAGTTCGCAATGCGGGTCTCGCAATCGCAGGCATCGGCGCAGCGATAGCGGCACCGTTTCTGATCGGCGCACGAGCGACGGCACAGTTCTCAACGCAGATCGCAGAGGTCGCGACCCTCGTACCCGAGGCAGTTCAATCAACTGAGCAACTTCGTCGCACTGTCGTTGACCTGTCGAGTGAGTTCGGTGCTGACCGGGCTGACGTTGCACGTGGTTTGTATCAGGCAATATCGTCAGGCGCAACGGCAGGCGCAGAAGCAAACGAGATACTGCGTGTCGCATTGGTCACCGCACGAGGTGGTGTGACATCGACAACCGCAGCAGTCAACGGACTGTCGACGGTACTGAACTCGTTTGGTCTGCAGGCGAGCGATGCCGAGAAAGTTGCCGACGCATTATTCGTCACCGTCAAGAACGGTCGAACCACCATCGACGAACTTTCTCGGTTCTTGTTCCAAGCAGCACCGGTCGCGTCACAACTTGGCATCAGTTATCAAGAACTGAATGCAGCACTTGTCACCCTGACGAAGCAGGGTGTGCCGACTCGCGTTGCGTTCACACAGATACGTGCGGCAATCAACGGACTTGTGCGCGACACCCCGGAACTCACGAAGGCGTTTGAAAAGTACGGGGGTGCGCAGAAGGTTATCGCAGAGCAGGGTCTTGCGAAGGCACTTGAGATTGCACGCGATGCAGCAGACGGCAACGTCGGCACCCTCAACAAGTTGCTCGGGTCGATTGAAGGTGTCGGTGCCGTTCTCGGATTGACCGGCGACCAACTCGACGAGTTCATTGATCAACTACGGCAGCAAGAAGAGGCAAGCGGAGACGCAGCCGCAGCCGCAGAGAAGGTCGGCGAAGCGTTCGGTGTAACCACACAAGAAGCAATTCAAGCAGTCAGCAACTTACTCGAAGAGTTAGGCACGACGGTCGAGCCTATCTTGCAACCCCTTGTCGCAGTAGTTCGTGATATTGCAGAAGGTCTCAGGGCACTGATTCAGGACAACCCGCTCGCGAGATTCATTGCCGGGTTTGTTGCAGCGATTGGTGTAGCACTAACTGCTATCGGGTCGTTGATTGCAGTACTGGCGCAGGTCGGCATCGGTCTTGTCATTGCACGCACGGCATTGTCGATTGCCTCGCAGCGTATGGCGCAGTTTGCCACGTCGAGCGGTGCCGCTGCCGTAGCAGTGCGCGGGTTCGGAGTGGCGTTGCGTTTCGCAGTGCCCATCATCGGCATCATCACCGGAGTGCTTGCCTTGTTCGCAGGTGCCGCAGCCGCAGCCGAAATCGAAACAGACAAACTCGTTGACACGACCGATCAATTGCGTGCGTCGTTTAACAACCTCGACAACGAGAAGGCAGCACGTGCTATTGCCGAGCAAGAACAAAATGTCAGGAACCTTGAACGCGCATTGCGCGATGCAAAAGCGGAGCAAGAAAAAGAGGCGAAGGGTGGGTTCTTTGGTGTTGACGAAGAAGACCTCGCAGTGGCGACGGAGAGTGTCACCGACCTTGAGGCGCAACTGAAAAATGCACGCGAGGTACTCGGTGAGTTTCGCGAAGACTTTGAAAACGTATCTGCCGCAGAGATCAACCCCGAGAAACTTCAAGAGTTTGAAGACGCAGCAGCAGACGCAAAAGAAAAATTCGAGGAACTTCGACAGGCGGCGAAAGACGCGCAGGCTGATCTCGATTCGATAGTGGTGCCTGAGCCTGAGTTTTTAACTGTTGAGGGCGGCACGTTTCAAGTCAACGAACAACAGATACGCAACGCAGAAGCATTGCGCGTTGAAGCAGAACGCAAACGTGATGTCGCACTAGATGATGCCATTTTTGCACAACAGGCATCCGAAGCAGCAGACCGTGAATTAAAAGCAACAAGAGAAGCAGCAGACGAACTCAATGCAAAAGCAAAAGAAGAACAACGGATTAAAGATTTAATCGAAGCACGTCTCGCACTTGCAGAACGAGAACTTGCGGCGACTGAACGTGCAGTGAAACTCGCAGAGTCGAGAGCAAAGGCCGAAGAGAAAGTACGACGGGCAAGACAGCGACTTGCAGAACTTCAAGATACAGTCGCACTCGAAGAGGGTGAGATCGACGAAGCAGAGTTTGAAGAACGCGCACGCGCACGTATCGAGGCGCAGTTAAAAGCAAGCGAGTCTGCAGCAACCGAAGCACTCGAACGGGCACGTCAACGAACAGCAGCAAAGATCGAAGAACTTCGAGCAGAGGCCGCAGCCGATACGACGGTCGACAACACCGAGGCGATTCGTAATTTAGAGGCGACACTTCAAGGTGTCGAGGCAGCGACCGAGGCAGCGATTGAAGAGGCAGGTATAAATGCACAGATCGCAGGCATCGAACTCGGGCGCGACCTTGCCGAAGGTATCGTCGAAGGGTTTGAGCAATCAGCAACGGGGATCGGCACGCGACTACAGTCGACGCTGATCAGTCTGCAAGCAGAACTCGACCGGGGCGCAATATCGCAACAGGTGTTTGCCGATAAAGTTCAACAGGCAAATGACATTGCAGCGGCATCGTATGATGCCCTGCGTGAATCATTGGTCAGTGCACTAGAAGGTGCTGACGATGCAGACCGTGCTGCGATCATCGCACTCATTCAACAGATTGACGCAGAGACTACACGCTTGACCAACACCATAAGCGTGTTCGAGCAACGTCTTGCCACCGCAGTTGAAGGTGAACTCGCGACGTTCTTCGAGACGATTATCACCGACATCGACGATGTCAACGAAGCGTTCACGCAGTTGTTTATCAACATCGGCGAACAGGTCAAGAAACTGATCGCACAAAAACTTGCCGACAAGCTGACGAAATCTTTGTTCGGCGAGGGCAGTGTCCTCGGTGGTTTCCTCGGTGGGTCAGAGGGGGGTTCTGTACAGTTGGCGAAGGGTGGGTACGTCAAAGCGGCGAAGGGTGGGTATGTGTCCCGCAGGATGCCGCAGACGCGACGTGATGCCCTATACGCAGCGGCAGGGGGCATCGTTGCAGTGGACAATGTACGTGCAGCACAACGCAGTACAGTCGCTCTCATGGCAAAGGGCGGCAGGTACGACGATGACGAAGAGTTACGCAGGCGCAGGTCTGCCCGGTGGGGTGGGTTTGTACGGGCGGCAACCGGGGGCAGCATCGCAGCGAATCCGCTCAATTGGTCGTCAGGCGCACCACAATCACCTGTGAGCGACGATCTCGAAGAGGCAAGGCAACGTGTTGTCTACAAGGCACGACGTGGTGGGGGCATTCTCAAGCTGACAGACGGTGGCGGTCGGGTGCGGGGTCCGGGTACGAAAACAAGCGACTCGGTGCCTGCGATGCTGTCGAACGGTGAGTACGTCGTCAAGGCGGCAAGCGTCGACCGTTACGGGTTACAGTTTCTCGAAGCATTGAACCGGGGCATGCTGTCACGACGCGACACGAAACAGGCGGCACCGAGGCGCAAGTTGTCAGTGACGAAACCCGTGCGGCAGAAGTTTGCCGAAGGTGGTCTCGTATTCAGTGGACCGTCTGCCGGTGGTGCCGGTGGTGCAAACGTCGGCATAGACAACGCAGTGCAGTCGGGGGCAAACACGATGAAACTCGAAGTCAACGAGGCAACACTTAATCTCACGATGCGCGATTTCCTCGAACGTGAGTTCGCGTCGATACTGGCAACGAGGTAGGGCATGGGACATTACGTGACATACTTCGGGGGTGACGTATGGGAAGGGGTGCTGCCTGCTGACTTCACAGAGCGATACGACACCCCGTCTCCTGAACCCGGTCAGTTGAAAGACGCATCAGGTCTCGGCACCCCGGCAACGTATGGCAGGCTCGCGTTTTATTTCGACGACAACGGGGGCGAGACGTTGTACTCGTGGGACCGCATGTCAACGCTCGGGGATGACACGACTGACCTCGACATGTTGTGCCTGTACTACGTC
>JAAOEI010000602.1_pt1 | contig 13636 bp, 12 predicted proteins | sample 7059261 | NCBI WGS metagenome assembly JAAOEI01 (sample SAMN14008812, study PRJNA610033) | viral metagenome | isolation source: viral particles filtered from seawater | place: China: Hangzhou Bay, Yangshan Deep Water Harbour | collected 2017-10-31
GCCGACTTATTGAACGTGACTGCTGAGTTGACTGACTGCGCGGTGATCGTCTTTGCGTTTAGGTACGTGTTTGCTGCACGTGTCTTGGTCAGGTAAGTCGCTGACGCGTTAGCAACTTGAAGCCGGTCGTTGATAAGCGTCCTCAATGCCGTGTTGGTCGACGTGAGGTTAGTCTTAGCGTTCGAGATGGATGCGTTTGTGTTAGCGAGCTGGGCGTTGACTTGATCTTTTCTAGCAAGTGCGTAGCCGCCTGCGGTCAGTCCGTCGTGAGCGACGACCGTCTTATTCGTAAAGTCGTAAGTGATCTCACCGTTAGCTCCGGTGAAAGACGTGTGGCTCGCAGCGGACCCGCGCCTTATCCTAACTTCTACAGACATTTGCTACCCTCGCCGTGCTTCATATTTATCACAGCGCTCCGTAGTCTTGAGTGGAGCTGACGGCGTCGGTGATCAGTCCGTAGTCGGCCGCGTTCACACCAGTTCCGATCGGCACGGGGTCTGGATTGGGATTTGCTGCAGTGGGTGTCGGAGTAACTTGAAGAGTACCGTCGGCAGCTTTGAGCTGTATGTCTCCAAGTACTAGAGTCGAGCCGGTCAGGTACAAAGTTCTATACCTACGCGCCGAGCTTCCTAGGTCGTACACGTTGTTTGCCGCCGGAATGAGAGCCTGTGTCTCGACCGTAGTCGAGAAAGTGTTCGACAGCGTGCCTCCGCCGCCTGAGACTGTGTTGGCCTGCCACTTACCTAGAGACGAGTTGTAGACGAGCGACTGCCCGTTAGTAGGAGTCTTAACGCTCGTGTAGTCGACGTCGTCGAGGCGGTAGAGCTTCACCTCACCCGATCCAGAGACGTCACCGCCGGCCTTACTGAAAGCGATCCGCGACACTCTCTTGTCGACCGCCTCGTTGAGTCGACTAAACTTATCGTCGATCGTCTTGATGATCGGCGCTACGTCGGGTGTGTCTCCAGGGTCACCCTTGTCTCCCTTCTCACCTTTTGGTCCCTGAGACCCTTGTGGTCCAGCTGCTCCATCGTCGCCCTTGTCGCCTCGGTCGCCCTTGAGCCCCTTAGCGCCGGTCTTTCCCTGTGGGCCGACGTCGCCCTTCTCTCCACGGTCTCCCTTCTCACCTCTCAGTCCCTGCGGCCCGGGAGCACCGTCGACGCCGTCTCTTCCGTCACGCCCGGGAGCACCGTCGTCGCCCTTCGGACCGACTGGACCGTCTCGTCCCTGTATGCCTCGGTCGCCCTGCGCACCTCTGGGACCAACGTCGCCTCTCTCACCGGGTTCTCCCTGCGGTCCCTGAGGTCCGACGTCGCCCTTGAGTCCGCGCTCACCTGGCTTTCCCTGAGGCCCGCGCTCGCCGACGTCTCCTCTGTCTCCCTTGAGTCCCTGCGGACCGATCTCACCGACGCCTCCGCGAGGGCCCTCGAGAATCTCGATGCCGTTGATCTGCTCGGTGATGTCCGACTGAGTCTGCTGAATCTCAAGCATGAGCTCAGATACGATCTGATCGCGCGTCTCACTGACTGCCTTAGACACTCGCGATCGAATCATTTCGTCGACCGCCGCGAGTATCTTTGCGGTCTCTACCGCATTCATGCTACTTGCTCGTTACTAGTTCGTCGAGGACGGTCGTCATGTTCTCGACGAGGCGCTTATCCTCTTCGGACAACGGCTTATTCTTAAAGTCGAGCCAGTCTTCCTTCGTCGGCGTCGGTTTCGTCGGAGGCGCCGCGGCGGCAGCGGGAGGCGCGCTCGGTGCTCCTCCAGGTTGACTCCCCTGCTGAGCGGCGAGCGCCGCCTGGTCGCTTCCCTCGTCGCTGATCTCTTTCTTGATGCGCTCGATGTCGTCGTCGCTCTGACGAAGGACGTTCGTGCGAACCCACTGCTCAGAGACGTATCTGCCAACGAACGGGTCGACTGTCTGAAGTACGGCTAGACGAGAGTTGATCAGCTCCTGGTCCTTCAGCTCAGAGAAGTGGTTGTCCTCGCTGAACTTGTACTTCACTGAGTTGCGAACGGCAGCCCACTCCTCCTTCGTCATGACGCCCTTCAGAGCGAGCTGCGTCTCGAGGAGAGTGTCGAAAAGGTGTGAGAACCTGTGACGAAGTCTCTTGATGAACTTAGTAAACTTAAGCTCGTCTCGAGTGATCTCTGACGGCCGACCTAAGTTGAATCCCGTCTCAGGTTCGATCCTTGAGATAGGAACGTTGAGCGCCTTGTAGAGCTTCTTACGAAAGTAGTTGACGTCCTCCATCTCGCCGAGGTTCTGTCCGCCAGGCAGAGTCGTGATCTCTGTTCCGCGCCCGCCCTCTCTACGAGGAAGCCAGAAGTCCTCGAGCATCGTCATGAACTTACGATCGTCTCGAACCTCACCGGTGACTGCGTCGTACACGAGGCGGTTCTTATGCTTGACCATCATGTCTCGAAGGTACTGCTCGGCCTTCATCTTAGGTAGGTTGCCTACGTCGATGTAGAATATGCGACGCTCAGGTGCGCGACTGAGGCGGTAGATGACGACGGCGTCCTCGAGCATGCGTAGCTGGTTGATGGGCTTGATCGCTTTGTGAAGGTTTGACAGCACCATCTTGTTTCGCTGGTCGAGCATCCCGCTGTGCACGTAGCAGATCGAGTCTGGGCTGACCTTGACTCCCTGAAGCTGAGTACCCGTACCGAATCCCGTCGGGTTGTACTGATAGTACTCGGAGTAAGCTGGCGCGACGGGAATGCGGTTCGGCGTGTCCATCGGCTTCTGTCTTACTGGAATGCGAACCTTACGAATGCGTCGAGGATCGATGTACCGAAGCTCCTGAAGTCCGTCGCGCGGGCGGTTCTTGTCGATCATCATGTGGTAGTAGAGTCGACCGTCTACGTACCACCGCTTGAATATCTCGTAGGAAAGGTTCTGAAAGTCGAGGAGCTCGAGTATCGTTTCAAACTCGTCTTGAATCTTACTCTTGATCCCGGCTGACGCCTTGAGCTCGTCGAGCTCTATCGAGACCGGCACGTCGGCCGTGTCGTCGACTACGATGGCTTCGTTAACTATGTCGTCGATGGCAGCCTCGGCCTCCGGCTGCATGGAGATCTCTCGGTACCGAGTGACGAGCTCGCCCTCAGTCTTAGCGGTACCCTCTAGGTCGACGAAGGTGCCGTACGCGCCACCGGGTGATATCTCGACCGCACCGTCGTCTTTTGACGGTGGAGCAAAGGACGGTACGTCTGAGGCGCGCTGAACAGCGTCGTCTATCTTACCGATCCTAAAGCCGAACAGTTCTATCGCCACGATTCAATCCTTAAAATGAAATGGGCCCGTCGTATTTATCGACGAGCCCACTAGGTGGAGAGTGACTCAGAGACGTTAGACGTCGAGCGATCCGGTCGTGGTCGGAGCTACTACGTCCCAGTAGTCGTAAGCGAAGTCGACGGTGAAGGACTCCACAGCATCTGCGTTGTCCCAGCTCAGGTCGATAGTGCCGATCGTCTGTGGGAAGATGTTGACGAAGCGGTAGGTGCGTACGGGAACACCGACCTTAGAGTACTGAGTGACGGTTGCGGTCGTGCGGTAGTCGGCGCTCGCCGCTAGAGCAGCGCTGCGAAGGTTTGCCTGGTGGCGGTTGATTAGGTTCGACCAAGTCTCCATCGCTTGCCTGACCTGAAAGTCTTCGTCGTTCAGGATGGTAGCGGTCCAGTTCGGAAAGGTGCGAGTGCCTGCTACCTTGAGCTGGCGACCAAAGTATGGAATGTTGATCACGGAAAGGTCGCTCGAAGGAATCTGAGCCGCGTTGCAGGTGAACGCGATCCTTGCGCCGACGTTCGGCACGCCGTTGGGCGTGTCGACGATGACCTGGAAGAGTGAGGGACGGGCGCCGCCGAGTGGCAGGCCCGCCGCGGAGAACTGATTGATGTTAAAAGCCATTGCTTTCTACCTCTCCTACTTTTTAGAACCGGCCTACGATCTCGGTGAAGTCGACGCCGGTGCGTACAGCGACGAAGTTCAGCTGAATGAAGTTGATCGAGCGAGCAGGCTTGACGTAGATGTCACCCACGAACTCGTTGCGATCGATCACCTCAGGCGTGTTGTTCGTCTCGTCGCAGACGACGCGGAAGTCATAGATGCCGCGGCGACCCTGAACGTCTCTTAGGAACGGCTCGACGAGGTTGCGGAACTGAGCTCGAGTGAACTCGTCGTTGAACTCAAAGAGCGTGAACTTAGCCGCGGTCGAGATCGCCTTCTCGAGGACGATGAAGAGGCGGCGTACGTTGATGCGGTCGAACGCGCTCGGCTTAGCGAGCAGAGTCTTGTCGCCGTACAGGACGGTTCCCTGACCCGGGAAGGTCACGACTGGGTTGATGCCGTTCTTGTACAGCTGGTCGCGCTGACCCTTATTGGCGTTGTAGGCCAGACGGATGACGTTCTTAACCTGACCGCGGTTGAAGCCGGCCGGGCTGTACCATGGGTCGCGCTCGAGGTCGGTGCGAGCCATGAGGCCGGCGATGTCGCCGTTCATCGGGACGTAGCGGTAGACGTCGTTGTACTTGTCGTACTGATACTTGTACGAGTTGTCGAGAGTCGCATAGGACGAGGACGGCAGTAGGTTGCGGAAGGTGATCGTGTCGTCGACCTCCTTGCCTACGTAGTTGCCGTTGTTCACGACGTCTGCGCGACGTGGGCTGACGACCGCGATGCAGTCCTTGCGAGCTTCAGCGACGTTGTTGATGATGTGGATCGCTCGAGTCTGGTTCGTCTCACCCGCCAGCACGAACGAGACGTCGACCGCCTCGGGGTTGTTGAACAGGTTGTAACCGACGATGTAGTCTGCGTCGCGAGGCGTGTCGCCGTCGCGCCCGAGGACGAGGCTGTCGTTGATCGGGCGGCTCTGAGTGCCGGTACCGAAGTTGACGCTGGCAGCCGCCTTACCGATGTTCGTGACGCCGGTCAGAGCACCAGTCCACCATACGTACTTGGAGTTGAGGTTGACGACGTCCTTGTAGTAGTTGCCGGTACCGTCGGCAGTCATTGCGTCGCTGGCCTTAGACACCTTCGAGAACCTCTCGAGGACGGTGTTGGCCGAGCCGCTGATGCGGCCGTCCTCGTCGGCGACGACGACGTGCATCTCGTCGTTGGAGCCTCCGCGGACGAGCGCGTAGTCGGAAGAACCCGGAGCCGCGTCGAAGTAGTTGTAGAACTCCCAGCGGCGAGTTACGCTAGCCTGAGAGGTGGCGGTGTTGCCGACGTACTTAGACTGTAGAGTCAGCGAAGTGTTGTTGGTGACGGCGCTGACGCGAACCTCGGTGCGGTCTGGACCGGCGAGAAGGATGTCGCCGACGCGGATCTGATTGTTGAAGGTCGTGGTCGAGCCGGTCACTGTCACGCTGTTGTTGGTGAACGTGAGAGTTCCGGATAGAGTCGACTGCCAGGCGTTGGCGGTCGGGCAGACCGAAACGCGGAGGGTGTTACCCAGGTCGCCGGGGTACTTTGCGATCCAGTTACCAACTCCAGAGATGCCGGACGAGTAGTTCGTCTCGTAGTCGTCGGAGCTCTTTACGACGGTGTTCTTGGTGTTGGCCGCGTTCGAGGTGGCGTTGCGAGCCGCCTTAGTGTCGGTCGATAGAGTCGCAGTGTTTGAGCCGCGGACGACACGGACGACGTACAGCTTGTTTCCGTAGGCGAGGAAGTTTGCTCCGGTAAAGAAGTCGACGTACGTGTTGGCGTTTGGCTCACCGAACTGAGCAACGAGCTCGTCTTCAGTCGCTACCAGGACTCTCTTGTTTACCGGACCCCACTTAGAGTGGGCCGCGATACCCGCCTCGGTCGTGCTTACGGCCGGGATGATAGTCGTAAGATCGACTTCGCTAACGTTTACGCCTGGAGAAACCTGAAAAGCCATCGCCGTCTCCCTCTCTGTGCGGACGAGTTATAGTTCGTTCTTCCTATTTATATTTCGGTGGTTTTAGAACTTTGAGTCGTAGAATCCGCTGTCAAAACGCTGGTCGAAAGCCTGCGGCTCCTCCGTTCTACCGTCGTCGACGAACCCAGCCGGGAGCAGGTCCTCCTCAAACATGTTCATCTGCTCCTCCATGAGCTTCTTACGAAAGTCTGTGTTCGTCAACTCCTTGAAGAAGTTCTGCCTAGCGAGCCACCCGAACATGACGAGAGTCATCACGAGGTCGTCGTGGCATCCCTCTTCAGCCTCGTACGAGTTCTTAGACGACACGAAGGTCGATAGCTCGTTGATCGTGTCGAAGTCACGCACGATCAGCTTGTGCGTCTCGACTAGGTCCTTTAGGTTCGCGCAGCCTATCCTCTTGACGGGTGCGGTCATGCGTAGGCCGAGTTGAGACCTAGCGGCGAAGCCTCCACCGAGCTTCTGTCCGGCTCGACCCTTACTCACGGTGCTCAGGATGTTTTCGTACTCGAGCTCCAGTAGAAGAGAGTCGGCGACTTGCTGCCCGACATCGTTCGTCTCTATGAGCGCCATCGCTCCGTTGTATATTCTACCGCACCGCGCCACGATGTCCGGAAACAATGCCGACGGTATCTGATTGTTCTTATACTTAGCGACCTGCTCGTACGGCACGCTCGTGACGTCTATCACCGACACGGCGCTGCTGTCGCCCTCGACACCTCTGGCAGTGTCGACCGTCATTACGTACGTCCTGCCGGACTCCGGCTTCTTATACATCTCGAAGCCGATGTTGTCGCGAAACGGCTCTACGAAAGCGAGCGTGCGAAGTACGGTCGGATTGATGAGCGTGTTGGTAGAGCCGATGAACTCGCACTCGAACTCCTGGCGCCACTGCTCGAGCGAGGTGTTCTTTATGGTCTGCTCGCGGAACTTGTCGTCTCGCCCAGGCGTGTCTCTCCAGTGCACCTCTATCGGTACGTACAGGCTCCTCTTCTCGACGGCGTCAGTCCACATCTTGTAGAAGTGGTTCATGCCGAACGGCGTCGACACGACTATGATCTGCGTCGTCTCACCGGAGCTGATCGTCGGGTAGACTGAGCTGAAGAAGTGCTCAGCGATGTTTCTCGGAACGAACGCGTACTCGTCGAGGAATATCAGGTTGTACGTGCCGCCTCGGACCGCACTGCTGCTCGTCGCCGCGGCGATGACTTTCGACCCATTCTCAAGGACGATGTTGCCCTTGTTCCATGTGATGACGCCCTGCTGCAGCCACGCGGGTAGGTGCTCGTACGCGAGCTGAAGCTTCGCGAGCATGTCTCGAGCGAGGGCGCCCTTGTTGGCGAGTATGGCGACTGACTGCTGGTCGTGAAACAGAATCTTCCAGAGCATGAACGATACTACAGTCGTGCTCTTTCCCGTCTGACGAGGAAGCTTGCTCACTACAAACCGGTTCTCTTTGAACGTATTGACCATGTTCGCTTGGTATGGGTACGGCTTGAACGGTACCAGACCGCGGTCGACGTTCACGATCTTGACGTAGTGCTCGATGAAGTATACCGGATCGCGAGCACACTTTACGTACTCCTCGTACTGCTCCTGCGTGAAGTCGATCTTTACGCCAGCAGCCTTGAGGTTTGGATTGCCTAGGTACGTCTTAGACGTACCGCCGCCGTGATAGTTGGTCGTCAGTGGAGGCGCCGGCGCAGTTAGGTACGACAGCTCGTCCTCGACCTCCTCGTCCTCGATGGACGTCGGTTCGATCACTCTAGGTCTTATCTGCTCGACGATTGGTTCGGGCGGCAGCTCGACTCCGCGCTCTCTGTTGTCTCCGGAAGCCTGCTCGTGAACCGCCTTCTTGACCCAGGCGCCTATCGTCATTCCCGCGTTGTCTGCGGCCTGCTTCACTAGCTGGCGAGTGGCACGGTCGATGCCCTTCACTCCCCAGGGCATATCCTCGATCTTCTTAGTAGTCACGTCACGCGCTCGGTCTGCGAGTCACCAGCTTCTGAAGGTCGGCGGTCGAACCGACGAACACCGCGTTTACCGTTGTTCCTACAGGTGCCTGACTCGCCTCACCCTCGATGTCCTTACGCTTCTTCTTTAGGTCGATGAGGTCTTTATTGGCCGACGTCATGTGTGAGATGAGCTGCCCCACGACTTCAAACGCTCTGGGCGACTCTGAGGTCTGGGCGAGCGAGGCTGCAGCGGCTAGGACTGCCTTTCCCTCCTCGATGATGTCTCGCATGTTTCGTCGAGCATACTCGAAGTCGTCGTCCTCCTCGACTACGGCCGGTGGAGACACGTCTCTCATCACCGTAGGTATGTTTAGTGCCTTGCTTATGCTGTCTTCCACAGTGTCTGCCATCAGTATGTGTCCTGTCCGGTCGCTGGATCGTACTTGCGCCCGTCGGTGAAGAAGAATGTATTTGGCGCGTACTTCCACGCCGTGTTGGAGGATATCGTCCTGTACGAGACGGACGCGGCTGAGTTCGTCGTACCTACGCCGTTCGCGAGGAGGCCTGGCTGAACGCGCAGTCGGCTGCTGACGGCTGCTTCGTCGAGCTCCTCCGAGGTAAACTTCTGGTACTGTATGCCGTAGAGCACGTCGCTGTTTGCGACCGGCTCGACGACGTGTAGGTCCGTCTGAGCTCTCTTGATAACGCCCTGAGCGCGTATAGGCCCAAAGAACCATCCCTTCATCGTGAAGTTGAACGTATAGACCAGTGTCTGGCGAGAATCATAGTCGCCCTCGTAGACGTCGTCGACCGTCAAGCCCTGAAGTATCGTAGGCACGTCCATCTTGATTCCCATCGACGGAACGACGTTCACGGTGTTCGTCCACTCGGGTCCGAAGAACGGAACGATCTGCTCGACGATCTGCGCGCCGTCGTCCGAGTTCTTAACGTACGCGTACAGGGCGAAGCTAATGTCCCACGGCACGGGAACGTACTGCCTGTCGAGCTTATTCTTGTCGCTCGCGCGAAGAGCTACGTTCTTCGTCGTGCCTGTGAGTCGGCGAGCGCCGTCGTAATTCATTCCCGTGATCTCGAAACCAAGGCGAGGCAGCTGCAGAGCGACTTGTGCCTTGAGTTCTGGATTCTGTCTTATACGGACGAGCCACTTCTGCTTCGGGCCGTACGCTATCGGCACCATGATCGACTGAATGATCTCGTTGCTCGCGTTCAGGCGGCGAACGACGATATCGTCGAACATGTTACCAAACGCGACGACATAGCGTCTCAGCGTCTGGTGATAGAACTGATTGCTGAACATTTAGTAACGATCCACTTCAGAGAACGGGTTACGCTCAGAGAAGTCGACGTAGTCGTCGGCGAGAGTGTGTATGATCGCATTGTTAGCACTTCTGACGGTGTCGACCAGGTCGAACTCAAGGAGCACCCAGCCGTCCTCCTCGTGAAGAAGCGCCGTCGCGTCCTCGAGCTTGATCTGATAGTTGAGTATGTCGGACGAGTAGCGGTTCTCGACGTCGTCGATCGCGGTGTTGCCGGTGTCGAGGCGCTCGCTGCTGTAGGTGAATAGGTCGCACGACAGTACGTAGGTGTACAGCCGCCCGTGCTGGTAAAAGATGTCCTCGTGCTCGACGAACTTGATCTCGTAGATCGCGCCGTTACCGTAGTTCATGAACGGCACGAATATGAGGTCGCCTTCCTTAGGGCGAGTCACGTTCAGAGAGTAGCCGTTCGCGCTGCCGGACTCGAGCATGAAGTTGTCGACCGAGTTGAACTGTAGAGTGTTTGCTGTCTCGACCTGAAGAACGTAGTCGTTCTCAGTGACGATCTTCTCGCTGACGAACTGGTCCCAGCGCCTCTTCGCCATAGTGACCTTGAGACTGTCGCGTATCTCAAGGTTGAACTTGCTCAGGAAGTCGCCCTCACCGTCGAGGTTGCGAATATTGTTGAAGTAGACCTCGATGGGTACTGCGGTCGTGAACCTCGACAGCGGGTCTGCTCCAAGGAGTATGTCCTCGTTGAAGATGGTCCTCTGCATGTACTGCACGTCGACGCCATAGATCTTGATCGACTCGATGATCAGGTCTTCAGCGACGCGAGATTCATTCCTCGCCGTGTAGTTCTTAAAGTACTTACTAGTGGCCATCGTGTCTCAGAGCCGCCACTAATTCTGCATATCCTGCAACACACCGCCGTAGTCGATGTTGATCCGCTCCTCGAGCTTGCTGATCTCTTCCTCGGCCTCGTCCCAGATCTTCTGTCCGTTGAAGGTCACTCCACCGGGAAGGTTCATTCCCTCGAACTTCTTAAGGTTCTCTCCCCACTGCTTCTTAATGAGGGCCGTCGCGTACTTCTTGAGCCAGATGTCGGACCAGACGTCCGAGTTTGCTTCGGAGTCGACGGTCCTGTAGCAGTCGACGATCAGGTAGTCGCCGGCCTTGACGTCGGCGTCCCACTTCATGTCGATGTACAGAATGTTTGTCGATCGGTTGAACCGAATCGGCTTAGACCCGACGAAGATCTCTTCCAGCGTCTCGATGTGGCGCATCGCCATGACGTACGGCACGTAGGTCGTCGAAGTAAAGTCGAACAGGTCGTTCAGGTGGATCTGATACCGAATATTGAATAGGTTGGTGACGTTGACGGCGCGCCCGATGTCGAAGACCGATATGACGCCGTTTATGTTGGTTGGAAGCGTGATGTACTTGTTAGTCAGGTCGGCGGCGACGATCTTATATCTGTAGAGTACGCGCTCGGTACCGTCGAAGTGGTAGTCGCGATAGTAGGCCAGAGCGTCGTCGATCCGCTCTTCGACCTGTTCGTCGTCTACGTTTATATCGATGACCGGCGCTCCGAGTCTACGGAGGCAGTAGTCTTTGAAAGTCTGTCTTGTCGTAGGTTGTGCCATTGCCTCGATCCCATTCGCGAGTCGAGGCTATTTATAGTACTCCAACCCCGACCGACACGCGTCCTGCCAATACTCCGAGAGACCCATCTTGACAGCTTCGACCAGCTGCGCCTCTAGGTCGGTTCGGCTGTGTCCCCAGCACTGGTTCTGAAGGTTCTCTAAGAAGAAGCAGGTAAACATTCGCTCCTGCGTCTCTCGGCTCGCGTCGAAGTTCATGAGAAAGTCGATGGGCTCGAAGCTCTTCTCGTAGCTGTACCCACCGTGCTCCACGACCGAGGTGCACACGCGATTGCGCACGAGGCTCCTCGCTTGCTCTGGAGTCACCTCGACTATGTCGTCGGTGTACTTGGCCGGAACGTCGCGACTCGAGGCAAAGAACAGCGACGGAAAAGTCTCCCAGCCGAGCTTCTTTATCGCCTGAAAGCGGTTGATGCCGCTGAGCCCTAGGATCAGACCGTCTGGATTCTCGTACGCGCGTATCGGATCGCAGCCTACTCGCGATATGTTCTCCATGAGGGCGCCGAGGTAGTCGAGTCGGTACCTCCACGTGTCTGGCATCTCGATCCAGAGCTCGTGACCGTCGTTCGCTACTCGGTCGATCGGTATCGCCGGGCAGTGAAAGATGCGGTCGGTGATCACGCGCGACTCCAGAAGAAGATCTGCACGAGGCGACTGTCTTCGAGACTGACGCCGAAGTTCTCGCCGTGCGAGTGCCAGTCGTGAGGGCGAAACAGGACTAGACGGTTGAACTTCATCGCTGCATAGTTCGTCATGGTCCAGAGAGATCGGTCGAGACCGTCACGGTATATTACCTCACGACGAATGTCTTCGTAGCTGGAGAATCCGTACCTGCGACCCTCCTCTCTGTTCACAGGTACAGTCTCAAACCCATGCTTCTTGTGGCGCCACGTGATCGTACCCGGCCTATCGGCGCACTGCTCCGGTGTGTTTAGGTATATCACGCCGGCCCAAAGGTTGCTTGGCTCAGGATCAACGTGTATGTCCTGCTCGTACGTGTCGGCGGCGGAGGACGCGCGAAAGTGACCGAAGAGCTGACCCTCGCTAGGCTTGACTCTGTGACCGACGATCTGCGTGACGGCGTCTGTGATCTGATCGTTGACGTACGGCTGCGTCGAGTTCATGCCCGGGTACGTGTGGCCGGGATGACCGTGATACTCCATGCCGAGAGCGACGGACCGAACGAGACGTGGGTCGCTATAGAAGTCGTCGACTACTATGAACCTCTTTCTCACTTCTTGTCGCTCCTAACTACGTCCATCCACGACACGAGGCTGAATCGCTCGCCCTTCGTGACCGGCGTCACTGCGTGCATGAAGTGATGAGACGACGGGAACGCGACGAGAGTGCCGACGCGAGGCGGAACGACGATGCCTTGCTCAGGAAACGCTAGGAGGCCGCCCTCAAAGTCTGCGTTGAGAAACACAACGACGCTGAAGTCGCGATCGGTGTTGCGCCTCCACTCGAGCTGGCCTCGGTTGTTCCACAGAGCCTCGCCGTCGCAGTGCGGCTTATAGAACCCACCGACGCCGTAGCGAAGGAACTGAACGTTCTCGGCCGAGTATATCTTAGTGTCGTAGAACGGCTGAACGAAGTTCATCACCGCGTTGGTCAGTACTTCTTTCAAGACGGCTGCGACTTGCTCGTTCGTATCGACTATCTGTGCGTTCCTAGTGCTGGCGTCGATCTCAAAGTCGACTTTACTCGCAGTCGACTTCTTAGGATCGAACACGCCCTGCGTCTCACCGACGTGAGTCTTACCGTACTCTACGAGGTTTCGACACACGTCTTCGGACAGGAATCCTGGCTGAATCATTATGTGGCGGTGCATGTTTGGAAGTATGTCTGGTACTGGCGGCTTCGGCTGGTTTGCCTGAGTGACCGAGTCGGTGATCTGACTATTGTCCTGCTTGTAGTCGCTCAGTCTAAACACACTCTTCATCTTATACCTCCAGAACTCATGATCAACGTAGCGACCTACTAGGTCTCTATCTACCTCGTATTTATCACGCTCGACTCGAGGCCTCACGCGGTGCATGCCGACGAGGCCGTAGACTTCGTCTCTCTCCTCGACGGGATTCGCGACTCTATCGAAGTCGAACACAGGTGCGTCCAGTCGAAGAAAGTCGTACGCTCTCTTCATCGTTCTCTCGGGATCACTGACCAAGTCGTCGTACTCAACGACGTGAAGGCACGAGCGATCCTTCGTCTCCCATCCCTGACGCATCGCCCAGAGGCTGAGCTCCACTATGCCGGCGTCAGACATCAGGTACTCGCACCTAGCCTCGTCGTCGACGCGCCCGTACATCTTCTTCGTCGTCTCGTCGATGAAGTTGGTCGAGCCCTCGGGCTGAGAGTGAATCAGCTTTAGAAAGCTTCCTAGTATGTCTGAAACGGACCGAACGACGCAGACGATCCTAGGCTGCTCGTAGCCAAACACCTCGCGTATGCGCTCGATGTTGTTCGGCCAGGCTCGACTCTTGTCGACTACGATCGGTCTGTCAACGTCCTCGTAGAAGTTGTGCGGTAGGTGTCTGAGTACGTTCTTGAGCGAGTCGGCCTTAGGATTTGCTCGCCCCTGCTCCGAGTCTCTCCAGTATTGCTCGTTGTAGTAGAGCATGTCGAGGAGCGGAGAGTTCGCTGAGGCGTACACTCGCCCGTCCTGGTTGAGGATCGACGAGAGGAGTGTCGATCCGGACCTAGGTAGACCTGAGAGAAAGTGGAACCGTTTCTTCATGATATAACATTGTAGTTGAACTAGCTCTTCTTAAGAAGCGTCAGAAACCTATAGAGTCTCGTCTCTGCGTGTTTAAGACGCCTCGAGACGTCATGGT
>JAAOEI010000603.1_pt1 | contig 13629 bp, 15 predicted proteins | sample 7059261 | NCBI WGS metagenome assembly JAAOEI01 (sample SAMN14008812, study PRJNA610033) | viral metagenome | isolation source: viral particles filtered from seawater | place: China: Hangzhou Bay, Yangshan Deep Water Harbour | collected 2017-10-31
GGTTTCGTGGCGCGATCTTTTTTTAGACAGTAAAAAATATTGAACCCATGTCAGAGCAATCCCTGTGAGCGACCTTCCCAATTACACCAGCGAAAAAATGGCAAGCCTGTTAGACATCAGCACGCGACATTTATTGAGATTGGTAAAGGAAGGGGTGCTTATTAGGGCTGAAGGAAAGCGTGGGAGATATCCAATCAGCAATGTGACACTTTATGTCAAATATCTCAGAGAAAGAAACTTTCCAAGTCAAGCGAGTCAATCGGATTTACAAACTGAAAAACTGAGATTGGCAAAGGCTCAAGCAGATCGAACAGAAATGGAAGTTGAGATGTTGAAAGAGTCAGTCATCAAAGCCGATGAGGTAGTTGATAAATGGTCAGACTTGATCGGCAACTGTCGAGCCAAACTCTTAAACACTCCAGCCAAGATTGCACACTTGGTCATTGCAGCCGATGACTATGCAACAGTTGAAGAATTAATCAAAAACGAAATCCATGAGGCATTGCATGAATTATCAGAGCAGCCATTCACTTCAGGAAGCGTGGAAGAAGTCGATCAAGACATTCCGACCACCGAAGAACCTGAAAGTCTCGGAATGGGCGGATCAGTTCAGGGTTCTTAGTTCCGAGGCATCAGCAGAGCCGGGAAATTGGCGAACCAGTCGCGCACCTTATCAAAAAGAGATCATGGATGTGATTGCAGATCGATCAATCGAAGTGGTGGTCTTTTCTAAATCTTCTCAAGTCGGTGCAACCGAGATCATCAATAACATCATCGGCTATTATGTGGCTCAAGACCCCTCTCCTATTTTGGTTTTGCAACCGACATTGGAGATGGCTCGAACTTGGTCAAAGGATAGACTTGCACCAATGCTGAGAGCCAGCCCAGCATTAGCAGATAAAGTCAAAGAACCGAGAAGCAAAGACAGTGAGAATACTGTGCTACACAAGAAGTTTCCCGGTGGGAATCTATCAGTGGTCGGTGCAAACTCAGCATCTTCTTTGGCATCAAGACCAGTGCGAATTTTATTATGTGATGAGGTGGATCGTTATCCATCATCAGCTGGCTCTGAAGGTGATAGCATCCAACTTGCAATCAAAAGAACACAAACATTTTGGAATCGAAAGATTTTGATGGCCTCAACACCAACCATCGATGGAGTGAGTCGAATACAAGCAGCATGGGAGACATCGGATAAACGATATTACTTAGTGCCATGCCCTCACTGCAATGAAAAGCAGAGACTAGAATGGAAGCACTTGCATTGGGATGAGGGAAAACCAGAATCGGCTTATTATGCTTGTCAACATTGTGGTGGTGTCATTGAAGAAAAGCATAAGATCAAAATGCTCGAAGATGGCGAGTGGCAAGCAACCGAAGAAACAAACAAGGTCGCTGGATTCCATATTTCCGAGTTGTATTCTCCCTGGTCAACATGGGAAAGCATGGTGGCAACCTTTTTAGAGGTCAAAAAGCATCCTGAACAACTCAAAACATTCATCAACACTGCATTGGGTGAAGTGTGGCTCGGTGATCAGGCAGAAAAGATTGAATCACATGAGTTGCTTTCAAGGCGAGAAAACTATGATTCGAGTCTGATTCCGAATGATGTTTTGGTGGTCACTGCTGGCTGTGATGTGCAAAAAGATCGAATTGAAGTACAGGTGATCGGTTATGCATTGGAGTCTCAATCGTATGTAATCGAATATGCGACCTTATGGGGTGAGACTGCTTACAAAGACGTTTGGGATTCTTTGGATGAGTTCTTAAAAAGCCAATACAAAAAAGAAGATGGATCGATGATCAAGATTGCTTGCACTTGCATTGACTCAGGTTATCAAACTCAATCGGTTTATGATTTTTGTTTAGGCAAGATCGGCAGACGTATCTTTGCCATCAAAGGTGTCTCCACAGCTGGCAACCTGATTGCTGGTCGAGCAACAAGAGTCGGAAAACAAAGAGTGCCACTTATACCTGTTGGAACTGATACAGCAAAAGAAGTCATCTTTTCGTGGCTGCAAGTCGATGAGCCATCACCAGGGTTCATCCACTTCCCTTCCGATGTCGATGAAGAATACTTTGAACAGCTGACATCGGAAAAACGGATGGTGACATTTTCAAAAGGCCATAAAAAGTTGGTTTTCAAGAAGATTCGTGATCGTAACGAGGCACTCGATACATTCGTTTATTCTTTGGCTGCATTTCATGTGCTGCAACCCAATTTGGAAAAGATTGCAAACATGAAGCAGCAGACCACTGAGGAAAAAACAAAAAAACAAAAAACAAGCGGTCTGCAAAAACAAATCAGAAGAAATTCCTTTGTAAATTCTTGGAAATAGAATAATTACAACAACTTACGGATATCACTTGACATTTTGAAAATGGCTCAATACCGTTTTCATTAACTGTGCTAAGAGGTATCAGATTGGCTAATCTATTTGATTCAACAAACTATCCAACCGAAGTTCCAGGTCAGCTGACTAGGGGTGATCGTTGGATGTGGAAAAGAACTGTCATGGTTCCTGATTATCCAGTTGCAAGCTATCAACTCAGTTACAGTTTAAGAACATTGGATTCGGCTCATCATGAGATCGAGATCACAGCAACAGAAAACACCGATCCCGATGAATACATCATAGAAGTTGCATCGACAACAACATCAAATTATCACGTTGCCGATTATGCATATCAGGAATACATAACAAGATCATCTGATTCAGAAAGAATCGTCTATAGCACAGGCATCATCACAGTTAAGCATGATTTTGATTCTCAAAACACCGATATCAGATCACATGCACGAAAAATCTATGATTCATTGGAAGCAATGTTGGAAAACAGAGCCACCATTGATCAAATGTCGATGAGTATTGCTGGCAGATCACTCAGCCGAATGACACCAGCAGAAATCCGAGAATGGTACAACCATTATAAATATCAAGTGAAATTGGAGACTAAGAAAATGCGAATAAGCAAAGGTCAGCCGACAGGAAGTGAAATCAAGGTGAAATTCTAATGGCTTGGTATGACAAATTGATTAACAGAAAGAAAAAGAACATTGCACGAAGAAGTTATCTAGGTGCAAAAGGTGGTCGATTGTTTGCTGATTGGGTCGCCAATAACAACAGTGCCGATGAAGAAATTGAAACAGCACTGCAAACACTGAGAAATCGATCAAGAGCCTTATCAAGAAATGATGGTTACATCAGCAGATATTTGAAGATGATGGTCAATAATGTCGTTGGTCACAATGGCATTCGTTTATCGATGAAAGCAAGAGATCAAGATGGATCACTCGATATAGGTGGAAATCGAATTGTTGAAGAAGCGTGGAAGGATTGGTCAAGATATGGAATGCCAACAGCCAATGGCAAACAATCTTTTATCGATTGTCAGCAATTATTCGTTGAGTCATTGGCAAGAGATGGCGAAGTGTTGGTCAGACATCTTCGATCCAATAACCCATATGGTTATCAAATACAGTTTTTAGAAGCCGATCATTTAGATGATCAGTACACAGGAAGAAATCAAGGCAATCAGAACTCGATTGTCATGGGTGTTGAAATGGATAAATTCAACAAGCCAGTCGCCTATCACATTCTGAGAAGCCATCCCGGTAATACAATGCAATCATACAACATGGCGAATAAGCATATCAGATTGTCAGCTGACGACATGATTCATGCTTACATGCCAAACAGGCCTGAACAGACAAGAGGTGTTCCCTGGACATCGGCTGTTTTGGCTCGAATGAAGATGTTGTCTGGATTTGAAGAATCAGCTGTGGTCAATGCAAGGGTTGGGGCTTCTAAAATGGGATTCATCATCTCACCTGATGGCGAAGATTATTTGGGTGAAGATGTTGAGAATGCCTATACACCGATCATGGATGCATCACCAGGAACGATTGAGCAATTACCAAATGGATCGGATTTTAAATCATTCGACCCTGATTATCCCAACACCACTTTCGATCCTTTCCAAAAAGCGATCCTGAGAGGTATTGCATCGGGTTTGAATGTTTCTTATGTGTCTCTATCCAACAATCTTGAGGGTGTAAATTATTCATCCATTCGTCAAGGTGTCATGGAAGATCGAGACATGTATAAATTGGTGCAAAGATTCGTCATTGATCACTTTATGGAACCCATCTTCAGAAGATGGTTACTCAGTGCAATGACAACAAGAGCGATCAACCTACCAATCGCCAAATATGACAAGTTTGCAAATGCAGCGACCTTCATCCCACGATCTTGGACTTGGATCGATCCATTGAAAGAAATGAATGCCAATGTGATCGGATTGCAAAATGGACAGGTCACCATGCAAGACGTACAGAGCAATTATGGTCGAGATGTAGAAGAACTATTTGAATCATTGAATCGAGAGAAAGCATTGGCAGAGCAATACGACATCAATGTTGGCTATGAGCCATATGGTGTTGCTAAACAGCCAGTTCAAGCTGAAATGAATGATGAGGAAATTGAGTGATGGCGGTGGGTGCATTTTTGGGTGATGCAAGGCAAAGAGACATGGGTTTCTCCGACCATGTTTGTGTGAGGTGTCAGGGTTCTTTGCAACTCAGTAATGAAGAAGAAATGGAGATAGAGATTGAGCTGGATGAAGAATTGCAAGAAATACTCGGTGAAGATGTTGTTGTAATTTTCAAGCCAGCAAAAGAAATAAAACGATTTATTGTGGATGACGAAAGTGACCAAATTCATTGAGAAAAGACCATATCCGAATGAACATGCTGCAAGGATAAAAGAGCCTGATCAGTATGATGCTTTCATGAGGCATAACGATGAGTTTGGTGAAGGAATACATGTCATTTATGGAATCAAAGATGGTGACAATGCAGAAGTACAATCTATCAGATTCGATTCTTCTATGTTCACACCTGAAGAAGCAAAAGTGTGGCTTGATGAAAACGATTATGAATACATTAAGTTTGAAAACGCAATAGAAGAAAGAGCCATTGCAGATATCGATTTCAGGCCAACAAAAGGAATGATGGAAGAAGCACAAAGAGGCTTGGATTGGAGAAAAGAGTTTGGTCGAGGTGGAACTGCTGTTGGTGTTGCAAGAGCAAGAGATATATCGAATGGCAGAAACCTATCACCTGAGACAGTGAAAAGAATGTACAGCTATTTCAGTCGGCATGAAGTGGATAAAGAAGCTGAAGGATTCAATCAAGGCGAAGATGGATATCCAAGCAACGGAAGGATCGCATGGGCTTTATGGTCAGGAGATCAAGGTTTTGCTTGGTCAAAAAGAAAGGTCGCTGAAATAGAGAGAGAAACAGAACGGAATTTGGGCGAGTCGAAAGACTCTAACGATAATCTTCATATCAAAGAGGAATTTATTATGAGTGAAGAAAATATGATTCCCTCTGAGAATGAGGGAAATGAAACCGAATCAAAATCGATTGATCGTGTTTCAGGTGAGGAAAGGATGTATAGATCAGTCGATTTATCTCGATCTGAATATATAGACGAGGAAAAAAGAACTGTACGAATTGCACTCACCAGTGAAGCACCAGTCAAACGATCTTTTGGTTTGGAAATACTCGATCATGCTGCTGAAAGCATAAATACTGATTTCATTAGTCAAGGTAGGTCGCCTTTACTACTGGATCATGATATGACCAAGCAAATAGGTATTGTCGAGTCTTTTGAACTTGATCGGAACAGCAAGAGGACAATTGCTAAAGTCAGATTTGGTCGATCTGCACTGGCTGATGAAGTTTTCAATGATGTGGTCGATGGCATCAGAACGAATGTTTCTGTTGGTTATGCGATCAATAACATGGAAAGGGATACATCTGCTGATGAACCTACTTATCGAATCAATTGGACTCCATTGGAAGCCAGTATTGTTTCGATCCCAGCAGATCAGAGCGCGAATGTAGGAGTTGCTCGATCCGAACCATCTGAAATAAACCCAACTACTGAAACTGAATCTATTGAAGAAACAGTTGAGGTGGTTGATGAAACTAAATCACTAATTGAAAATAAAGGAAAAGAAATGAGTGAAGTTGAAAAGAAAGACGTTGAAATAAACGTTGATGAAATTCGATCTGTAGCTGTTTCTGATGCTAAAAGAGCGATTGCCAAAGAGAATGATGAAATTCTTGAACTTGGCTATCGTCACAATCAGTCTGATTTAGCTAGAAAAGCAATCAGAGAAGGTGTATCAATTGAAGACTTTAGAGGTCAACTATTGAACTCACTTCCTGTTGATCAGCCATTGGATACTAAAGAAGTCGGTCTTAACGAAAAAGAGATCAGACAATTTAGCATTCTGAAAGCTGTTCGCGCTATGGCTAACCCAGCTGATAGAAAAGCACAAGAAGAAGCTGCTTTTGAATTTGAGGCTTCTGATGCTGCCAAGTCTGCATATGGTCGTCACACTCCTGGACTTACACTTCCAAGCGAAGTTATGGGTCGTTGGTTTACACGTGACATAAATACTTCAGACGATTCTGGCGCACTCGGAACTGACTTCAGAGGTGGAAGTTTTATCGATGCATTGAGAAATGGATCAGCTGTTATTCAAGCTGGTGCAACAATCCTTCGTGATCTTCAGAACGATGTCAAAATCCCTAAACAATCAGGAACAAGCACAGCCGCTTGGATTTCTGCTGAAGGTGGGGCTGCTGCTGAGTCTGAATTGACTATGGGATCAATCTCAATGTCTCCTAAAACTGCCTCTGTTTATACAGAAGTCACTAACCAAATGATGCAACAGTCCACTTTGGACATGGAATTGATTATTAGAAATGATCTTGCTGGCGGTATCGCTAATCTTATCGATACAGGCGCACTTGCTGGATCAGGCTCTAGTGGTCAGCCAACTGGTGTGGATAACTTGACTGGTGTTAATACAGTCACTTTTGCTGCTCTAGGTAATCCAACTTATGCTGAAATCGTTGATCTTGAGTCACAGGTTACAGCAGATAACGTGATTATGAGCAATCCTGGTTATCTAACCAACAGCACAGTCGCTGGTGCAATGAAATCTAAGTCGAAAGACTCAGGTTCAGGCACGTTTGTTATAGAGAATGGAGAGGCCAATGGTCATCCAGTCTATGTTTCAAACGCAGTGGCAGCTAATGTTGTCTACTTTGGAAACTGGTCTGATCTTTTGATCGGATTCTTCGGTGGGCTTGATCTACTTGTTGATCCATATTCAGGGTCTGCTAACTCAATCACTCGATTGAGAGCAACTCAATTTGTGGATATTGCAGCAAGGCATGGTCAGTCTTTCTGTAAAGGTTCAGGCGGAAGCTAGAAACTAAACTGATGGGCTGATGAAAGTCAGCCCATCTTTTAACGAGAAAAGTTATGAAAAAATATGTTGTTTTAAAAGGTGTAGGAATCGCTGGAACAATTCATGAAGCTGGTGATGTGGTTGAGTTGAATGATGCAGATGCTGCCAACTTAAAGTCTTGTGGACAAGTTGCAGATCATCATGAAGTCAAGAAGCCAAAAAATCGATCAGTTGGATTGAAGAAAAGCGAAACCAAGCCAAAAAAAAGGGCTAAGTAATCATGGTTCTTGAGAGCGCTGAAGATTTAGATGGTTTTTTCGATACGGATGCTCATGGTAGTCAGGCAACGATTACCATTGATGCAGTAGCGACCACCATCGATGTGATATTCAACAAGGAATATTTTGCAATTCCTGGTGAATCAGTCGATGTGGAATCATCTCAACCAGTGTTCTATTGTCAGAGTCATGATGTGACGAATGTCGAACAAGGAGACACGATTGAGATTGACAGTGTGACTTATAACATTGTCAACGTGCAGCCAGATGGAACAGGTGTGACTGTTCTGATCGGTGAGACTCAATAATGGCTCATGTTCGACAGTCAATAAGAGAAAGGCTTGCAACGGAAGTGACAGGTCTTTCAACGACAGGTACAAAAGTGTATCAGTCGAGGGTTTATCCGCTGAAAAGTGGAAACTTACCAGGATTGTTGATTTATACAACAGCCGAAAGTTCAGAGCCGATTGAAATGGGCGGTACATCAAGATTGATGAGCCGAACTTTATCGATTGCAGTCGAGGCTTATGCCAAATCGACCAGCAATTTCGATGACACCATAGACACAATCTGTTCTGAAGTTGAGACTGCTCTGGGTGGATCAACTTTGAATGGGTTGGCAAAGGATTTATTTCTTGAGTCAACCGATATCAGTTATCAAGGCGAAGGCGATCAACCTTTGGGAGTCGCCACAATGACTTGGAACTGTTTGTATCATACGGATGCGAATGCACCTGATACAGCTTTATAAAAGGACTGCTTTTGCAGAATTTAATTTATTAGAGGAATAAAAAAATGGCACATGTAGGTAAGGATGGAGTGGTAAAAGTTGGCTCTGATGCTGTTGGATCGGTACGATCTTTCAATGTCGATTACAACTCTGACACTGTAGAAACAACCAAGATGGGTGATGCTGCTAGAACTTATACTGGCACTTTGAAATCTTGGACTGCTTCAATTGATGCAATTTGGCTAGAAGATACTGACACTGGACAACAAGCACTGAATCCAGGTGATGAAGTTACTTTGAATCTATACCCTGAAGGGGCTGATTCTGGTGATACTTATTACACTGGAACTTGTATTGTAACTGGTGTATCGGTTTCAACATCTTTTGATGATTTGGTCATGGTTTCTTTCACTGCTCAAGGTGATGGCGATCTAAGCATTACAACAGTTTAAGATGAGTAGCCCAATTGAGAATGTTAAGTCGCATTTTGCGAGTCTTGACATTAGAAAACTCGAAGTTGAAGAATGGGGAAGTGATGGTGAACCTTTGGTGATCTATGCTAAACCACTGACTTTGGACATCTCAAATAGGTTGCAAAAGTTGGCACGAAACAGCGATATGGAAATGATGGCCTTAGCCATCATTCATTGTTGTATGGATGTCGATGGAAATCGTTTATTCGAGTTATCGGATAAAGCTGCATTGATGAAAAAAGCAGATGTTGATGTGGTCAACAGGGTTGCAACTTGGATATTCCAATCAGATGAGACTGTTGAGAAAGTTGAAAAAAAGTAAGGGCTTCTATTGACATACAAAACAGGTATGCATTGGCTGAACATCTGCACAAAACATTGGCAGAAATCGAAGCAATGACAGTAGAAGAATACAAAGGCTGGATGGCATATATGAATATACAAGCTGAGAAACATAAGAATGGCAAAAACTAAGAACATAGGTTTTAAGTTCACTGCAATCGATAAAACGAAGGCTGCCTTCGATTCGATTTCAAAAGGACTTGGCAAAATCGGTTCAGCTGCAAAAACAGTTGGCAAGGGATTACTAGGAATCACTGCTGCTGCGACAGCTGCTGCTGCTGCCTTTGCTGCTTTGGTTTTAAAACAATCAGAAGCCATTGATAAGATCGGCAAGGTCAGTTCAGTTACAGGGGTCTCGACAGATTTGCTCCAGAAATTCGGCTTCGCTGCCGAGCAAGCTGGGGTCACAGTCAAAAATGCTCAACTCGGTTTGAGAAGATTCAGCCGAAGGGTTGGCGAGGTTGCAAATGGTACTGGTGAATTAAAGCGAGCCTTAGATGCACTTGGTATCAGTGTTTTTAATGTCGATGGAACTGTTAAATCAACAGAGCAAGTATTATTTGAGTTCGCTGATGGCATTGCAGCCACAGAAAATGCAAGTGAGAAACTAGCATTTGCATTTAAAGGTTTCGATGCTGAAGGTTCTGAACTTGTCAACACATTGCATAAGGGATCAGCTGGATTAAAAGAAATGTTCGCAACAGCTGAAAGGCTTGGATTTGTATTGGATGCAGAAGCGATTAAGAATACTGAGATATTCAGAGATCGTCTGAATGAACTCAATAGATCAATCGATGGTTTTTCAAGACGAGTTGTTTCTGAATTAGCACCAGCATTATCAGGAATGATCAGAGATTTGACCGAAACAATGGTTAAATTTGCAGAGGAATCTGGTGGATTTGATAAATTAGGTCAAGAATTTGCAAAAGGCATAATCGATGCATTTATTATTGTTGTTAAAGTGCTGAAACAAGCTGGTGAAGCAATCCAATATTTATTAGAGGTCACTGGATTTGAGACTGAGGCTGTAAAAGCATTGAAAGATGAATTGGCGATTCTTCAGAAACGGCAAAGAGATTTCAATCAAACGACAAGGGGGTTCGGTGGCATACTTGAGGAAAATGCAGACAGAATAAAAGAGATTCAAGAAGAACTTGCAAGACTCAGATCAGGAGGTGCAAATTCTTTTGACAAAATCATTGCATCACTAGAAGCATTCAAAGGAAAAATCGGTGAGACAACACCATTGATAGATGAATTGGTTGATACAACGAATGGTGGTGCTGAAGATACTGAAGAAAGAGTTGGTGCAATATTAGGCAGCATCAGAGCAGCAGTAAAAGTTACGACAACATCATTACAAGGTGCATTCACAGAGTTTTTCAATATCACTTCAGAGAAGTTTATGGATTTCAAAAATCTGGTGAGTTCAATTCTTAAAACAATCATCAGCGAAATGACAAAGGCATTCGTGCAAAACAAATTTATGAAATGGCTCGGTGGTACACGATTCGGGTCATTCTTGGGTCTTGAGGGTAAAGCAACAGGTGGAACAGTGACAGCTGGAAGACCATATCTAGTCGGAGAGAAAGGTGCTGAATTATTTGTACCGAACCAAACAGGAACCATCGTGCCAAACGATAAAATGACTGGCGGTGCAACCACAGTCAATGTGGCATTCAATATCACTGCTTGGGATTCCAAAGATGCAACCCAAGCAATCGCAGAACAAGCACCAAACATTGTCTCTATAGTCGAGAATAGTTTCAGACGTAGAGGACAGATTCTAGGGGCAACATAATGGCTGGTACATTCCCATCATCACCAGCTGCATCAGATATTCAGGTTCAGTCAATAGAGCCAACTCTGGTATCAACAACCATCAGCCTCAAAAGACAAGTGAGATCAAGAGGCGGTCAACGATGGATGCTGAATGTATCTTTTCCACCTATGACAAGGGCTGAATTTGCCCCAATTTATGCTTTTTCGGTCAAACAGAAAGGACAATATGAAACATTCACCTATGTGCCACCTACTATATCGACAACAAGAGGTTCATCGGGTGAAACACCTGTTGTCAATGGTGCAATCTCAGCTGGTGCAGTCACAGCATCAGTTGATGGCCTAACAGCATCAACATCCAATATTCTAAGGGCTGGCGATTTCATCAAATTCAGTGATCATACCAAAATCTACATGGTCACAGACGACATGAGCAGTGATGGAAGCGGTGAAGCAACATTGAATTTTCATCCATCTGCAACAGAAGCAATCCCCGATGATGCAACCATAACAATTGCAAGTGTTCCATTCACAGTGTCATTCCAAGACGATGTGAGAGAGTTTGGCACAAATATAACAAATCTTTATTCATATGAAATAAATCTAATCGAGGTGTATTGATGGCTGATCGAGGCATGACAGCAGCAGTTCTTACAGAGATTGCTGAATCACAGAATAAGCCATTCCACTTAGTCGAGATTTATTTCACCAGTGGCACTGTTTATTTCACCGATTCAGATCGTGATATCACTTGGAACTCGAACACCTACTCTGCTGCTGGTCATTTCTTAACATTTTCAGAAATCAATGAACAGAATGCATTGACTGTTTCTGACATCGAAGTTCAATTGTCAGGTGTTGATCGCACTTATCTGACTGAGATATTAAGTGAAACATTCATGGATCGTAATCTGATCATCAGAAAAGGATTCTTCAATGATTCAAATGCAGTCATTGTCGATCCGATCATCATTTATTCAGGCAAGATGGATCAGCCCAACATCATTGAAACATCAGAGACATGCACTGTTTCAGTCACAGTTGCAAATTTATTCGTTGACTTCATAAAGACAACTGGCAGATACACCAACGAAGAATCACAGCAATTGTTTTTTCCTAGTGACAATGGTTTTCAATATGCACATCAAATCATCAAGGAGATCAATTGGGGCAAAGAAGGTTTTGGCGGTGGTGGAACTGTAGTGCCACCAGTTATTCCACCAGGCTTTCCTGGTAATCCGATCATCATACCACCTTATATAGTGCCACCAATACCAACGATTATTCCAACAACAACAATTGGCGGTGGAATCGGTGTTGTCGATGGACTGCCGACATCTGTGATCGATATTTATGATCATGGATTGACGACAGGTGACAAAGTGACCATTGCTGATGCATTGGCTGTTGGTGAATTACCAGCATCTAGCATCAACAAAGAACACACTGTGACAGTTGTTGATGCCAATCAGTTCACCATTCCGATCTCCGAGACAATAACAACCACTGTTGAGCATGGTGGCGGTGCTGAATACACGATCAATGACAATATTCCAACAGTGCCATTCATTAAGACTCAAACGACAGCAAATAATGAGCATGTAGTGACCATCACAGCACCAACAAATGAAGTCAAAGTTGGTGACATGATCGAGATACAAGATTCAGAGGCTGTCGGTGGTATTAGTGCTGATAATTTAAACACAAAACATTATGTGAAATCGGTTTCAGAAAACTCATTTGATATTGAAGTCAAAAAATTTGAGAAAGTCACATCACCACCAATCAAAACCACTTCAGGATCAACAACAGTTGAGGTGGAAATTGCAAACAATACAAAAAACATCGGTGATAGTGTTGTCATTGCTGGCGCGGTTGATACAGGTGGGATTGTTGCTGCAAACATCAATGGCACTCAAACAATCACAGCTGCAACTGAGAACACTGTGAGTTTTACATCAGCTGGCACTGCATCATCAACAACGAAAGGCGGTGGCAATTCAGTCACAATCGATGCTGCAACACCAGTGACACCACCGATAGAAACCACAGCGGATTCAACCACAGTGACATTACACGAAGGCAGTCATGGTTTAGCAGTTGGCGATACATTTACATTATTCAATACAATGCCTGTTGCTGGCCTTGATCCTTCTGAACTGAATAAAGAACATACAGTGGTCAGCGTACCCAATACAGATTCTGTGACATTTACAACAACGACAGCTGCATCATCGACAGCAATCGGTGGTGGCTCAAACTCTGTTGTATTTTTACCAGTGAAAGCAACATCAGCAGTCTTGGGTGGTGGTGTTGATTCTAAAATAGGAGTTCCGACCAGTGTCTTATGATGAAATAAAAATTCATCGTTTTGCTGAAAAGTATCTCGGCAAACCTTTCATATGGGGTTTATTTGATTGTAATACATTCGTTTTGGATTACATGGATCACATGTTGGGTACTGATTTATTAAAAGAAGCACTCGGAAAGTACGACAGCAAAAGATCAGCCATTCGATTTCAAAGGGATTATCCATTCATGCTGAAAGATGCCATGTTTGAACATGGTGCTGATGAAATCGATCTCAAACAAATCAGTATCGGTGATATTTTGATTAAAGATTTAGGCATTTTCCAAGCAGCACATTTGGTCTTGGGAAATCGATTGATGAGTGTGGATGAAGAAAAAGGTGTGATATCGATTCCGATGCAACATCTTGAGTATGACTATGCATTGAGGGTGAGATAATGCC
>JAAOEI010000604.1_pt1 | contig 13621 bp, 20 predicted proteins | sample 7059261 | NCBI WGS metagenome assembly JAAOEI01 (sample SAMN14008812, study PRJNA610033) | viral metagenome | isolation source: viral particles filtered from seawater | place: China: Hangzhou Bay, Yangshan Deep Water Harbour | collected 2017-10-31
CATGCGAAATGTCAGCGGTGGCAAACTCCGTCACCGTGTCCGTTTCGTAGTCGTATTGCATCCACCGTTCAATACCCGTCACCGGGTCTTTACTTAGGAAGCGCATGAGAACCTTATCCGGTCATAACGGTTCATGGAACAAGCAAAACTCAGATAATCCGCCGCAGTGTGCTTGTCGTTCAGGTCTGCATCACCGGCCTTGCATTTGGTCAGCAGGTCAACGACTTTAGCCAAGTCTGTGTATGCGACCGTCTCGCTGTTCAGCATTCCGTAGCGAGTCTGAATCTCACGCAGCCAATACTTCCTTGCGTATGCCTGATGCTTCCTCAAGATTCCCTCTCGTTTTCTATGCGTCCTCGGGATGAAGGCGCATAAAAAAGGGGGCCAAAGCCCCCAAAGGTGCGACTGTTGTTCTTGTTACAGCGCCGGGTTGATGTCGCAAACCTTGCCGCTAGCCTTCTCGTTCAGCGAGGCAAGAGTCACTTCCATCAGCAGTTGCTTACGCTCGCTGTCCCCGGTCTTCGCCAGGTCAAACGAACGCAGCGCACGCAGCGAGTCAATCGACCAATACTCCATGTCAAGAACCAGAATGTTCTGGTCACGCATGAAGCGGTTAGGCACGATCTTGTGCTCGCCAAAGTCCGAGATATACAGGTCAACGCCGCTGACAATCGCCGCTTGCTTGTTCCCGTTAGCGTCACGGAAGCGAGTAGCGATACCAGCAAACGCCGAGGAAACCTTGGACTTGGTAGCCGGGCCAACCATCAGAACGCCAGGATCACCGCCAGCGGTGTAGCACGCCTGAATGACCGACTTCAGCGCCGATTCCGTCACCGTACCGGCCACCGTCGAATCCGTGGGCGAAGCAACAGTTCCCGAGGAATAGCCCGGCGTGGTTTGAGCAGTGCCCGTGCCCACCGAAGTCTTGTTCGTGGCAAGCCACGACTCGACGCCGGCAAAACGGGCAGCAGTAGTCGCGTTCCCCGCCGACTGCGCTTGGTTACGGATGCAAGCAAACTCAAGGTCACGTTTGATTTCGGCCATGCGCTTGCGGACTTGGTAAGCCATTTCCGAGGCGCGACCAGCTTTGTCCACCGCTTCCTGCGTACCCGAAACGCGGGCAACTTTGGTCAGGATTTGGCAATACGAAGACAGGCGAACAGTCGGAGACGCGGTGTTGGTCGTCGCGTCATCGCCTTCAATCTGCGAGTTAGCGGCAGCTGCGTCCAGCGCGTCGGTTTGCCAGTCGTGAGTCTTACCCTTGGCCTTGCCTTTCTTGGCAGCAGAGGCAAACGGGGTTTCCACCCCTGTTATCGCGTGGGCTCTTTATCCCTCGCTTCTCCGTATTACTACGGAGGTCAGACTATATCTTCGCTTTCGCGCCCCGCGCTCGTGGAGGAAATTACTGCCTAGCGTTTCTTCGCGGAATCCATATGTGCTTTACCCTCCATTTAGCCGCGCACGACTTTGAGCAAAACAAATGCTCTTTGCCTTTCGCGTCACTAAATGTTTTAGAAATAGGGGTAAAACAAAATTCACACGAGGTCAGAATACGCCTTACGGCTCGTCCTCTAGTCGTTACACCTTCAAGCAGCTTTCGCTGCAAGCTTGGTTCGGTATTGCCCTCAGCATTTACTGTTAGGGTGTCCACCGAGTTCACGGGGTTTTCATTTGACGCAGTATGCTCTAGCCAGTGGCATCGAAAACACAGCGTGATTCCGTTAGCAAGATCAAACCTTAGTTCTGGATGATCCTTGTATGACTTGATGTGGTGCGCATGCAGTTCAATGTTTATCGCGCCACATTTTTGGCATGTTGCTTTATCTCTACTCAGCACAGCATTTACCCACTTGTGATGCGATCCGCTCCTGTTCTTGCGTCGCGCATCTTCGCGGTAATTAGGATGATCTTTGCCGCTGAATCTAAACCCGCCTTTATCCGCACAAGGCTTTGAACAAAACTTCTTGTGCGTTGTGGCAGGGATCACCCAAAAATTTGTCTTGCAGTGCGCACACGGCTTTTCATGCCCGCCGCGATAGTTCGGATTATTTTCTCCAGCAAAGATTTTGTTTTCTCTTTGCCAATCCGCCCTGCACCTGTAAGAACAGAATTTTGCCGTTCCGAATCTTGCCGGAACCACTTGAAATTCCTTGCTGCATTTCTTGCAATTTACTAGAGCCATAAGCCTCTCCTATGAGGCTTATTTTACTACATCAACGGACCGAAACTCCAGTCGGCGAAATGTCCCAGATAATGTCTGAGAGGTCTTCGCGGTTACCGACAGCTTGATAAGTCTGAAAAGTTCCAGTAGGTGCTGGCATGGTTAGCCTCCAAATTTGAGCTTGATAAGTTCTTCAATAGCGGCTTTGTCGCTGCCGCCAGACTTTTTGACTCGCGCTCGGAGTGCGTCATAGTTAGATTGCTTTTGGCTTTGCGCCGCTGTCTTGGCTCCCGGTTTCAATACTTTCGGGGCTGACACAATCTTCTTTTCAGCAATAGGTGTAGCCGCCTGCGCTTGTTTTAGCGTGTGCGCGGCATACAGCAGTTCCACCATTCGCGGGTCAGTGACACGGCTGAGTTCCTCATCTGAGTACCCAATCTCCTTGCCTGTAGCTAGGAGTGCCGTTTGAAGTTCCTTGCCCCAATTGGGAATCTTGGCTTTCAGCCGTTCCTCCGCCTGCGGGATCGCTTGGGCGAGACGGTTCTGTTCTTCCAGAATCCTTTGTTGCTCGGCAACTTGCAGCCGGTTGCGGACTTGCTCTTGCGCCTGTTTGATCTGGTTCGCTCTATGGCTCATCCGGACAAACTCGGCGGGGTCTTCTGCCGCTAACCGATTCCAGTCAACCCCTTGCAACTCAGGCACGGCGACGTTAGTGATAAACGCCTCCATTGCCCGAAGTTCCTGCTCTGCTCTAGTGCGCAGTTCGGCTACAGCCTTTTGCGCCTCATCCATCGCCTGCTTTTTAGTGCTGGCGATTTCCTGTGTCTTGCGCTGATAGTCGTCCTGGCGCATGTAGCCCAAGCGCAACTCATCTAGCGTAACTTCGCGTTCTTCCGTCCCGTCCGGCTTGACCAGCGGAACCTTTAGCTTTACTTCCCTGACCTCATCCCACGCAGGGGGCGCTTCCTCGGCTTCGGTAGGGGCTTCCTCGGTAGGCGTTTCTGCCACATCTTCCGGGACCTCCTGTGCCTGTTCTGGAGCCTGTTCTTCCTCTTTCGGGGCTTCAGGTTCTCCCATGCCCATCGCTGCGGCAATGCGGGTATCAATGCTGACTTCTGTGACTGCTTCCGCTTGGTCACTCATGTTCGTTCACTTCTCCGTAACGGAACCGGGGGAACAATTCCCCCGGCTTTGCCAAAGCCTCCCGGCTTGGGCTAAAACCTCAGTAGTTCACGACAGCTTTAAGCTTGTCCTTCCATCCCGTTTCACGCTGAAGCAAGGCTTTCTCCATCTTCCCGGCCTCGATACACCCTCTCAAGATTCCTTCAAACTTCTGCGCGACTTTGTAATGCCGCCATATCCACTCGCGGCCTTCCGTGTCACGGGCCGGGGTAGCCTCCCATTGGTCGATAATTTCTTGTTTGATCGACATAAGAGCGTCAACAACAACTTTTTCGTTAAGTACCCTAGCGGCATCGTCTGCCCTCCGGATAACTTCTTCCCTGCTCATTTCGTTCAATGGTTCCACCCTAGACAATGCGTGCTTTCGTGGGCTACGTCCTCATGCATATTCGGACGCACCACAATCACACAGCGGTTAGGAATCCAAACGGCACAGGCAACAGCAGGTTCCCCGAGGAACGCCGTGCAAAACTCAGGCGCTAGGGGACTCTCGACCTTGTGAATCGTCGTGCTTTTTACTTCTGCCTGCTTGTGCCATTCGTAGGTGACGCACCCTGCCAGAATCAGGGCTAGTAGGCTCCAGCGCATCGCTCGGACACCGGCACATACCACTTAGTCCCCACAGGGCTGCCGTTTTCGTCCGTGTCCTGCATGGGGTCTGCCCACTTCTCCGTAAACCCCGCATACACAGAAGCCGCATATGCGCGGTCATTGGCAAGCAGCCAGTCATGGATAGCATCGGCTTTCGCCTGCGCCTCAGACCTCGTATTGAATTCAAGGCGGTTCATATCGTGATGCCTCCGACAGAAGCAAGGTAAGTCGCCATTGCAGCGCGACGGGCAAGACTCAACGCCTCGGAGAAAATGACCACTTCCTTAATCTCAAAGTTGCCGTTGTTTGCGCCTGCAGAGGTCGCGCAAAGCGTGATCCCGCCTAGCGCACCCGAACCACCCCCGCCCGTTTGCTCCGTCGTGTTATTCACGCGCAATACGTTGTTCGTATCGTTAGCGACAACAATGATTGAGTGGTAATTGCCAATCGTCGCGTCTGCCGAGGCGGTGGTGCCAGTCGTTTGCGCATAAGCAATCTGAGGCGTCGCCGTAGTTTGCGAAAGCCTGCTGCTTCCTGTTCCACCTGACCATGCCCGGTCAGCGTTCGTCCACGAAACTGGCTTTGCCAGCATGCAAACCGTTGCAGGCTGCGGAAGGGTAAAAAGAGCCTGCATCCAATGCGCAGTGCCGTTGAACAACAACGAACCGTCAGGGTTCACCGCAGGCTGCGCAGCACCCGTTCCTTGCGTCAGGTCACGCCCAAGCCCGCTCTGATCCGCCCACGCAGAGGCAAAGCCTCCCGCCTGAGTAATCCCCGCGCCAAACCGATACCACGCCGCAAGGTTTGTCCCGTCAAACCCGCCAGAGATATGCACCGCCCCATCCGCATCCACAAGCAGGGGGCCAATAGGCGCATGCACCATCCTGGCCCCCGCACCGGGCGGGTTGTACGTCGCCACCATCACCCCATCATCCCGACGCAGAAAGCCCTGATACAGCCTTGCACCGGACTTGCTAACCGTCATGCACAGGTCGCCATCGGAATCGAACACGATGCCAGAGGCACGGCTTACGCCCGCAGGAATAGCGCCCGTCAGGATGTTGACATATCGGGTCGCGTCAGGCGCAATCCCCCACCCATTGGCACGGGCAGGAGGCTTGCCAGCAGCAACCACCATTGCGCCGAAGTTGTCGCGGTTGATTCCACAGAGAACAGGCATTTAGTCCTCCGCTTCCGTTTCAGGTTCGTCCATTTCTTCAGCCTTTTTCATCTGAACCTGTGCGGACAACTGCGCAGCTTGAGACTTCACCTGCGCGTCTAGCTTGGCTTTGAAGATGGCAAGGTCGGCTTCCTGCTGTGCCTTCCACTGCTCAAGCTGAATCTGCGCCGTGATCCGCTCACGCTCCAGGGCGAGTTCCGCCTGCATCTGAGCAACCTTCATCTGCCCGTCTTGCTGCATCTGCGCGGCTTTCAGTTGCGATTCCTGTTGCATTTTCTGGCCCTGCATTTGCATTTCAGCCTGTGCCTTTTGCTGCTCTGCCTGCATTTGCATCTGCGCGGGGTCAGGCTGCGGGGGAGCAGGCGGAAGGTCTTGCGGGTTTGTCCAGAAGTCCTCGACGTTCTTAAAGCCCGCGTTTTCGACAATCTTGCGCTGAGTGCTGTAGATGTTGTCCGGGGTCACAATCGGCAGACCCGTTTGCAGCATCTTAAATTGCGCCTCTGCAATCATCGCCAGCGTTTGATTCTGCGAATCCTTGTTGCCTGACCCCAAGCCTACGTTAATGGTCATATCGTAGGAATCCGCCCATTCCCTCGGGTCAACGTCCACCCATTCATCCGTAAGGCGGATGGTCATCGGCTTGGCGTTGTATTTCGTGACGCAATGCAGAATCAGCTTGAAAATCTGCTTAACGCCGGTTTCAGCGAAGATGCGGGCGATGAGTTCCTTCCGCTGTTGGCTGGCGTCCATGATTCGCGTCAGGCCGGTAGCGGTCTTGTTCAGCGAGTTGGAGTCCAGACCTTGGTTATACCGGGTCACGCCTACACGGTTTTCCATCACCGAATCCGTGTATTCCATCATCTGGATGCCCTTCTCGGCCATGAACGGCACGACAAGGGGACGCACGGCATTGGGCGAGTATTCCCGCACGATTCCGCCAGGGCGAACCGTCAGCAGGTCATCAAGGTTCGCTTGGGGTGCGCCTTGTGCAGACGACAGCACCGCCATACGGGGCGCGTTCGTCAGGTAGACGTTATCTAGCGTCTGCCGCCAGAGGGTGGACTTAATCAACTGCAAGTCCATCACCAACTCAGCCACGGACTTGCCGTAGTGCTGGTGCGTCATCAGGATCGGAGTGATAGCCGCAAACGGGATTACGTCCACTTCCTCGTTTTCGAGGACTTGCTTACCCGTTTTCATCACCTTGCGCAGTTCGGCTACGCCATCCCCGTCAAAGTCACACCGGACGTAAGCCTCAGTCACCCACACCTTACGCATTGCGGGGTCGTTTACCGCTTGGTCAACGCCCGTGTAAAGCCTCTGCTCGTCGAACTGCTGCCGGGCAAGGTATTCAGCCGAGTTCTCTAGCTGATTGTCCTCAGTCCCCACCGCTTGCAGTTCGTCAAAGTCATAGCCCATTTCCACAAGCTGCGAAACGGTCATGCGGCAGCGGTGAGCAACAAACGTCGCGTCTGTCAGGTCAATAGAGTTATGGTCAGCCGATACCAGCATTTCCTCGGGGGGCACAGGCTTGACGCACACTTTGCCCTGCTTCTCGACCACCTCAATCTGTACGTCGTAGACGCTAGGCGGGATGACAGGAGCCGCCATCGCCTGCCCCACAGCCGCAGCCATCGGCGCAGGTTGCGCTTGAAAAGTCGGGTCTTGGTACTGCTCGGCAGCAATCACCGTCACCCGGTCATCCGCCAACAGCCCGGCAAGCTGAAACTGCGTCAGCCCCTTGTAGCTTTCCTTCCTGCGCTTGTCGCTTTCCTCGTACCAAACCTTGATGTAGCCATTCTTCTGGATCAGCGCATCCTTGAAGAACGTGTAAAGGACTTGAAAGCCCTGATTCTGGCGGTAGAAGATGTAGTTGCAGGTATCGGTAGCCTGCTGTGCCTTTTCCTCATCTTCCGGCCTCTCGGGGGTGAATTCCACCGCCTTGTCCGAGGACGTAAAGATTTTGAGCATGTCCGGCAGAATCCACTCGACGGTGGAGAAAACCTCAGAGGTAACTACCTGCGAACGGCCCTCGACCTCGTTGCCGTAGGGCTTGGCGTTGTAGTAATCCAGCGCCTTCTCACGATCCGCAGACAGTTCCCCATTGCCATAGCCTAGGGAACGCTTTTCCTCCGCCTCAACCAGGCTCAGCAGTTCTAGTTCGGTCATTCGGCGGTCTCCCAGGCTTGCGCTTTTCCTCAAGCACAAGCAATTGTTTTTCGAGTGCGGCTAGCTTGGCCTCGACTTCCTTCAGTCTTTGGTCAATTGCCTTAATGTGTTGCTGTTGAGCAATGCTCATGGCTTCTCGCAATGTGTTTTCATGGCCGTTTCTTGACGCTGGATTTCCCTATCCCACCAAGAAACCCACCAATCCGCGTCCTTGTCCCGGTTGTGCGTAATCGCAGCCTCTATGCGGTCATAGGACTTCGCCTGACACTCAGGACACATGCGCCTCACACAATCCCCTTGTTCAGCTTGGAATAGTCCAAAGGCGCGACAGAGCGCGGTTCCTGATACACCACGCACATAAGTCCGAAGGCGTCCGCACCGTGGCTAGACCAGTCATGCTCTGGCCCTAGCCCCACGTTCCGGGCATCGTCTTTCTTCTCGTGATACCAGCCCAACGCCTCGCGTCCTGGCGTCGTGGTCTGCTCGTTGAACCAAATCTGCGGGAACCTTCTCCGGACTGCCTCAATCCTCGCTTTCGCAGCCCCTTTGCCCTGATTGGGGACGACTTCAACGGTGTATCCCGCCGCACGTAATGCAGAGGCGTAGCTAACGTCAATCACCTTGTCGTTAGAGTCCCCATCATGGGGGAGCCAAAACTGAGCCTTGCCCGGCCCCAAGTTCTGCTCACGCAGCCATGCCAGATGCGCCCCGATAGGCTGTCCCACCGCCTCGTAGTAATTCAGCACCCGGATTTCTCGACCCACGAACTGGCACACCCACATGGCAAAGGCATCAGCCTTCGCGCCAGTCCCGCCGATATCTACAAACAGCCGGGTCGCCATGAGAGGGTCGGCACCTACCTTGCCAATCCTTCCCTCTCGCTTGGCATCGGCTAGGCAGGAAGCGAAGTACGCACCCTCTAGGACAGTCGCGTACCCTCCTTCCCAAATGTGTTCGTATTGCTCAGGAGTCAGCCGCAGGCAGTCCAGCCTTTCAGCCTCTAGCACCGCAGGAAAGAACGGGTTGTCAGACCAATTCGCCCTGACCACCGTTGCCCCTGTCGGCAGTTCCGTTCCCCTAAACAGCAAATCCACAGGGTCGGATTTCTTGCGAGGGTTCCAGCTAAACCACAGTTCCGAAGCATCGGCTCGGATGGTCGGACGCAAGAGAGACAGGGAGCGAGCAGACAACCCCTGCGCTTCCTCTACCCAAGCCCGCTTATAGCCTTCCAGGGACTTGATAGATTCGGCGGTGTGGTCTTGCATCCCTTGGAAGGTAATCAGCCCGTCTCCGGGTGCCTGAATGACCTCCTGGAACACTTTGAACCCGTCTGCCTCTCCCAAGCCAAGGGATTGCAACTTGTCCTCGATCAGCCTCTTGCTCGATTCCTTCAGGCTTTTCTGTACCTCGCGGATGCAGACAGACCGCATGCCCTTTTCGAGCAAGTGATCCTCTATCAGCTTTTCGGCAAAGAAATGGCTCTTGCCTGATCCCCGTCCGCCGTATGCTGCTTTGTAGCGACTCGCCTCTAACAGGGGTTTAAATACCCTCGGAGTCTCAAGCCTTAGAGTTGTCAACGATGACCCGCTCAATCTTGGTAGTAACGTGCAATGGCTGGTCAGGGTCGCCCGTCATCTCGACAGACCCAAGATCAGGCAGCGTCTTTTTCAGCAGGATTTCAGCCGCCCGCACTTGGGTAGGGGAAAGTTCAATCTCTCCCTCTACATGCTTTGTAAGGCGTCCAATCAGGGCGCTGGCCTGAATCTTTGACCTTACGTCCTCTTGGTGAGTTTTTCTCATCCTAGCGGCCATAAGACAACTCAACGCCAAAACGCCGAAGCCCTGCCTGCATGTTCTCCGCCCCAATTTCCTTGATGCATTTGTCCACGAACGCATCAAATCTGTTCATAAAGGCAGAGTGCAGCGCCTTTGAGAAGGGGCGATCCGAGTAATCTTGGCTATATCCCGCTTTTGAGCGAAAGCCAATCGCCAGCAAGTGCAGGAACACATCTGACTGGAAAGGGTTGACGGTCGCAGGCACATCGTCGCGGAACGGAAGCACGTTCGTAAGCGCGTCCTTACCGTATTCGCGGATCAACCTATCTTCAAACTCGTATGCGTCCTGCTCATCCCGGAAATATGCAACCTTGCGTTTTCCAATAGCCAAGCCTGAATTAATTATCCGCCTGATCTTGTTACACTTTTTGGAACTGACACCGTTACGAGTTTCCTTCTCATGTTGGTCAATGCGGTCGCCGCATCCTTTGCCCACATAGAAGACAGAATCGTCCCTCGGGTCAATCAGTTCATAGACATAAAACTTCCAAGCCATAACTTAGACTCCCGTTTGGGTTGGTCTGGAATAGTGGTTTCTGTTAGGCCCGCTGTTCGCAGTAGTTCATCTGGAAATGTTCTTTGTGCCAGTCTCTAGCATGGTCAGACTTGGTGTATTCGCTGAAACACGGAGTGCCGACTGTGTAGTGCAACAGCTTGGCGTCCGGGTTTTCGGGATACTCCATCGTCAGCCAGTTCCATTCCTTGGGCAGTTCCCCGATTCGCTCATCCGGGAGCCATTGGAAGCGATGCAGGTACGCACCTGTCACGGTCTCTAGCTTGGCGGGTCTGAGATGCTGGTTCATGTAATGCGCACAGTTCCAAATCATCACGCTCGACCAATTCTTGCGAGGGTAATCCTCGTTCTTTGCCCCCAGGTATTTGGTAGGGTGCTTGGTCTTGTAGTCGTGCTTGACAACCTGGACGGCTTTGAAGTGGTCGCGCATTGCCCACAGTTCAGCAATGTCAGCCTTACAGACCATATCGCCATCGCAGAAAATGGCATGACCGCTAAAGCCTGTCAGAAACGGGACAAGGAACCTGCTAAAAATGAATTCGTTGCTGCCATCCCGCTGTCCGTCAAACCCGCCTAGCGTGTTTTTAGCAAGGGGGATAAAGGAAACGGGGATAGAGGCGCGACTGATAACCGATTGGCAGAAGGCGTGATAGGCCACCGATTCTCGCGGGTCGTACCCTACGAAAATCGGAATTGGTTTCATGCGTTACGGTTTTAAGCAGGGTTCCCCGCTCAGTTCGCCTTTCAGAATGTTGTATTTCATCCGCCACGCACCTTCGCCCCATTGCGAATTAGCCAAGGCTGCGCGGAGGTATTCAGACCAATCCACAGCCGCCAGGATCGTTGTCCTCTGTTCTGCGGTGAGGTTTGGAGCCTCTAGCAAGTCAGCTAGTTTCTGTATGGGTGGCGCGTAGTTCATAGAGGTTCAGCCCCGCGACTGGATTGCCCCGCTCGGAGGGAGGGAGGGTGGACGGGGATTCGGTCGGAGGCTGAATGAAAAAAGGCCAGCCGGTTAGGGCTAGCCTTGAAAGAATCGCCTACTCGGGTATCCCTTTTGGCGTGCCAGAATCACCCTGTTCCCGCCCTCTGGCCATGCGGCTACATCAACGGCACCCGAAGATACCGCTGTAAACAGGAAGAAGATTTAGCGGCTGCAATTAGCAGCCAACTTGCTACTTTCTCTTGGCATACGGTTGTTTTCTTCAGAGAAAGCTACGCCCCTGCATCGGGCGCTGTCAGGAGGCAAGGGAAGCACCCCCATCTAATTTTTACACTACTGGTAATTTAGACAGTAGCCTAGCCTAAAAAGTTCCGCACATCAAGCGACGTTTGGTACGCCGTGCACCTGTACCGCCGCTAGGTATTCTTTACCTTCATTCCTTAACTGCCATGCGTAATCGCTTTCAATTGTTGATTTATTTATTGCGGCTTTTTTCAGCCGGTCAAGTTCTCTTTCCTGAAGCGTTTTTACATCTTGCCGCATACTTTCAATTAACTCTTTCAAGGGTCTTTGCGGAATACTTCTTACCCGCTCCGCATCCCGCCTCGCGTAATACTCTACCCATCGGGGGTCTAGTCGCCATCCGCGAATCATCTCAGCCTCTGCTTTATCTCGTAAGTCGCCATTGCTTTAGCCCACTCCATCCGGGTAAGCACCTTTTCCCATAACTCCGCAGCCCGCCCCGTATATTTCATGCCTAGCGCACGTTCCCTGCCTTTGTAGTCCGCAGCTCCTTGTCCTGATCCCAAGCAGTCCGGGCACTCAGCACCCGCCATTTCGTCGGAAGCTGTCTCCCCGTAGGAAATGGGGAGGAAGCCTCGCCCCTGGCACCGTGGGCATTGGTTCAGCATGAATTCCTGCACCATCTGGCAGGCGATTTCGTGCGCGTCTACCTTTAGCCGGGACTTGTTGGATTGGTTTACGACAAGCCTAGCCACTTCTGCCTGTAGCACCCTTACCCGCTCCACAGAGGCCGCAGAATCGCCCGTAGCGCCTTCATAAGCCTCTTTCAGCAATACCCCTAGGGACGAAGCCTGCGACCCCGCAGCGGTCAATCCTGCGGCTTGTAGGGTATCTGTATCGCATCGCGTTTCCTTGTGGGAAAGGTCGCCGCTGTTCATGGCTCGGGCTAGGTAGGTCATGCCGCAGTCGGCTCTCCGCTATCGTTCGCCGCCCACTTATACCCAACCTGCCGCAGCCTGCCCGCATCGCTCATGGCCTTAACATGCCTTTGCACGACAGGCCGCGACAGTTCCAGGTGAACGCACAGTTCCGGAATCGTCTTGGGTTCCTTTACCGCTTCAAGAATGCTTTGGTCGGGAATCGTTACTTTGGGTCGGGCCATGATTCTTCCTTTAGGAAACGTCCACTATCCGAGGCTCTTTGCGCCCCGCCTTCCATCCCATCACGACAACTTTCCAGCCCGCTTTTCTCACAGGGCCGATGTTTTCGTGATCGGCAATTTTCTTTACCCTCGCGCTTACGTTGCTGTCACTTGTGCATTGCACAGCCAACGTTTCGTTTTCTCTTAGCGCGAGTACGTCTACAAAGCCCCACAGGTCTACGCGCCGCCTTGCCCATTGGTTCCAATGCTCTGTAATGGCTACGGTGTAGCCTTCAGCACGGAGATAGGCGAGGGTGCGCTGTGTGGGGCTCATACAAAGCACATTCCAGAATCGCAGCGATTGAACAGGCTTTCGTTCGCGTCGCTAAAGTCGCACTTGTCTATCGGGATGCAATCGCCATGCAAAAAGGCGTTCGGGTCTTTACGCTGGATTTCTTTCTCAAACGCAACAACCTTTTTCCAGTCCTCGGGCTTGTTTTCCTTGATATCTCGCCATTCCTCTTGTGTGTGGTTCGGACACATCCAGCACGACGAACGAGGAGGGTTAGGCCACCCCATGCGTGTAACAAGCGCAATGCAATCACCCCTGTTCATTTTTTGCTCAATCAGCGGATAGCGGTATTGCCATTTACCAAACCCCGTTTTCACGCGCCGCATTTCATCTGTGCTGATACCTAACCAGCTAACAAACTGATCCGCCCCGCTTACTTCTTTTGCCCACCTTTGAACAACTCTTGATTTCCACTCGGACGAGCAAAATGTTGGCAATTTCCCCGCCTCACCTGAGAGATTTGTAAACGCTGGTATCAACAGAGATTCGCCATCAGCGCCGCCCCACAAATCTGTTTTTGCGTAGTCGCTTTTTTTAACCCTATGCAAAACGACACCGACAGATTGCAGTGCTGGCGTAATCACTGCATCCATGTAATCCCAGGTTGTAGATTGCTCTCGCTCAGTGTCAACAATGACCGCGTAATCTGGCTTTTGTATTCTTCCAGACACTATTAGCGCAGCAATAGCGGCAGACTGAACACCACCGCCACTGCTCCATATCTGCGCTGGATTACAAGCTAATGTGAGTTGTATCAGGCTCACCGCTCGCGCACTCTCTCAGGGTTAGGCAATCCGTTTTGCATGAACAGATGCGCCTTGTTCGATGCCTTGGTCAGTTGCTTTGTGCAAAGCGCCTCGCGGATTCCGTGAGGGGAGCATTCAAGCTGGTCACAAATCCACAGGAAGGAACCGGGGGCATACATGTCGCTTTCAAACCACCGCAGCGAGGAAGTATCAGAGTTCCTGTGATGATTGGCGTCAGAGATAGCCAACCTCAACACAGCAAACCACAGCTTATGCTCGGGCATTACGGGAAGCTGCATCCGGCCCTCCCTCGATTTACGTCTGAGTAAATCTTGCTGGCGCTGCACCCGTAAGCCTCGGCTGCGTCCTTGATGCTTTCAAACCGCTCGTCCAGATAAATCACCGGGCGACTCTGCGAAACCCTCCCGCGCTTGCTTCCCTTGTCCTCAAGCATCTTCTTATAGGCAGAAGGGCAGATAGGTCGCCCCTCTAACATCATCCGAGTGGTGAACGGCTTGGATTGGATTTGGGCAAGGTCAGGAGCGCCCCAGGTCAACTCTACGGAT
>JAAOEI010000605.1_pt1 | contig 13608 bp, 8 predicted proteins | sample 7059261 | NCBI WGS metagenome assembly JAAOEI01 (sample SAMN14008812, study PRJNA610033) | viral metagenome | isolation source: viral particles filtered from seawater | place: China: Hangzhou Bay, Yangshan Deep Water Harbour | collected 2017-10-31
AAAATACGGCATCAATTACCGGCAATACCGGCACGGGCTCCGTTGGCTCCGTATCCGTCGATGAACGTCAAATCGCAATTACCGGCAATACCGGCACGGGCTCCGTTGGCTCAGTTACTGCGTCACAAGGTACTTCTGCGGATATTGCTACCGGTTCAGTAGGCACTCCGGGGGTTTTGACCGAAGTTTCCTTAGCACCCCCGACCATCGCAGTTGAAGATTCCGGCACTTTTGGTGGTGCACCTTTTGCCTCAACGGTTTTTGCCGGGGATATTTCCACCACTTCTACGCAATCAGGATTAACTGGACTTACCAGTGTCGGGGATGTTACCCCTACGGCGGCAGTTGGGGTTTCCGGAAATACGGCTACCGGAGCCGTCGGTACCGTTGGAGTCTCAATAACCCAAGCAGTTTCAGGTGTAACGGCCACGGGCTCGGTTGGGGATATTGTTTTTGTTTATATTGCAGCGTTGTCCGGGGTGTCCGCTACGGGCTCGGTGGGCGATGTTTCGGTAGCTGCAAGGTCTTTTTCCTTGACAGGTGTGTCAGCTACGGGTACGGCAGGCACCGTAGTTACGTGGGAAGTTATCCCAACACCCCAAACGCCCGGTTGGACCCCAATACCCGGTACCAGCGGCAGTTGGACAGAAATAAGCCCAGCCCAATCTGCCGGTTGGACCCCAATACCCGGTACCAGCGGGACGTGGACAGAGATTGATGCTTCCCAAACAGACACTTGGGATAAAATAGCAGCATAAAAGGAGCTAAAATGGCCTCTACTTACAGTACGAACCTTGCCCTTGAATTGATCGGTACCGGGGATCAAACAGGGACGTGGGGCACCACCACCAACACCAATCTTGGTACGCTACTTGAGCAGGCCATCAGCGGGTATCAAACCCAAGCCTGTACGGGGGGTACCGATACAATCACGATCCCCAACGGCGCTTCCGGAGTTGCCAGAAATATGTACCTTGAGTTGACGGGTACGGGCGGTGGTACGTTGGTTGTTCCGGCCAATAAAAAGCTGTATCTGGTCTACAACAACACGTCTTCCGCCATTACGGTGAAGGTGTCGGGCCAAACGGGTGTATCTGTTCCTGCCGCTGTCAAGATATTTTTGGTGAGTAACGGCACGGATGTTGTCAACGCGGTCAACTATTTTGCATCCCTGACGCTTGGCAGTGCTCTTCCTGTAGCTTCCGGCGGTACGGGGGGTACAACTTCTACAGGCACTGGGGCGGTTGTTTTGGCGACATCTCCCACGCTGGCAACACCGACGCTGACTACGGCCACCCTGACATCCCCTACGATGACTACGCCGGTACTGGGCACCCCATCAAGCGGGGCACTGGATAACTGCACGGTCAATACGTTCGATGTGGGATACCGCAACATTCCGCAAAATGCACAAAACAGTAGCTACACTTTGGTGCTGGGGGATAACGGCAAACACATCTACAGTGCGAATAGCGGCGCTCAAACCATCACCATACCAACCAATGCTTCGGTAGCTTTTCCTACAGGTACCGCAGTGACGCTTGTGAACAACGGCACGACTGCAATTACGATCAGTACGACGGGGTTGACTTTTTATTGGGCTGGAACAAGCAGCACGGGGGACCGAACGCTGGCAACCAAAGGTGTGGCTACACTACTCAAAGTCGCTACTAATACGTGGTTTATCTCGGGATCAGGACTGACCTGATGAGTGGCATCCAGCAAATGTTTCTGGGAGGTGGGCCCTACGTTTTTTCGGCCACTATCTCCGCAGATACGGCTAACTACAACCTGAAGACCCAAGCGTTGGCTGCTGGGTGGAATGGTGCCAGCCCCCTATACGCCACTGTCACGGTTAACGCAGGAATTTATCTTTACTCCACGTCCACTTCGACGTACGCGTTTGATACCGGCGCAACTTTCCCTTCAGGCTCCCAGCTCTCTTTGGTCAACAATGGGTTTGTAGTGGGCGCGGGAGGCGCGGGTGGGCATGGGGATCAAGGCGGCATTGTTTCTGGAAATGGGCATAGCACGGCGGGCGGTGCAGGTGGACCTGCTATTCATGCCCAAGCTGATCTTTCTATTACAAACAATGGAACTGTGGGTGGTGGTGGGGGTGGCGGTGGTGGCGCTCAAGGTGAATTTGTTAACTCTGGTGGCACTTCGGGTATGGGTGGCGGCGGGGGAGGTGGGGGTAAAGGTTATGCCGTAGGCAGTGGGGGTGTGGCGGGTGTTCCTTCTGGTAACGGCACTAATTTTTCTGGAACGAACGGCACCGCTGGTACGAAAACAGCTATTGGTACGGGTGGAAGTGGGTATAACAACGCGGGCTTTTACTCGGGTAATGGTGGGGATGGCGGTAAATTGGGCGCTACGGGAGCAACTAGCGTAGCCGCGCGTGCCGGGGATAATGTGACGTTTGGGGCTACGGGAGTGCAGCAAACAGGGGGTTCCGGTGGTGCAGCACTTGTCACAGAATCCGGTGTGACGGTGACTTGGGTCACTGCGGGTACCCGCTACGGTACTCCGTTCTCTCCTGAAACATAAACAAGTACGGGCCTAACCATGCCGTTACAAAAACTCCAATATCGCCCCGGTGTTAACCGGGAAGGCACTAACTACTCCAACGAGGGTGGTTTTTACCAGTGCGACAAGATTCGCTTTCGTTCAGGGTACCCCGAGAAAATTGGGGGCTGGCAAAGTGTGTCCAACCCAAACCTGTACACCTACAAAGGTGTTGCAAGAAGCATGTGGAATTGGGGGACGTTGGCTGGTGCTAATCTGAATGCAATAGGAACCAACCAAAAACTCTACGTTGAAAACGGTGGTTACTACAACGATATTACGCCGTGGACAGGTTCCGCAGTTTCCCTCGCCAATAACCCGTTCTCCATGACCAATGGCAGCAAACTTGTAACGGTTACGGCTTCCGCGCATGGGGCTAGTTCGGGCACTTGGGTAACGTTTGCCGGTGCTTCTGCAGCCGGTGGAATTACGATCAGCGGTGCTTACGAGATCATTACGGTGGTTGATGGCAACACCTACACGATTATCAACTCCACAGCGGCAACATCCACGACAACAGGTGGCGGTGCTTCGGTTACCGCCCACTACCAGATCAATGCAGGTGGGGCTACGTACACCCAAGGTGTTGGTTGGGGTGCGGGGGCATGGAGTCGAGGGGCTTGGGGTTCCGGTACGACGGTTGGGGTAGGTCAGCAGTTGCGCCTTTGGACGTTGGATAACTTTGGGCAGGATTTGCTTGCAGCTCCGCGTAATGGGGTTATCTATTATTGGGCACAGGATACGTCCACGTACGCTCCGGCGGTAACACTCAAAAGCCTCGCTTCTTCGGCGGGATACTCGTCAGGTACCTTTGTGCCTACGCAGACTTTGCAGGTTTTCGTATCACCCACGCAACGGTTTGTGATTGCTTTTGGATCAAACCCATACGATTCCAATGAAGCTGCCGTACCGACGACATTTGACCCGATGCTGGTTCGTTGGTCTGATCAAGAAAACGCTTATGATTGGGTGCCTTCTGCAACAAACCAATCGGGGGAACTGCGGTTATCCAACGGTTCTACGATCATCACCGCACTGCACGGGCGTCAGGAAAACCTGATCTTTACGGATACCGCATTGTTTGTCATGCAGTATCTTGGGCCACCCTATGTGTGGGGGTTCAACCTGATTGATAGCAATCTGTCGATCATATCGCCTAACGCTGCGATTACTGTAAGCAACGTTACCTACTGGATGGGTATTGACAAGTTTTATGCTTACGCTGGTACGGTGTCCCCGTTGCCTTGCACGTTGCGGCAGTTTGTTTTTGGGAACATCAACCAGTCTCAGGCATTCCAGATTGTTTGCGGCTCCAATGAAGGGTTTAATGAAGTCTGGTGGCATTACCCATCCGCCAACAGCCAAGTCAACGACAGTTACGTTATCTATAACTACCTTGAAAAGCTGTGGTACTACGGTTCCCTGAATCGCACGGCTTGGCTGGACAGCGGCTTGCGTTCATATCCAATGGCAGCTTTTAGTGTTCAAAACAGTTATCTCAGTGTGGCCGTTACGTCCACTACAGCGACCAGTATTTCCTTGGTGGATTCATCTTCTTACCCGGCATCAGGAACAGTGCAGATTGATTCCGAAGTCATTACGTACACGGGTAACTCGGGTAACACCCTGACAGGATGCACGCGTGGGGTGTCCGGAACCACTGCGGCAACGCATACCCAATACACGCCGGTCACAAACTACGTCCCCAATCAGGTCATGTACCACGAGTATGGTGTCGATGACGGTTCGCTACCAACAGCACTGCCAATTGAAGCTTACATAACGTCTTCTGATTTCGATATTGGTGACGGGCACAACTTCGGGTTTGTGTGGCGCATGCTGCCTGATGTGACATTCAATGGTTCCACGGTCAACGACCCGCAATTGACCATGCGTTTGAAACCCCGCCAAAACTCCGGTTCTGCATATATGGAGCCCTCGGTGGATGCTGTTGTCAGTGCGGATGACTTTACCCCGGCTACGGGTGCCCGCTACTACACCATCGAAACATACACGGGTCAGGTATACACGCGGCTGCGCGGGCGGCAGATTGCGTTCAAGATTTCATCTTCCGGTCTTGGGGTGAATTGGCAGTTGGGGGTTCCCAGAATTGACATTCGTCCGGACGGGAGGCGCTAGGTGGCAATCCCCTCAAACACCCTGCTTCCGCCAAAAGCTCCAAACCTTCTGGTCAGCCCCGTTGAATACAACCAACGGTATCAGGAGCAGTTAAACAACGCCCTGCGTATTTATTTCAATGAACTGGACAATACCTTTCAAACGCTCCTATCCAATACGCCGGGGGGTGCATTCATTCGTTTTCCGTATGGGGCGTTCCACCAAGATGGCGCAACTACGCTTTCTTCAGGGATTACCAACGTTTCCACCACGCCAATCAGTGTTGCTTCGACGGCGGCGTTTCCATCTTCTGGCTACATTTTGATTGAAAGCGAGGTTATCCAGTACACCAGTACAACGGCAACCACTTTTGCCGGAACTATTACGCGGGGTGTTTTGGGTACAACCAACGTAGCCCACTCCAGTGGAGCCGCCGTTACGGAAGCACGGGGCACCGGGTCGGGCACAACCATCGGCAGCATGCTGTTTAACAACACGGACTACAGCAATGGAGTTTCCATAGATTCCACGAACAAGTCACGTGTCGTGTTTGCTGTGCCGGGACTCTATAACATTCAGATCAGCGCCCAGTTACTGAACTACACAACGGCTGAAGACAACGTGGTTTTTTGGTTTCGGCTCAATGGAACGGATATCGCCAATACCGCTAGCATCGCTCAAGTTAATTCTAAACACGGAACCTCTCCGGGGGCGGTCATATTGGCTTACAACATTTTTCAGACCGTCGATCCAAACGATTACATAGAAGTGCAGTGGGCTTCCGATACTGGAAATACGATTATAGGAACCTATCCGGCGGGGACCAGTCCCGTGCACCCGGTATCGCCTTCCCTGATCTTGACAGCACAGTTTGTATCAGCGCTAACCGCGTGATAGCATTAAAGAAAGTGAGGTAGATATGTACCAAGCCGCCGCCCAAGGTCTTGCTTCTCTTGGCAGAGGGCAGGACAAAATGCTTGTCCACATGACCCCCGGCGAAGTCGGCGGGTTGCAGCAGCTTGCCATGGCGCATGGCGGCTCCCTCACAGTCAACCCCCACACCGGCCTGCCCGAAGCAGGGTTTTTAAGTTCCATTTTGCCAACAGTGGCGGGTGCGGCTCTAATGGCAACCCCGCTTGGTCCTGCACTGGGCCCTTTGGGTGTTGCGGGTCTGATTGGGGGTGGAAGTTACCTGCTGAACCCCAAACAGGGTCTAATGGGTGGCCTGATGGCTGGTTTGGGTGCTTACGGCGGGGCTGGGTTGGGCAGTGCGTTGGGTGGATTTGGGCAGGAGGCTTTGAATACGGCGGCGGATTCGGCACAGGGTTTAGCCACGGGTATGCAAGACCCGCTTATGGCTTCCGCAGTGAATGCAGATACTTTTGCTCAAGCTCAAGCCGCAGCCGAGGCTGCAAAAACCGCAGCAGCCAATCCCAGTATTACCGAAAAAATGGGGGCTGGGTTAGGAGCGGCCTTTGCGGACCCTACCGGCTTCTACAAAACACTCAATAAAGACATGGGTAAATGGGGGCTTGCGGCAGCAGCCACTCCGCTTGTTTTGAGTGCGGCACGGTCAGCAATGCAGCCGGGTACGTTGAATGCCCCTGCATTAAAACCGTTAACGTTCTACAGCACAAGTTACACCCCCATGAGGTACGACCCCGTTACTGGTAAATATGTAAACGGGTATTACGGTTCCGGAACCTACGGGCCTACATTTGCTGCGGCAAAAGGGGGTTTGGCGGGTCTTGATGACACGGATCGTATCCCAGCAATTGGGCAGGCTTCTGAAGCTGCCGCTAAAATGTACAAAGACGAAGACGATGATCGACCCTTGAAAGGAACGGGCCCAGCGTTGCTGTCGGCTTTGGCAAAAGGTGCAAAAAACCCCATTGTTCAAGGGGAAGCTATCAAGGAAATTTATACCCGCGCAACTAATGACGCACCTTATATCCAAAATCCATACTCGGAAGTACAGGCTGCAAACGGTGGCTTGATGCAAGCGCTGCAAGGTATGCATCCGGGAGCTAAAATTCCTTCAACGTACGCCGCCGGAGGCAAGCTGCTTCGGGGTCCGGGGGATGGCATGTCAGACTCCATCCCTGCTGTTATTGAAGGGGCCAAGCCCCAACGCGCCGCCCTTGCCGATGGTGAGTTTGTGATACCGGCGGATGTTGTTTCGCATCTGGGTAACGGTTCCACGGAAGCAGGGTCAAGGCACCTGTACAACATGATGGATCGAGTACGCAAGGCGCGTACCGGGAACGTCAAGCAAGGCAGGCAAATCAGACCCGAGAAATACATGCCCGCATGATCACTTATCACGAGGAAGACCCTACCGTCTTTTTCAAGGAGCTTGCCCCGATACTGCCGGAACACTATGAGGAACTGTGCGTCACCAAGGATTTTCCGCTGGAACCGGATTTTGCGGCGTATGACCGGCTCAACACCGCCGGGATGTTGAAAGCAGTAACGTGTCGCAGTGATGGAAGTTTGGTTGGGTACATTATCTTTATCGTGCAACCGCATTTGCATTACCGGTCTTGCACTACCGCGTTTGAAGATTTGTACTACGTGAAAAAAGAATTCAGGAAGGGTCGGACAGGCATCAGGTTGTTTCAGTTTGCCGAAAAGGTTTTGAAGGATGCGGGTGTGAAACGAATCATCTTGCACACCAAGATTCACATGGATAACTCAAGGCTGTTTGAGTACTTGGGTTACAAGAATACGGACAAGCTTTTTACGAAGCTTTTGTAGGATTGGAGATGTCATGAGTTACTCGCGCAGACAGTTGGAAATCCTTGGCGAACCGCTGGGGGAATCGGCTACGCAAAAGAAATTGGGGGGTGGTTATATTGCAGGGGGTGGAGGCAGTTCATCCCCGGCTCCTTCGGCACCCACCACGCAAACCGTGACCCAGTCCAACATCCCCGATTGGGCGGTGCCGTATGCAACCCAGTTACTGGGAAGAACCCAAGCCCTGACTGACATCAGTCAGAACCCCTACCAGCAGTATCAAGGCCCGCGTATCGCCGGATTCAGCCCACTGCAGCAGCAAGCGCAGTCTAATATTGCCGGAATGCAGGTGGCTCCGCAGGTTGGGCAGGCTACGGGTCTTGCGGGAACTGCGGGGTTAGGAGGGCTTTTTGCGGGGCAGGGGTACCAGAGTCAGGCAACCGACCCCAATGCAATCGCAGCGTATATGTCCCCGTACCAGCAAAACGTCACCGACTGGCAAAAACAGCAAGCCATTATGGACTACGGTCGTGCACTGCCGGGGATGCAAGCCCAAGCCGTTGGACAAGGTGCATACGGCGGTAGCCGTCAAGCTATCGTACAGTCTGAAGCCCAACGCAATCTGCAAAACCAACTGGCAGGTATCCAAGCCGCCGGTACGCAGAACGCTTTCCAAAATGCACAACAGGCCCAGCAGTTTGGTGCCAATCTGGGTTTGCAGGGGTTAAGCCTTGCGGGGCAACAAGCAGCCAATCTGGCGAACATCGGGCAGACGGGTTACGGTCAAGCCATGGGGATCAACGCCGCGCAACAGCAAGCCGGTGCCCAACAACAAGCGTTGGCCCAACAGGGACTCACCCAAGCCTACCAAGACTTCCTCAACCAGCAGCGCTACCCGTACCAGCAGCTTGGATTCATGTCCGATATTTTGCGCGGCATACCTTCCAGTTCCGCAGTGCAATCTCAATACCAAGCGCCGCCAAGTATGTTGTCCCAGTTTGGTGGTCTTGGTAGCTTGGGCCTAGCGGCGTTGATGAGATAAGAGGTAAATCATGGCATATCAACTAGCGGGACCTTCACCAGATCTTAACGCGCAGGTAGATCAACTGGCGCAGATGGCCATTCAATCCGGTGACCATCTTGGATTCTTTCAACGTTACCTGATGCTCCCTACGGCGAATCGGCTTGCAGCCCAGATTGCCCAAGGTGTTGTTAACCAACAGGTGCAAGGGGTACAGACACAGCAAGCACTTCAGCAGTACAACCCGCAGCAGCCCACGGTGTTGGATCAGTTGCAACAGCAGCAGATGCAAGGTCTGGCGGCGATGCCTATCGCGGAGGGTATGTTCCATCCCAGCGTCTATACACAAGGCGGTATCGGTGCGGGGCTTGGTGATGAAGAGCCACAGGATCAGGCGCAGATGGCGCGTGGTGGGATCGTTGCATTTGCTGGGGAAGGCCCGTCATTGGTTTCCGCTGATGAACCCGTAACATGGGGTAGGCTAAATCCCGGCTCGCCTCTGACCCAAGCGGAACTCGACGCTATTGCAGCGGAAAGGTTGAGGGCGGAGCGGTATAAACCATCATTTCCGGGAGAAGGCTTTGGGGCTGCTGAAACCCCGGAAGCCAAAGCAGTACGAGATGCCCGGATAGCCGAAGCCCAAAAAAGAGCCGCTGCCCGTCTTGATGCTGAAGGACGCCCCGCAGCCAGTGAAGCAAGTCGTCCGGCCCCGGCAGCTCCGGCTGAACCCCCTTCTGCGCCTACTAAAGATGAACTCAAGACTGCGGAACGCATTAAAAAATTTGATGACAGAATCAAAGAAACGGTAAATAAAGGAAAAGACCCCAGCAAACTAATTGCGGAGCGAGCAAAACTCGTTGAAGGGATAAACGCCGGACGTAGCGCACCTACAGTTGCTCCTTCAGGGATTGCTGCACCGGGACCTACCGCTGGGCCTACTGTTGAAGCTGTAACCCCCAAACCCATCGGCGCTGTTCCTGCTGCTGGCGCTGCCGCCATTGAAGAAGCTGCGACCAAACCTTCACTATTACAGCGTGGGCTTGGGGCAATTAAAACTGGGGCAAGTAGGGTTACCGGTATTGGAGCACCCGCCGGGGAAATGGGCGTTGCAAGAACTGTGTTGAACCGTGCAGGGGCTTTGGCTATTCCCGCCACTATTGCTTATGAAGTGGGGGATCGACTAAAAGATACCCCAATGGCTCGTTGGTTACAGGATGTGATTACCCCTGAAAGCCCGGAAGAGCAATACGCAAATATGGTTTTCGGTAGGGCCCCGATTGTATCTGGACAACCAGCATCGGCAATCGACCAAGTTCTTTGGCCGTCTATACTCAAACAGGAATCTGGTGGTAAACATTTTAGGGCGGACAAAACCGTACAGGAATCGGAAAAAGGTGCGGTAGGTATTGCTCAGGTTTTGCCAAAAACGGGTCCGGAAGCCGCAAAATTGGCTGGTTTACCTTGGGATGAAAATAGGCTAAGAACTGATCCTGCCTACAATGAAGCTTTGGGTAAAGCCTATTTCAATAAACAATTGAGCGACTTCGGTGGGGATATAGATAAAGCTTTGTCTGCGTATAATTTTGGACCCGGCGCTACTCGTAACGCAATATCGAAAAGTGCTAAAGAAGGTAGAGATTGGAAATCGTATATTCCATCGGAAACAAAAAACTACATTGCTTCTATACGAAAAAATGTGGACAAAACACTTGGGGACGTGGCGGCTGTAGCTCCGCAAAAACCTGCTGTGGTACGTGCTAAAGAAATAGTTGAAAACCTACCCGCTAATGTCGTAGAAAAAATGACCGATGGTGGACAAGAATCTTTCTTTCGGGGGCTTACTTATCCGGGGGTTATAGCCGGTTTGGGTGCTTTGGGTAGTACAGCAGCTGGAGCTGTAGACACTCTTCGCGGTGCGCCACCAGCAAGTGGAAAGTCACCCGCACCCACACCCAACGTATATGACCAATATGCCGATTTGCAAAAACGGCTACCCCCCGCAGAAGCAGCACCGGATGCGCCAAAAGAAGACCGACTGTTGGGTATGGATAGGGAGCGGTTGCGCAATCTGTTGCTCCAAACCGGCGCAGGGTTATTGGCGGGTACCAGTCCGTATGCCGGGGTTAACTTGGGTAAAGCGCTGATGCTTGGACTGGATGCGGATCAAAAACGTCAGTTGAAACTGGAAGAACGCGCAGCAAAAGCGGAAGAAAACGAAAAAACCCGTGCGGAAAAACAATACGAGGCGCGTGTAAAAGCTGCGTCAGCTAGTCTCAAGCAGACGTTTCCTGATTTTGAGAAGTCGGGTGTTGACATCGATGCTTTGGCAAACTATGCAGCATTAAAAGGTATGGCCCCAAGAGCCCGCAAAGTTGCTGGATACGATGATGAAACGTTCAAGGAAATCGAGCGAACTGCACAAAAGTTAATGGGTAAGATGTCTGATATGCCTAAAGGTAATCAAGGGTCAGCCGGTGTACCGCAAGATATAAAAGACATCCAAAAACGTTATCAGCTGGGGGCCGGTTAATGGCTGACATCGAATTACTATATGACACCATCCGAAAAGCCGATGCTGCGGGAGATACGGCGTCGGTGCGCCGTTTGTTGGAGTACCTTGAGGAAATAAATAAGCCGCAAACAACGACATTTGGGTACGCCAAAGAAGCCCTGAGAGCTATCCCGCGTGGGTTAGTCCGGGGGTTGGAGACGGCTGCAACAGGTGCGGCTGCATTACTGCCCACAGAAGTTGAAAAACCCGTCGTCGCCAAAGCGCAGGAGTTGGCGGAACGATTGGCCCCACAAGCAGCCCCCGGATACGAAGAATCCATCCCGGTAAAATTGGGTGAAGGTTTAGGTAGTATGGGGACATTCTTCATACCGGGGGGATTACCTGCCAGAGCCTTGATGGCGGGCTCTATGGGTGCAGGTGAGGCGCGGCAACGCGCACAGCAGGCGGGAGTTACCACGGAGGAAATAAGCAGTGCTACTGCTCAAGGTATTATCCCCGGCCTGCTTGATTTGCTTCCTGTAGAAATGTTGTTGGGTAAGTTCGGTACACGGGCCGTGAAAGGTCTGATGGATCGGGCAGTCAATATGGCAGCTACCGGTGGTGTAGAAGGCGCACAGGAAGCTGCTCAAGAGATTTTGCAAAACGCCATCGCTCAAGGTTACGACCCCTCCCAAGGGTTGTATGAAGGTGTCGAAGAATCGGCAACATATGGCGTTGCTGTAGGGGCAATCGCACAGGGGTTATTGGACTTGGCACTACCCGGACGTGCTCGGCGTGTTGCGCGAGTTGAACCGGCTGATAGGGGTGTTGCACCTGCCGTTGTCCCAGAACCCGTTGTAACGCCGGAACCCGTTGTAACGCCGGAACCCGTTGTAACGCCGGAACCCGCTGTAGCAACAGAACCCATCGTCAAAGAACCCACTCCGGAGCCCCAACTTGTCGCTCAAGCCCCCCAAGCCCAGCCGGTTAAAACGCCAGCAAAAACCGTTGCCGCAGAAGTTAAAAAGCCTGTAAAGATTGAAAAGCCTGTAACTGCTGAAGATTACCAGTACGAGATTGCGCGGTTAAAGGAAGAACTGCCCAACGCCAAAAGTGCAGGGCATCGTTCTTTCATTGCCAATAAAATTGCACGTTATGAAGCGGCTTTAGCTGCTGCCCCCGGTGTGGCTCCGCCTGTTGATGCAAAGACACTCCTAAAACAACGAAAGGTACCTACAGATGAATATGCTGCATCCGTGGATAACGTTGGACCAAAAGGACGTAGAGCAAGCATTGAGCAGCCTGTACCATCAGGAGTCACCCCAGAACCCGGCGTTGCAGCAGTTGACGTTGCGGGAATGGGAGGTGTTGAGCCAACTGTTGGCGGGACTACTGGAGGAAAAGAAGTACAGCAAGGTCCATTAACTGAAGCGCCCGTCACCGAAGCCAAAACTGAAGCTCCTGTCACAGAAGCCAAAACTGAAGCTCCTGTCACAGAAGCCAAAACCGAAGCCCCCGTCACAGAAGCCAAAACGGAAGCTCCTGTCACCGAAGCCAAAACCAAAACTGAAGTTCCGGAGGTTATCCCCGCCGAACGGCAAAAGAGAATCGCTGAATATGAGCAGATGAAGGGCGCACCACAAGCGGCAAAAGACTATTACCTACACTATGGAAGTATCAACGAATCCCTGAAGAATCTTGGGTTTGATCTGGCATACAAAACCAAGAAAGGGGAAATGGGTTACGTCAAAGAAGGTGGTGCCCCGGCGAAGCAGTTTGCCGACTGGATTGAAAAAGTTGGTACCTCGGAACAAAAAATTTCCTTGGAGAAAAGCCAAAAAGAATACGCCAAACTCAAAGAAAAAACAGAGGACGAAATATTTGTAAAAGAAGGCGTAAAACAAAGGGATTTGGAACAAGCAGTACGGGAACAACTGGAAAAGGAACGTCGCCAAGCAGCGGAAGCGGAATTCAAGACTCGACAGCGCGAAGCCATAACTGAGGTAGAAACAGAAGAGGAAGCAAGGGCTGCGGAGGCCGCGACAAAAGCCAAAGAACAAGCTGCAGAAGCCGCACGTGCGTACCGTGTGTCACAAGGCCCAGCCATTACCCCCACTGGTAATACACCTGACGATGTAACCAAAGCTCTGAAGAATTACTTCAAGGAAAATTCGCGGTTTGATGAACTGACTACTGTAGTACAAACCGAAGCACAGCTTCCCGAAGAAGTAAGGAAGTCTAAAGACTATCGAACGGGTACACGGGGTGTAGCATACAAAGGTAAAGTCTGGCTCGTAGCCGATAACATTGAACCGGGGCGCGAACTTGGTGTATTCCTACATGAAGCCGGTGCTCATATCGGATTTGACGATGTTCTGAAACCATCAGACCGGCAATTCCTTGCCGATCAGGTGCGCAAGTGGGCTAAAGGCGGTCCTGATTTGGTTGAGACCAAAGCCGCCAAAGCTGCGCTTGAGCGTGGTGGACAAAGCAATGACGAAATCATTGCATACATGACCGAGGAACTGGTTAATCGTGGGGTCAAACCTACCAGCTTCCGGCCAGCTAGTACGTGGTTGCGGCGCGTTGTCGCTGCTTTCAACAAAGCCCTGAAGAAGATCGGCTTGAGGAAGGACATCACCCCGCAAGAACTTGTAGATGCAGTAAATGGTGCGGC
>JAAOEI010000607.1_pt1 | contig 13599 bp, 16 predicted proteins | sample 7059261 | NCBI WGS metagenome assembly JAAOEI01 (sample SAMN14008812, study PRJNA610033) | viral metagenome | isolation source: viral particles filtered from seawater | place: China: Hangzhou Bay, Yangshan Deep Water Harbour | collected 2017-10-31
CTCTTCTTCGCGCAGGGCCAGAATATCAAATCCAAAAAACTGAATTTTTGTGTTAGTATCCAAAAAGTTGGATTACGAACTTGTATACAACTTGGAGGGACGAATGCCCGGAACGTCACGCAGTGGGCGACGACCGACGCCATCAGCGATTCGGTCGCTGACCGGCGCGAAGCACCGACCGCATCATGTCGAAGAGGCCAAGTATGCCGCCGTGATGCCTGAGCGTCCCGCGTTTATTGCGGCTGACGGGTTGGCCTCTGCCAAGTGGGATGTACTGGCAGAGCGAATCAGCAAGTCGGGCGTCCTAACCGAGGCGCACGGCGAGATGCTTGCGCTGCTCTGTGCGACGTGGGCGGATCTTGAACGTGCTCGTGCCGAGTTCGCCGCCGGGGGCTATCGGCAGATGTTGACTGAAGTCTACATGACACCGGCCGGGGAGATGGCCGAGCGAACGAAGGCTAACCCGTTGGTCTCGCGTATCGAGAAGTTGGCTTACCAGGTCGCTCGGTTCCTTGGCGAGTTCGGACTGACGCCGATGACCTCCGCGAAGGTGAAGGCCAAGGAAGCCACGGAAGCAGACGACCCGTTCGCGGAGTTCCTCTCCGCTCCGGCGAAGAATGCCGACTGATTCGGTCACTGCCTACGCCGAAGCCGTGGCGGGTGGGCATGAACCAGGAGGAGCATTGCACGGGGCCGCGTGTCGCCGGCATCTCGCCGAGATAGCGGCAGTGTCCGGCGCGTATGAGTTCCGACCTGATTATGCAGAACGGGCGTTTCGGTTCTTCTCAGCGTTGAAGCACTACAAGGGCGAATGGGCTGGTCAGCCGATTCGTCTTGAGCCATTCCAGCAATTCATCATCGGATCGATCTTTGGATGGGTCCGACGCGACACCGGGACGCGCAGATTCAGGCAATGCTACATCGAGCAACCGCGTGGACAGGGCAAGTCAACGCTGGCGGCTGGCGTGGCGCTTATGCTGGCATTCTTCGATAACGAGCCTGGGGCTGAGGTGTACTGCTGCGCGACCCATCGGCAACAGGCCAAGATTACGTGGGAGGCAGCGCGGCAGATGGTGCTGCGCTCTGGTCTGCGTGGGCGCATCAATGTAAGGGTCTCTAACCTGCATGAATCCGGCACGGCATCCAAGCTGGAACCACTCGGAGCCGACGCCGACACGCTCGACGGTCTGCGACCGAATGGCGTCATCTTGGATGAAATCCACGCGATGAAGTCATCTCGGATGGTCGATGTCATGACGACTGCAACAGGCACACGCCGTCAGCCGCTAGTCTTTGAAATTACGACCGCAGGGATTGGTAGCGTCGGCGTCTGTTGGGATCACCACGAGTATAGTTCGAAGGTGGTCCGGGGCGTCGTGGATGACCCGACATGGTTCGGCCTGATTATCGGCGCGGACCAAGACGACGACTGGACAGACCCGAAGGTCTGGCGCAAGGCCAATCCAAATCTCGGCGTCTCGATCAAAGCCGATGACCTCGAACGGAAGTGCCAGAAGGCAAAGCATATCGTCTCGGATGAGCCGGAATTCCGGCGGCTGCATCTGGGCCAGTGGGTGCAGCAAGCTGAGAAGTTCATTAGCCTCACCGATTGGGATCAGCCATCGAACGTAGAGAAGATTGATCGTGCCTCGTTGCGTGGCCGACCGTGCATCGTCGGCATGGACGTGTCGAGTAAAAGCGACTTCACCGCGCTCGTGGCGCTGTTCGCGTTGCCGGATGGTGGATTCGCCGTCGTGCCGACCATCTTTGCGCCTGAGTCTGCGCTGAACCATGCGAAGCGTGAATCCGTACCGCTGACCGCGTGGCGGCGTGAGGGATTCTTGCGTGTTACGCCAGGCGATGTGATCGACCAGGCGGCGATTAAGAATGAAGTCATGGCGCTAAGCAAGGAATTCCGACTTGTCGAGTTGGCCTTCGACGCGTGGAACGCCACCATCTTGGCGACGGAGTTACAGGCCGAAGGCATCTCAGTCGTTGAAGTGCGGCAGGGATTCAGGACGCTCAGTGAGCCGACCAAGGAATTGGCGGTACTGCTGGCGCAAGGCCATCTCAAGCATGGCGGACATCCTGTCTTGCGCTGGATGGCAGACAACCTGACAATTAGACAAGACGCAAACGGCAATATCGCACCCGACAAGGCGAGGGCCGCAGAGAAGATTGACGGCATCGTGGCGCTGATTATGGCGTTGACGAGGCGTGGGCAATTGCGTGACCGGCCACTGGGGCCGCGAGAGCGTGGCATTCTCCTGATTTGAGGCGACGTGCATGTATATGACGGTCAAGCAAGCAGCGGAGCGATGGCAGGTCACCACCAAGACTGTTCGTCGGTGGATTGAGAAGGGCGCAGTGACCGCGCATCGTCCCTGCGCTGCATCTCGCAAGCTATTAATCAAGCGCGAAGATTACACAGACAGTAATAATTCTGGACACAAGGGTACATAGCGCCCCAGAGCGCCGACAAGTCTCTTCCATTTTTATACGCACGTCCTAATCTGCCAGCGTGAGGATGAACGGGTCGCCGCTGCTGGCAGAGCTGTCACCCCTCCGCGAGCCGTATGAGCCGCGAATCCCATCGCATAGCCACCAGCAGCGGCGTCTCGTTTGTCCTCCTCATGAGGACAGATGCCATCACTGCTGACCAGATTGTTTAGGCGAGACGAGGCACCATCACGTAGTAAGTCCATCGCCATGTCTCAGGCGGCGTGGGAATCCGCGCTCCGTGGCGACAACGATGCGGTCTCACGCGCTCTCCGGGTGGCGACAGTCTACGCCTGCGTCCGGGTGATTGCAGAGACGATTGCCTCACTGCCAGTCGGACTATTTCAACGGTTGGACGATGGCGGCAAACGCCGGATTCTGGATTCGGAACTGCTCGACCTCGTCCGATATACCCCGAACCGATACCAGACTAGCTTTGAGTGGCGGGAGCAGATCATGTCGCATCTGCTACTGCGTGGCAATGCCTATGTCGAGATTGTCCGTCGTGATCGCGATGGGCGACCACTCGAACTGAATGTACTCAACCCGGATGACATGACAGTCACGGGCGGCGAATACGGAGCCGTCTATACATACAAGCCGTCAGCGAGTGGTGAGAAAGTCTTCAAGCAGGACAGCCCGACGCAGCCCAAACCCATCCTGCACTTCAAGGGGCTGTCAATGGATAGCCTCCTCGGTCGTTCGGTCATCGGTGATGCCGCCGATACCTTCTTTGCCGCAAGCGCCGCGCAGCAGTACGGGCGTCGTGTCCTAGAGAACGATGCCACACCAGGTCTTGTCATCAAGCATCCAGAAGTGCTTGACGAAGAAAGCGCCGTCAGACTTCGTGAATCGTGGCAAGCGGCGTTCCGTGGACCGGCGAACGCTGGCCGCACGGCAGTGCTTGAACAGGGCATGTCCATCGAGAAAGTGAGCATGACCGCAGAGGATATGCAGTTCCTCGATTCTCGGCGGTTCTTGCGGACGGAGATCGCATCCATCTTCCGGGTGCCTCCGCACATGGTTGGCGACCTCGACCGTGCGACGTTCAGCAACATAGAACAGCAGGGTATCGACTTCGTGACGCATACCATCCGACCGTGGATTGTGCGACTTGAAATGTCCCTGAATCAATCGCTGTTGTCGCCGTCTGAGCGTCGGACACAGTTCTTCGAGTTCAACCTTGATGGTTTGATGCGCGGTGATTTGCAGTCGCGGTACATGGCCTACATGACCGGACGCCAGGCCGGCTTCTTGTCGGTGAATGAGATCCGGCGCTGGGAGAACCTCGACCCGATTGGTGAGCGCGGCGACGTGTTCCTCGAACCGTTGAACATGCAGGAGGTCGGCGGTGGCAACGTATCAGGGCGTTGACATCGACCTTGAACCAACCGAAGACATGCGCCGTGAGGCGCGTATCGGTCTGGCATGGCGCGATGAGTATGACCGTGGTGGCACTGAGGTCGGCGTCGGCACTGCACAAGCCATTATCAGCGGCTCCGAGTTGTCACCCGATCGCGTTCGTCGCATGTATGCGTACTTCGAGCGTCACGCCGTAGACCGAGAGGCTGATGGCTGGGAGCGCGGCGAACCAGGCTTCCCGTCAGCGGGAAAGATTGCATGGTTACTGTGGGGCGGCGATCCCGGTCGCCGGTGGGCAGGGCGAAAGAGAGATGAATTGATGCGGATTGATGAATCGTCGTCAAGAAGTTATCGCACGGCACCTTTCAAGGTAAAGGCTGTCGGCAATCAAGCGATGACATTTGAGGGCTACGCCTCCGTGTTTGACACGGTAGACAGCTACGGCGACGTGGTGATGCGTGGCGCATTCAAGCAGAGCATCGAGAAGGCGACGGACGCAAACCAGTGGCCGTCGATGCTCTGGCAGCACGACCAGAAGCAGCCGGTCGGCGCATGGCGCGAAATGTTCGAGGATGACCACGGTCTGTATGTCAAGGGCGAACTGGCGGATACGTCGCTCGGGCGTGACGTGTATCACCTCTTGATGATGAATGCGCTCAACGGCTTGTCGATTGGCTATGCCGTCAAGGAAGAAAGCTACAACCGCGAAGCGGCGGTGCGTGAACTCAAGGCCATCGATCTCTGGGAGGTGTCTGTGGTGACCTTCCCGGCAAACACCGATGCCAGGATTCACGAAGTAAAACAGTCCGGCCACGATGCTCGGTTCGTTGAGAAAGTCCTGCGCGATGCAGGGCTGTCTCGCACGAACGCGAAGGCAATCGTGGCTCGAGGGTTGGCGGGTCTGCGTGATGCAGATGCTGAAGACCTACTCAGCAACGCAGACGCGGAGCGTCTCGTGAAGATGTTCCGTTCCTAACTATAACCAAAGGAGTAATTCCATGACTGAAGTGACCAAAGTGCTGGAAGCTCAGGCCCAGGCGTTCGCCGATCTGAAGGCGACGAATGAGCAGAAGCTGAAGGCGATCGAAGAGAAGACGGGCCGGATTGGCGAGTATGACGCCAAGCTGGACAAGATTAACGAACACCTGAACAGTCTCGGTGAAGCGCAGAAGGCTGTCGAAGCCAAGATGTCGCGTGCCGCCGAATCGACCGTGGCCGTGAAGACCGACGAGCATCGCTCGGCGTTCGTGTCGTGGCTCCGCAAAGGCGATGCCTCTGGCATCGAGGCGATCAAGGGGATGCGCGTCTCGGACAACGAGAACGGCGGCTACTTGGTGCCCGAGTCGGTGGAAGGCCCGATCGTGCAGCGGCTGTTCGATGGGTCGCCCATGCGTCAGGTGGCGCGGGTGATTCAGATTGGCGGCAATGCCCTCCAGGGCGTCGTCAGCTATGGGCAGTTGTCTGTCGCGTGGACCGATGAAGTCACGGCGAACAGTGACCCGACGACTCCGACGCTGAAGCAGTACCGGATTCCGGTCAACGTGCAGCGCTCGTCGCCGCAGGTGTCGCCGGTGATGCTGGAAGACGCGATGGTGAACGTCGAAGCGTGGCTCGGTGAGAACATCGCCCGTGACTTCGCCCTGAGTGAGCAGACCGCGTTCATTGCTGGTTCTGGCGCTGGTCGTCCGCGTGGCATCACCACGTATACGACGGCGGCGACGGCGGATAGTTCCCGTGCATGGGGTCAGCTTGAGCATGTCATCACTGGGACCAACGGCGGCTTCGGCTCCAACGCGAACGGTACGGACAAGCTCATCACGTTGATCGGCCAGTTGAAGAGCGGCTACCGCGCTGGTGCAGCCTTCATGATGTCGCGTGGCACTCTGGCGGCGGCTCGGACACTGAAGACCTCCGGCGGCGACTACATCTGGCAGCCGTCTACCCAGGCTGGCAACCCGTCGGTGCTGCTGGGCTATCCGGTGATCGAGGCTGAGGACATGCCCGCGTACACGACGACTGGTGCGCTTGGTATCGCCTTCGGCAACTTCGGTGCTGGCTACTTCATTGTTGACCGCGTTGGTCTGTCGGTGCTTCGTGACCCGTACAGCAACAATCCGCAGATCACGTTCCATGCGTCACGTCGCGTGGGCGGTGCGGTGGTTGACTTTGATGCCATCAAGTTCCTCAAGTTCACGGCGTAAAAGGAGACTAGAACAATGCGCGATACTCTGAATCAGACCAATGCGACGAAGGCGTTTGCCTACGCCTCGCGGACGGCGACTGGCAACGGTGAAACCATTGACACCAACGGCTTCGACGGACTGACGTTCGTTGTGCAGTTGGCGACCGTGACCACCGCTGACTCGTCCAACTACTTCACGCTGACGCTTCAAGCTGGCGCCGAATCCGACCTGTCGGATGCGGCGACGGTGACGGCGGCGACCGGACTGCTGGGCAGCAATCTGGTCATCAACGACACGGGCCTGTCGGACAAGATCGGACTCATGGGCTACGCAGGCGGCAAGCGGTACGTGCGCCTCGTGGCGACCGAGACCGGCACGGCGTCTGCGGCCTTCTCGGCGGTGGCCGTGCAGGGTCTGCCGACGGTGGCCCCGGTGGGCGACCAGGCGTTTGCCTAATCACTGACTGACGGGAGCGGGTGGCGTCGGCTACCCGCTCCCGGAGGTATCCAGAGATGAAAATACATCTACTGCGCGAACTGACGTGGACAGACCTTGGCACATTGCCGCCAGGTATTCATGACCTGCCGGACATGCTAGCCAAGGGACTCATTGAACAAGGGATTGCCGAGGCAATTTCGACTGCTGAGATGGCAGCGCCTTCGACGGCAGCGCATACGGCAGCGCCTCGAACGAAGCGGAGGAAGTCGGAATGAGCAATGCGTGGACGTGGCAACCGATCCGCTCGTTAGTGACAGGAAACGAAGATACGCCGGTCGGCGTGAATCTGGCAAAGACGTATTTGCGCGTCTCTACGACTGCCGATGACACACTGATTGGCCGGATGCTGGAGACGGCAACGCTCTGGGCTGAGTCGTATACCCGCCGCGCATTCTTGACGCAGACGTGGGACTTTTCCTATCGCTCGTGGTTCACGGCATCGCGTCCGCTTTGGATTCCGAATCCGCCGCTCCAGAGCATTACGTCTGTGAAGTACTACGATGAAGACGGCGCGTTGCAGACGCTCGGCTCATCGAACTACGTGGTCTTCACACAGTCTGGCCCACGGGCTGGCAAGGGTCGCATCGAGATTGCCGATGGCATTTCGCTTCCTTCTGTATCCTCGATTGTTGAGTATCCCGTCGTGGTTCGTGCCGTCTGCGGCTATGGCACCAATGGCGATGTGCCGGTCGGCATTGGGGATGTCGTGTTGTTCATGGTTGGCGAGATGTACGAGCAGCGCCAAGAGACGATCACGGGGACCATCTCGGCAAAGACGCAGATGTACTTGGAGAAGCGGTTGGCTCCGTATGTCGTGAAGGATGCCATCTGATGATGAACATCGGCGGACTTCGGCATCGCGTCTTGGTAGAGAATCCGACCAGAACGCCGGACGGCGATGGCGGCTTTACCATCGCATGGGCGAGTGCGAATCCGTCAGAGGTCTGGGCGAAGATTGAAATGGCCTCACCGATGGTGACAGAACGGCGCGTCGGAAATACGGTGACGGCGCCCATCTCGCATCTGGTGACAGTGAGATACCACAGCCAAATCTCAACGCTGACCAGGTTGACGTTTGAGGATAGCCGGACATTCTTCGTGCGCGGCGTACATAACGTCAACGAAGTGGACGAGATGATGATGCTGGCATGCGAGGAGATCGTATGAGCGTCCAATGGTCCGGCCTCGAAGAACTGAAGCGCGAGTTGATGCAGAACTCAAACGAGATGGCAAGTGCAGCGCATGAGCTGGCGAATACCTACGCGGAACGTGCAAAGGAGGCCATCCAGGCGGAATACCCGGATGAGTCTACGGGTACCGGCAATCTCAAGCGTGGGGTGAGAGTCAAGAGAAGCATCGGGACCGGATGGAATGTCTATGCGACGGTAAAATCTACCGCACCCCACGCGCATCTGTATGAATACGGCACGGCAGAAAGATTTACTAAAAACGGGGCCGCTCGTGGGCGGATGTTTGTCTCGAAGTCCAAGCGCATGGTGCCTCTGTCTGGCACGGTGGAGGCGTCATCGATTAGCGGGAACCAAGCGATCCCTGTTGTGGGTCGCGTGGCAAGCAGGATGCGCCGTGCTTACTATGACGACCTAGTACAGGCCGTGGAGCGCATCACCGGGGCTGATGTAAAGGGGCGACTGTAATGGCAACCGGGGCTGTTGACACTGCCATCTTTGCCGTATTGAGCAACGACGCGACGTTATCGTCGCTGGCCCCAGGCGGCGTCTATCGAGATATCGCTCCGCAGAATGTGTCGCAGCCGTTTGTCATCGTGCAGCAGATGGATCACGATGACAACTACCAACTCGGCAAGACTCGAAGTTATGAGCGACTGAGCTATATGGTCAAAGCAGTAGCCAGAAGCAATAGCGCGTCAAGCGTCACGGCGGCGGCAGAGCGCATTGAGACGCTCTTACAGAATGCTACCCTGTCAATCTCTGGGTATACCCTGATGTTGTTAGAGCGGTCAGAGCGCATTAAGTACGTGGAAATCAGCGCGGATAACTTGGACATCCGCTATCAACACTGCGGCGGATTGTATGACGTGATGGTGGACCCGACATGAGAATGCTGGTAGTACACCCAGGCGCGTCATGGGCCACGCATGATGTCCATGTCGGATTGGTCGAGGCGTTGAAGGATTCGGGCGTCTCTGTCTGCGAGTGGCGGCTGGATGGCCGCATCGAGCGGTCGCATGGATTCCTGCATTACCTCTGGCGGCAACAACGTCGGAAGGACAAGACGCGCAAGTGGCCGAAGCCGACTGCCGGGGATGTGCTGTATCAGGCATCGCAGGGCATCGTCGAACGGGCTATCGAGAAGAACTGCCAAGACGTGCTGATTGTCTCCGCAATGTATATGCTGCCGGAACGTATTGAGTTAATGAAACGTGCCGGCCTGCGCGTCTGGTTGCTCTGCACGGAAACGCCGTATGACATCGCTGCCGAGATGCGGATTGCGGCACTCTGTCATGGGGCATGGACGCATGAGCGGTCCCAGGTGGATGCCTTCCGACAGGTGCAGCCTAATACAAACTACCTGCCATCGGCGTGGCGCAAAGGCACCCATACCCCGGCCCAGGTGGCGGCGGAGTGTGACGTATTCTTCTGCGGCAGTTTGTTCGATGAAAGGGTAGAATATCTCTCACGTATTGATTGGTCAGGGATTGACTTCCGGCTGTATGGGGAGCCAATCAACCGTGCGAAGGGCAAGCTTGATGCCTATCTGAAAGGTGGCATCATCCCGAATGAGACGATGCGCGATTATGCACAACGTGCGCGTATTGTCTTGAACCTGTTCCGCGCTCCGAAGAATGAGTGCGCGGCAGAGAGTCTGAATCCCAGGGTCTACGAAATGGCGGCTGCTGGCGTGTGCATGGTGTCGGACTACAGACCTGAAGTGGTAGACAAGTTCGGGTCTGCGGTACCGACGTTTCACAGCCCGGAGGAGGCTGGCAGGGTCATCCGCGACCTGCTGGCCGATCCCGGTCGGCGCGAACAGAACATCAAGAATGCCATCGCGGCAGTCGAAGATGATCACTGGCATTCGCGTTCGTCTCAAGTCGTCGCGGACATTATTCAATGGAGTACTAGACAATGCCTAAATATCACGGACGCTCAGGGGCGATGCTCTTGGCCGCAGCCAATGGTGGCGCAGCAGCGAATGTCGTCAACCTCACTCAGTGGACCATTAACATTGACACCAGCACGGCAGACGTAACGTCGCTCGGCGACAGCTCGACCTCGTTTGTGCTTGGCGTCAAGAACGCCACGGCTTCGTTCAGCGGTTTTTTCGCCGATGACGCAGACGTGCCGTTCGATGCCTTCGACCAGAACCAGAGCGGCGGAACGGTCGCGTGCTACCTGTATCCAGCCGGAACCAGCGTGGCGAAGTACTGGTCGGGTTCGGTGTGGCCGACCGCGGTCAGCGTCGATAGCTCAATCGGCGGCGCGGTGACCATCTCCGGGACGTTGCAGTTCAACGGTGGCGTGAGCCGCACGTCGTAATCGATGATGCAAATTCGAGGCGTCACGGGTGAAGTGAAGTGGTCGTATATGACGGCTGCGATCTTTGGCCCGTGGCGCATCGAAACGCTGCCGGACGGCGCCACACTGGACGGCAAGATTGTTTCGTTTGATAAGTACAGAATGACCCGTGAGGGCCTGACCGTATCGGTAATGGTTGGGCGATCACGTCTCGTCTACCCGGTGGTGAAGGTGGACATTCATGGCGACGGCACCCTTTCAGCGCACTTGGGGCCGCGTCTATTTCAGCAAGGAGGCGCTCGTGAGCAAAGCAAAGAATAAACAGGTCTGGTTCGTCGATCCCGAAGTGAAGCGGGTACAGTTGTCAAATGACTTCTGGATTGATTGCAAACGGCGATTGACAGTCAGGGAATCGCGCATGGCGATGGCGGCAGCGGTCGATGTGGACGGACTCGGGAAAATTACCCCCAGGCTGGACAAGCTCGGACTGACGGAAGTCGCCGCATATGTCATCGATTGGAACCTGACTGATGCCAGCGGAAATGTAGTGCCCTATAGCCTTGAAGCGTTGGAAAGTCTCAGCGTCGAAGGCTTCAACATGATCGAGGATGCCGTCAAGGCACATGTGCAGGAGATGTCATCCTCAAAAAAAACGACCGCCAGTACGTCGAGTCAGGACTCAGAATCTGCCGGGTGATGCGATGGACTTGGGCAGAGTTCGAGAATACCCCTGCCGACGTGCTGGAGATTCTCATTGACCAGCTTGAGGCTGAGTCGAGAGAACGGAGTAGTTGATGGCAGTAAAAGCGTCGTTTGAAGCAGACTTTTCGAAGTGGCTTGATGGGATTCGAGCCGTCAATGGGAGTTTAGAGCAACTCCAGGCTGTAGTCGGGACAACCGATAGGTCTGTCGATGCGATGTCAAAACGCTTCGACGGAACAAAGGTCATTGGCGAAGCGACCAAGATGGTCTCTGCCGTCCAGGATATTGGCGGCGCGGCGAGGCTGACTGACTCTGAAGCGCGAAGAGTCAACGCGACGGTCACAGAGGCCATCGAGAAGATGCAGCGTCTCGGCGGTACTGCGCCTCCCGAGATGCTGAAGTTGCGGGATGCCACATCACGAACCAATAACGAACTAAATCAGCAGCCAAGCATGATGGAGAAGATCAACGCCAAGACGGTGGCGTTGGGGACTGCATTCGGGTCGTTCTTGGGCAATATGGCATGGTCTGCGGTGAACAAACTTGGCGCAGAACTCAATGTCTTTGTTGAGCGCGGGTTGCAGTTCGGGGCACTAGAATCGTCATTTCAGAGATTGGCTGCTGGCGCGGGCCAGAGTTCATCGGAAATGATCGCGTCTCTAAAGGAGGGTTCACGTGGGCTGGTGTCTGAATATGACCTGATGACATCGGCAAACAAGGCGATGTTGCTGGGCTTGCCAGTTACGTCGGCAAGCATGGGTAACTTGGCCGGTGCTGCGACAACGCTTGGCAAGGCGATGGGGCTGAGTGCCACAAAGTCACTCGAAGATCTCATCACGGCATTGGGCCGGTCATCTCCGATGATTCTTGACAACCTCGGCCTGACTGTCAAGGTTGGCGAGGCCAATGAGAAGTATGCCGAAGAGTTAAATATCACCGTCGACCAACTGACTGACGCAGACAAGAAGATGGCGTTCTATGTAGAAGCCATGCGGAAGGCAGAAGCAAAGACTCGCGAGTTAGGTGAACAGACAAAAACACTTGGCGAGATTTTCCAGACGAAGTGGGTGTCGATCGGAGATATTGTCACACGTACCGTCTCTTCAATGAATATCGGCTTGGGTGCCGCACTTTCTAGTTTTGAGAACTTCGGAAAGTTCTTGGAACTCTGGGCGAAGGGCGGATTGACGCTTGCTGTCAATACGATTGCAGCGATTGAGCAGACCAAGAATGTTATCGCTCCGCTCAATGAGACACAACAGGCATTGGTGCGCCTGAACTCCGTCATGGGCGATAATCGCCTGTCCGCAGAAGAACTGGCAAAGAAATTTGGCACAAATGTCGCGAGTGTCTTGGCGTATACGACCAAGTTGACGAGGGAAAAAGCCGACGCAGACGCTGCGGCAGCAGATAAAGCCAATGAACTAGCAGAGAAAGTCAAGAAACAGAACGAAGCATTCCAGAAGCAGGTCGATGTTTTGACGGGCAAAGCGTTGGCCCGAGAAGTCGCGGAGTTGGCAAAACAGTACCGGGCGGCACAAGAGGCCGGTGGCTTGAATGCCTATCAAACTGAAGTGTTAAGCAAGAAGCTGGCGGAAATGCGCGCACAGGGGGCGTTGTTGCCGCCAGAATTCATGAAACTTGCCATCGCCTATGAAGACTCCAACCGCAAGGCGCTGCCAGTAGTCAGCACGTTGAAATCGATAGACGATGCAATGAAGGCCGTCTATGCCACAGCGATGTCATCGCCGCCGGAATCTCTGATAGTGACGCCGTTGGTCACGTCGACTCAGACGGCACTCAAGGCTGTCCAGCAACACGCTCTCCAAGCAGCACCTCCGGTGGCTCTCTCATTCTCGTCGAGATTTGGCGAAATGATGGGAACGCAATTGCCGCAAGCCATCATGGCGGCGATTCAGGGCGGCGGTAGTGTCATTGAGGCGGCTGGCTCAACGATCGGATCATTCCTTGTCAGTGACAAGGGCATTGGGAAATCTCTTGCTGCCGGGGCAAAGGATTTGTTCGGCAATAAATTAGGCGGCATGATCGCGTCTGCGCTTCCGGGACTGGGGGCGATGCTTGGACCCGCGCTCAGCGGGTTATTCAACAAACTATTTGGTTCGGCAGGGCGTGATGCCGTCAAGGAGTTTGCGTCCACGTTCGGTGGGTTCGATGCCCTGCGCGAAAAACTGAACGCGCTCGGGGCTGAGGGTGAACGCCTCTGGGTGCAGCTAACTCAAGGCACGGGCAAGAACAACAAGGCCCAGGCAGAAGCCGCCATCAGAGCCATTCAAGAGGCGTTCGCACGGGCTGAGGAAGAGGCCCGGAAGCTGCGCGAAGAGATTGCCGGGATTGAATCTGAACTGGCCGATCTGCGGTCCAAGTCAGAGCCGACTTTCCGCGATATGGAAGCAGCCGCCAAAGCGTTCGGCGTCGAGTTGAGCCGATTGGGTCCGGCCTTCCAGCAGCAGCGACTGACGGATCGTGCGCGTGAGATTTACGATGCGTTCGATACGTTGCGGCGTGGCGGTGCAGACACGACCGTGATTCTTGAGGGCATGGCCGACGAGATCAACGATCTGGTGCTGCAATCGCTGAAGTTCGGGACGACCATCCCGGAGAACTTCCGGCCATTGATTCAGTCGCTGCTTGAAAGCGGCCAGCTTGTCGATGAGAACGGCGAGAAGTTGACAGACCTCGGACAGATTCGGTTCGGGGATGCCGTCAAGTCGCAGTGGGAAGTCATCGCGGACAGAATCAAAGACCTGACCGATGCGCTTCAGAAGTTAGTGGAAAAACTGAATGGTCCGCTGGTTGACGCGGCCAAGAATGTGGCGCGTGAGTTCGGGAATCTTCCA
>JAAOEI010000608.1_pt1 | contig 13594 bp, 15 predicted proteins | sample 7059261 | NCBI WGS metagenome assembly JAAOEI01 (sample SAMN14008812, study PRJNA610033) | viral metagenome | isolation source: viral particles filtered from seawater | place: China: Hangzhou Bay, Yangshan Deep Water Harbour | collected 2017-10-31
ATAGATTCAGTATCACTTGACTCAATGACTGGCTTACTCACTGGTTCAATGACTGGCTTACTCACTGGTTCAATGACTGACTCACCATAGTAGTTGATAAACTTGGTGATATTGTCTTGAGTGAATTCAAAGCCTCTCTTGCCTGAGAACCGAATTGCTTCAATTCCATGCTTGGAGAGTACCTTACCCATTGCAATCTGCGTATCATGTACATATTCATTCTCCTCGCAGAATGTCTTGTATCGGTCAAACAAATCCTTAGAAGAGATCTTGGTGTGGTCTGCCTCAGTGAAGCCTTGAATGAATTTGTATAGTGGGGACAATAGGAATGCTTGCTTAGCTGCAGCCGCTCGCACATCTCTAATGTACCCAGCTTGCCATTGGCTCTTTGCTTTCTTCTCCCATACTGCGAATTCTTTCTTATTGTGTTCCTTGCACATGCTCTTGATACGTGTCATAGTTGCGTTCTTAATGGTCTTAGCCTTCTTACAAAGGGTTGGGTCATCAATGAATTGCATGTAGTTTCTCTCCTTGGTGTGAGACCAATCGTTGAACGCTTGGCTGGCGATATATCTAAAGATATTCTTCTTCTGGGTAATGACTTCTGCTTGAGTAAGCTTGTTGGTACTATCAATATCACTTGTAGCCATATTTACGATTGCAAACATGACTTGGAAGATATCGTTTGTATCCTTGCGTAAGATTTGACTTGGGATGATAAGCAATAGTTGAAAGTACTTATTATCAGCATACTTGCTCTTAGTCGCTTCATTGATATCGTTGTAGTGGGCTACTTCGAGTTCGCGTTGAGTTGGCTTCGATGACATGTTTGCTAGTTGGTATATACTAATAGATATTGTTCTCAATATCAAACACAAAAAAATATGGATAGGAACAGTTGCTCCTATTCATTGATTATATCGTATCCATAGTATGGTGAGTTTGAATCACACATACTCTATACGCGGTTGTACTTGAGACCAGTGTCGACTGAATGCATCAGTGCACCATGCGCGGTCTTCTTCTCATCGTATGTCATACTCTTGTATGCCTCAGAGCTTTGGAGGTTGATCTCGTATAAATGTCTGTAGTCATTGATGCTGAGGTGCTTGCCGAACATACCCTTAGAAAGTACGACTATGCGCTTGGCCATAGTATCAGAGCTGGTTGGGACCAGTGTACCATCACTCTCGATCTGGTTGAAGAGATATCTAGGCATATCACCAAGGATATCCTTGTATGATAGTAGAAGCTTGCGTACCCACGGAGCTGTATCTGGTCCAACCACCCGCTCTTGACGACCAAGTTGCTTGGAATTCTTGTAGCGGTTAAACACTAGAGATACCTTGCGGGTAGTGATGACTATGTAGTTGCCGTTGCCTTTGGCATCGGACATCTTAGATACTACTTGCAACTCCCACAGGTCATTACGAGGTGGTGGCTCATTGACATACATACATAAGATGACATAGTTCTGAAGAGTCTTGATGTCAGCCACGGTGCGAGAATAGTCAGTGCTACGTGTGATGGATGGTGCGTTCTCCTTGAGTATCTCTCGTAGCTTGGTGATAGGTGTATCATATCTCTTCGCCTCCTCTTCAGTCATTGTGGTATCCTCTTGCATAGCCTTAGAGGCATTGACAATTGGTCCAATCAATGAGCGATAGGTGTTGGCTAATTCAGCTTGACCAATACGCTCGAGGAAGGTAATGATATGCCACATACGAGTACTCCTAGTTGTTGGGACCTCACTGTTGAGCACATGCTTAGCCATGAACTTGGTGGTGTCCATGAGTGAGCTGTACTTGGTTGGTGAGATGCCAGCATTGACGAGGAAGCGAATGCGTGGAGTGCTGGTTCCAGCACTTAGGTCAGCGAAGAGAGGCTCGAGTTCAGCTTTGAGCTTGTTCTTGAGTTGAGCGTTGGTGAGCTTAGACATTCTATGCGGTTGGTATATTATATTAAAAAAAGTCTCAATATGGAATAAACTTGGAATACTCATGTACATAAATAATTTCAATGGTTCAATGAGAAAATATTTTTATACATATACGCAAATATGGATACAATCTCAACCGAACAAGTGAGCACTCAAATGGAAGAGTTATTAAATACACAAACTACTCATGCTAATTTATCACTCGAAGAATGTGATGCCATGATTAATAAATTTGAAGAACTATTGAAGCATTTACGTAAATCTAAGCGCTATCGTGAGCGTTATGAGAACAACAAAAACTTATTAGCATTGGTTGCGGAAGAGCGTCATGCTTATGAACAAAAAAAAATTGCAAAAGGAGTAAATTTCAAAGTATCTGATTCACGACATAGAGATAGTTATTGGATCGCGAAGGCTAAAAATAAATTAGCCAAACAAAGGATCGCTGAGTTGGAAGAAAAATTGGCAGCTATTGAAACAAATAATTAATCAAGGTACACAATGTCTCCAATCTCTTGCATTGGAAACTCTTTTTTTATGTCATATTCAACGCAGTCATAGCGATGCTCTTTCAACCATAAATCAAGTGCTGAATTCTTGCTTCGGTAGTCCAAATTTTTACATATGCAATCATACAATAATGGGTTATTTTGCCGGATTACGGATATTGGATAGCTCTTGTTATTTTTAAATCTCACAAATGGTGAAAAACTAAGATATCCATCGTCTACCATGTGCTGATATATATCAAATGTTCGGAACCAGTCTGAATACATGAGGATACCAAGATAAGCTGGATCTCTCATAGCTATTTCTTCAACGGATAACCCATGATACTTACCAAATGGAAGTACCTCGCAAGACATTACTATATTGGAAAGGTAGATAAGTTAGCTAAATCGTTGGTAAACAACTTCAACACCTGGGCAAACGACATCGGTATAGTATTTGGCACCTTCAACTGGATTAGTTTGCATGAAGCGTCTAAAATTGAATGTTAGCCTTGAGTTAGAATGATCGTATCCATGTGATTTTAACCATTGTATTGCTTGTGCTTTCGTGTAAGCATGCTTGTGGATTAAAATTGTCTGAACAAACCATTTATTAGTTGGATATCCATGTCTAACAGCTACATTTCTCGTGATTGTAGGCATGCTACTATTAGTGATATATTCTAAAGGTAGATACAAAATTTTGCAGTCTTTTTTTCAATGAACCAGGATGAGATTCCATGGCTACCAAGCAGGCAACGCAATATTGACCACACCAATTAGAGTTAAGCTGTTGGATATCACTTGTATTGGTGATTAGCTTAGAGTGATTTGGACCAATGTACTTATAGATCCAGTCCAGCACACAAGTAGGAGCACTAACACCAAATGCGTCGAAATACATTGCTTGTCTTTTCTCCAATCGAACACAAGTCCAATGTGATCCACCACTACCATCATCGCTATTTGCGAGGTTAATTATGTAATTACCATCTCTTGGAATCTCATGCATCAATTCATCCTTAAAACCAATCCATTGTATTGGTACTCTCACATCATGAGCTAACTTAATCAAGTCTAAATCTGACGTTGTTCCATGCATGGTATGTGTAATTAATTTATATAAATTATATCAACGCTCATATAAGATCTATCATGGCTGAGAAAACCATTTATGAGCATACCCTTATGGGAGAAAATCCAATGGATTATCAAGCAATTTCTTCGCGTCGTGTGATCACGTCGGTGATTGACATTAACCAGGGTTCGTACAATGGAGTGATTCGGTTCAATACCAACGCTTTCTCTGGTTTGATGACTGCTTTTCAAGAAGGTATCATCACTTCGCCTGTTCAAATCACGGTGACTGGCACTACAAATACAGTTGTTTCCCAATGGACGCTTGGAATGAAAAATTGGACAGGTAATTTGTACGACCAAGTTGAATTCAAATTAAATGGAGTTTCACTCGTTACTCCACAAGTATTTAACAATATTCCATGTCTGTTTGTCATGTTGGCATCATGGTCAGTTGATACATTGCAGAAACTTGGACCTTCATTTGGTTTTTGGCCTGATTCGGTTGGTAGTATTACATACCAAGCAGCGGCTAGTAAAAATGGTATTGGATTTTGTAATAACGATGATTATCCATTAACTGGATCGGCTCTCGTGTATAATTCGTCGCCTCAGTTTTACAATGAAGGGTTTTATCGCCGACAACAGTTCATTAACTCTTATAATCAACTTGGGTATGGTGGTATGTTATATACAGCTGCAGTCGTTTCTCCTCCATCCGCAGGCAGTCCTGGTATTCCAGCCAATAACTTAGTTCAAGTACAAAAATCGTACGTAGTTGCCGGAGCTGCGGCAACGACTGCAGTATATAATTTAATGCTATCAACACGTCTCCCAGATCTTGGAGATGTCTTTAAGAAGATGCCATTGTGCGAAGTTGGTACTTTAGAATTGAATCTATGGTACAATCATTTTGACCCGACAGTTACTTCGGCTACTAGCGGTACAACTCTAACTCAATCTGCATCTGGTCTTAAGTTTGGGAATACTTGCCCGTTCATGGTGGCAAGTGCCAATTCTAACAATGGAGGCGTTGGATTAACAGCAGCTGCCAATGCCAATACTTTTGTTATGAAAGTTGGTTCTAATGCAATCACTACCGGATGCACATTGACTATTCCTCAGTATGAATTGCAGCCAGAATACAAAGCTCAGTTGCTTTCTACTCAACCAGTAGTGACTGTTCGATATGAACGTATCTACTACCAATCACAAACCAATATTGCTCCCAGTGCAGCATTTAACACGCAAGTTATTCCATCTGTTCGTCGCCCTAAATGGTTGCTTTCTGTGCCATCCGGTACAGTTGGAGCTGCTAATGCTACTATTCCAGTAAGTCAAGCCCAGTCGTGTTTTGACTCTTTTCCTGGTACCACGATGCCTTTGGGGTCGATTACTCAGTATCAAGTAAATCTCGGCACGCAACCTGTATTCAGTACCCCTCAAACATTCGAATACCAACAATTCTTGAACAATGTTTCCCGTATCGAAGCACTCAATGGTGGTGTTAGTGAACGCTTGAATTCTGGTTTGATTACTGAATACATGTGGACCAATGCCATGCGATTCTACGTTGCAGATCTTTCTCGCGTTCCTATTGAAAATGTTGATGTCCCACGTTCAGTTAACTGCTTGGGAGTTAATAACACATTTACTGCTATGGATTTACAGCATTTCTTGTTCTATGAGGACGAATTCAAAATCCACATCGCAACTGGCGTGATCGAAAAGTAAATGAAAATATTGTTTATTTTGCATGAATATACGCAATGAGTAGAGCCTCGTACAATAGTTGGTCCGATAAACATCGCGTTGATGATGCAGCTGCTCGCAATCTTTCATTAGCGCAGACGTTGTCTGAATCAATTGGAAGGCAAAAGTCGCAAGCGTCTCGGGAGCAACAGCTAGGAATTTCGCCACCACCTGCTAAATATCAAAGCAGTGCAGAAGCGGCTGCCGATGTTGGTCATGCTAACCAGCAAGCTATTAGTACGTTGGAAACTTTCATGTACCCCAAAGACGCACACAATGCATTTGGTGATCTTCTTAAGCATGACCAAATCGCAGAATTTAATCAGTACTCAGGACAATTTAAAACAGTTATTGGTGCAAAAAAACTAAGCTACATTGAATTCATTAATTTATGGAATCAGTTCATAGATTATTTAACTGGAGATCGTGCGAATAAAGCACTATATTTAACTCCTGAGGAGAAGGCCGAATATGACCAGAATCTTAAAATGAATGAACTCATATCAACTACATTAATGCCTCATCCACCCTCATATCCATTTCCAATTAAAAGCTCGGAACAAAAACATCCAGAACAAGAAATGCTTTTGATTGAAGATGCTCCAAAAATTGATTATACGAAGCTTTCAAGAAAGTTGGTTGAGGGTAAAAAAGAAAATGATATTAATTCTATATCAGCTCTTCTTAACTTGCATACTCGATTTCGTAAGGTATTACCTGCTAATTTAATAAAAGCAAAATCGACAGGCGAAATTTCTAATGCAAATGGTGCTAATCGAAGACATAATGTACAATTGCTAAAGGAATCTCTTCTAGAGCTTGATACAACAGACCATCCAATTGGCGAAGGTTTTCGCCGCGCTCGTATCCATGGCAGAGGTATCTCTCCAAACCTAACCAAAGAGCAGGCAATTCATCGATTCAAGATTTGCCAAGGAGAAGTCTTAGCCGGCAACGATAATCCACAATTGCTTCATGAAACACGTGAATTAATTACAAAACTCACAAAGGAAGGTTATCTCAAATATACCAATAAATAATCATGACTCGACATGCTCATCACCCAACGCACACTTATCACCCTATCAGTGTTGGGCACATTCCTCATCATAAAGTGATGAAGTTGCTCAAAACCGGCACCCTTAACTTAACTGCAGATGAACTAGCTGGTAATCATCATCAACTCCATTTACACCCAGAAACACACGCTAAAGTTCTTCGCGCTAAACATGCTAAGAAGGGCTGTCGCATTCCTATGACTAGTCACGAAATGCACCACAATGCCATGCACGGGTCAGGTATTTTTGATTCCATCAAGAGCTTTTGGAACGACAATGGATCTAAGATTCTCGATTCGGTGGCTGCCGTTGGTAAGGTAATTGCTCCTGAATTTGCTCCAGCAATTGACGTAGGAAGGAAATTAGCGAAAAACATCACTGGGAAAGGCATGCATAAGAGCAAGGAAGAGATCCATAAGCAACGACTTGCTAACCTTGCTAAGGCTCGCGCAGCCAAGAAGCATCACGCCCATGGTGGATCATTTGCAGCTGCAGGGTACTAAAAAAATACAAAAAAAACATGCATTTATACGAGTTATTCGCTCACTTCTGTAATACTAGTATCCTCTTGCTGAATAAACGTTGAGAAGAGTTCATGATCAATTAGATGACCAAGAATAGGCATAATGTATACGCATACGTTCATTGAGTCCACGTCTTTAAGACTAACTTCATTTTCTGTAAGACTGATCTTACGACTAACAGTACCGATTTTTTCATGATCACAATTGCCATCACAACAACTCATTGCATTTGGGTGATGACTTAAGAAGCAGTTAATAGTTTTCACCTTATGTGCTAACATGGCTTTGAGTACATCTTGGTCCATCTTTTGAATTAATGGAGGTGCTTCGTTATTAGGAATTGGTTTCATTGGCTTCGAAAAAGCGACCATCTTATTAGTGTGTATATTGACTGAATTATATTAATATCAATTTCTTAGTATAAATCATGATTCACCGAGTGCGTATTCGACGGGGTGGCCGCATTATTGGAGGAGGTTCCAAACATGTATTTCATACGCGATCGCATCACATGCCATTGCGAGGAGGTTCCGTCCATCATGAATCAAATGCTGAACAGTTGCGTAAAGAGCTAACTCATCTTTCGGTTAGTAATGCACCCAAACCGCGCCCAAAAAAACATATTGCCGTCAAGCTAGGCTACCGCAATTAAATGAGATAACTCAATGCTTTCAAAGCTTTTTTTTATGTCGAAGGCAAGTACAATCCAAGTTCTACATTGATAGCAGTGTCGTAAATTGGCAGAGGTACGTAATTTTGGTCATAAAAGCTTAAGATGCAATTATTAAAATTCCCATCCAATGCCTTGCTAAACCATGCATATCCAGGAGCGTAGATTAAATTAGACCCAAATTGTGTGTTTGAAATACCAATAGTACTGATCGCATTAGGCGATAACCCTGCTCTATTACTAACGATTGACAAACATACAATAATTCCTTGCACTGGCGTCACTTGAGGGCTGAAAGTAGACTGAACACCTACAATAGAATTGGTAGCTGTGTATTGATTTGTTGGGTATGTTCCTGGAAGAAACCCAATGTAAGTGCTGAAGCTATATTGAGTAGTCACTGCAGGGACAACCAATTGGGGTGAGAAATTTGAAGTAAACCCAGTAGTAGTTGTTGGCCAGCCTGATGGCCGTTGATAGGCCTTACTTGTATCAGCAGCAATATCAGCGCTCAATGGCAATGGAAAGAAGTCGAACTCAATGGAATAGTAGCTGACATTGGCTTGCGCGCTGATGAAATAGTAAACTTTGCCAGCAGTTGTAGTCACTCCTTGGCTTGAAGTATTTCCCGTACCAGTGAGGTAAAGTCCATTATTCAAGCAATACTGCTGTAAGTAAGTATTAAATTGATTTGAGTCAACAAATTGGTAAAAACCATCAGGCATAGTGACTGTGAATGTGCTCATTGAGCAAGTGGAACCTGTCAATTGAGTCAATGGCCACTTGATTTGATAAACATTATTTCCATATGCTGACTTGATATTAGCCCATGAGTACGGGATGGAGATGTTTTTGATAGCAATTTTAGCGTTCTTCAATTTCATGCCACCAGGCCAATTGTACTGATACTGATTGTTATTTTGACTTGGAATCAAATTCCCGCTTCCAAAAATGAGAGTATCTACTAATCCACCTTCAGCCATTGTGATATTTATAAAATATCAGAGAAATTATGCCTTAATTGTTCTTTATCGCAATCCACCAATAGGAAATCCATTTGATGCTTTGTAGCAAGGTGATACGCATCTTGGGCTTCTTTACGAGTCTTATCAATTGGGAAGTCTGATATGATTAAGTTGAAGTCTTTCATCGAGCGCACTTTGAGAATAAAGATGTAATTACATTGGATACGGAAGGTCTTGTAGTCTTTGTTAGTCGAGTAATATGATTGAGTCAAATACATGCATGAATAATTCCAATGGCGTCCTCTGATAAAATAGTCTTTAATCTTGCTTTGGTCTTTCAACGCGAGACAGTCGTCAAAGATGATTAGCTTCTGATCTTTATCTTGGATCATATCAGGGATATCCATACCGTCTTCAATTTCATGAAACTCAATATCTGGGTTATTGTCTTCAAGCAACTCATAGAATGGTTGCTGTTTGTTTCTACAACAAATGATGATTCGATGGAACGTAGGGCCAAAGCGCTGTAATAACTCCATCACCATGTTGTTCTTACCCGAACCACTGGGACCAACCACGAATGCTCGCATCGGTAGGGTTAGACCATGTTTCTTAAAATTTGGATTATGAACTTTCACTGAATACCTTTTAGGTAGTTTTGTATAGTGATTGGTAATTGGCTTATTCATCGTTCTTATTAAAATATAAAGAAAATATGTCTGGCAATTTTCCACCAAATCCGTACGTTCCTAACCTATACAATCCGGCTGATTACTACCAAGATACGTCTCCACTTACTTTAAATCAAGGTGATGATCGGTATTTACGATTGACAGGGGGTACTCTTTCAGGCTTATTGTCCTGTTCGAATTCTTGCGCGATCACTGGAAACCTTATTCTCAATGGAACCATAGTTTACACTACTGGTACTGAATTAAACTATTTACACAGTAGTGTTCCGGGAACTGCAAGTGCTTCTAATGCAATAGTGCTCGATAGTAGCAGAAACATAGCCAATATGAACAATATTACTTCAACAGGGATATTGACTCTTACAAACACAAATGATGCCATTCAGATTACTAATTCAAGCACAACTGGTAGGGCTAATGTCAAATTTACAAATGATACACCAATATCACTTGAAATTGGATTACGAGGATCAGCTGCATCGAACCCAAGTACGGCTTATTGGTATCTTAACGGTGCGTATAGAATGTTGATGAATACTACTGGTGATTTGAGTATTCTAAGTACAACGCAAACAAGCTCATATAGCACTGGCTCTTTACAGTTGTCTGGCGGTCTTGCAGTTAGCAAACTTATTTATGCGGATAGCTTGAAGATTAACAATATAACAGACAGTAGTTCATCAACTACTGGAGCCATTCAATGCGCAGGTGGTATTGGTTGCGCGAAAAGAATATATACAGCAAGCAGTGTTGGATGTCAATTCATAGATGTGAATAACCAGGGAGTCTATTTCAACGCTAAACCTTCATCTGCATTGATAACTCAATTGAATACAACGAGTGGCGCAGATATTTCTATTCAAAGTCAAGTCTATCCAAGTACAAATAATTATGGTGTTCTATCTATTAGCTCTATTGGCATGCTATATCAACGGAATTCAGGAGCTATCACAAGCACAGCAAGTTGTCCTCTCGATTTCAATACAACATTAGCAGCTGATATGATCATTAATTTATATGGGCAGTCATACTTCCTTGGTGCTAACTCGAACACTTTGATTCTCGCGAGCGGGGGTACATCAGGTATTTCATTTTGTACAGGTTCTGGTGGTGCAGTATCATCGACTCTCGGATGGATAACGCAGCAAGGCAGTTATGAATCGTCGCAGAAATTGAGAGCACGAGGTACCAATACATCTGGATTTTCAGGGAGCGGCTTGGAGCTTGGATATAGCACGTACGGTGAAATTTACGCGTACAACCGCTCGAGCCTGCTTTTCAGAGGTTTGTATTTGGGTCAAGAGATGTATCTCGGTAATGGATGCGTTTCAGTGGGTATTGGACCAGTCCAAAGCACCTGGAAATTGGAGGTCGGGACTAATTTACAATCTGTCAGTAGCTATGGATATTTAAACAGCGGAGGAAGCGTTGGTACGTCTGGATCGAGTGGGACCATTAACTTCAGTGCTTTCTTTCAAGGTAGGATTGCTGTTGCGAACGAAATAGATGTATTAAGTGATCGACGCCTCAAATCGAACATACGGGATATTACGGAAGAAGAAGCATCTAATTTTATTCACAAATGTATGCCCAAGCATTATGTATTCAAACCAGAGTCCAATAATGAGATGCAGTATGGTTATATCGCACAAGAAGTAGCAAAAGCTGGTTTTAACGACTTAGTGGTTTGCAGACATGAAGAGGGACTTGAAGAAGTGATTGATGGTGATGGATTTATTAGTCCTAAAGATACGGTATTCACAGTATCGTACCAAAAAACTCCTGCATTGATCCATAAGTACATTCTCATGCAGGAGGAACGATTAAATCAGCAAGCTAATGAGATTGCTAAATTGAGAGAAGATATAGACTTGCTATTAAGCAGACCAGTAGTCAAGTCTTGGATTGACAAGCAAAAAAATAAAGACTAAATGTTGTGAAACCATTAATTTTTTTTCAATATTTAAATGTTCGCATTAGTGTACGCATATGCAGCAAAATTGAGAGCAAGGACAACAAACTAAAATTCCCGCGAGACTTCGAAAACATACTAACATCATCTGTTAGATTCTGACATTAATACTATTATTATATTTAACAAGGGCCTTCGTACTTGATTAACGCATTGCATACTTATGACCGTAATAAACGAAAACATAGTCTTTTTTTTTGACAAAAAAATGAGTGAAGATTTAGCAACGTCCCAACTCTTTCCGCATATCCTGAAGAATCTTTTGAAGTTTTAATGTGTCGTTATAAACAGCATCGTCGTACTTTTTCATATCTTCGTATGTGATATCACTTAGATCATATCCTAGAATATCTTTTACGAGTTTAAGCCACGTCGGGTTAACTTTACATTCTTTCCCATCACCAACAACTATATAATGTGGTAAACTAGCGCCTATAGTAATCCTATATGCTCTATTGTATTTGTTCTCCAATGATTCAGTTAGACTGTACTTTGCTCCCATACTCATGGCTTATATTCACATGATGATATTACAAATGGAAATAAATAATTTTTTAACCAACAATAATAAAAATTTACAAATATAATTAATAATGGTGTCAGAAGAGTGGAGAAATTTTGACGGTTTCATCGAAGTATCGAATCATGGTAATATTCGAAAGCCATCAAAAATTAATGCCGATGAATACGCATATAATTTCACAACTATTGACTGGTATGGATACAAGAGATTTACATCACTCCGTAAATCAATTTACATGCACCATGCAGTTGCATACTTGTTCATCGGCGAACGACCGAAGGGTCTTGTGATCGACCATATTGACAGGAACAAGCAAAATAATCACATAAGCAACTTAAGGTATTGCACGCAACGTGATAATGTCATTAATTCATCATTATACCGCACTGATTTAAAACTGGATGACAAAGCGCTACGCCGGCATCTCATCTTATATGAGTGTTATCTTCGGAAGAAATTTGGATGTGTGAAGCTCATAGAAATAACTAATAAATATGTGATACATTCTTATGAGACTTCACCAACAAGTAGCTCATTCATAATCAAAATATTCAATGAAAAAAATAAAATAAGAACTGGATTTAGCACTCTTTATTCAGCTACTGATTATGTAAAACACTTACGAGAATAAGTGTCAAATTGGCTAACAACATGTGTCAAATTGGCTAACAACATGTGTCAAATTGGCTAACAACATCCGTCATGCGGCACTGATACCGTCAAAAGTTGTTTGTGTTGGCCATAATATTTCAAGTGCATGTTGTCTCATTTTTTATGCCTCTCATGCATATTTGCATAAATCGCAATGATGAAGGTATGCTTCATAAGCATGATTGAAATCCAAAATCTGCAAACATGTTGGGCTTTTTTATATCTCAAACTTTTTTTCCAGAGAATTCAAAGACATAAAGCATGAATTCATGAATATTGCCTAACAAAACCCGTCATACCTGCCTTACTTATGTCTGCTTACCAACCATGCTACCCATCAACGCCCCTGATCACCCGCACCACCCATGTAGTCTCGTGTGTTTAGAAGCCCCCTCCAATGTCTCTCAGGCTCTCAATATAATCATGAATATTGTCTAACAAAATGTGTCATATTGTCTAACAAAATGTGTCATATTGTCTAACAAAATGTGTCAAGTGAATATCATCTAACAAGATCCGTCAAATTGTCTAACAAAATGTGTCATATTGTCTAACAAGATCCGACATATGGTATTGATACCGTCAAAAGTTGTTTATTTCCTCAATAATATTTCAAGTATGCGTTGCCTCATTTTTTATGTCTCTCATGCACATTTGCATAAATCGCAATGATGAAGGTATGCTTAAGAAGCATGTTTGAAATCCAAAATCTGCAAACATGTTGGGTCTTTTTGTATCTCAACTTTTTTTTCCAGAGAAATGAAAGACATAGAACATGAATTCATGAATATTGCCTAACAGAATCTGTCATGCCTGCCTTACTTCTGCCTGTTTCCCAACCATGCCACCCATCAACGCCCCATATCATCCGCTTCATCCACATAGTCTCACATGATTAGAAGTCCCTTCCAATGTCTCTCATGCTCTCAAAATATTCATGAATATTGTCTAACAAAATCTGTCATTTGTCTAACAAAATCCGTCATTTGTCTAACAGAATCTGTCATTTTGTCTAACAGAATCCGACACGAATATGGTCTAACAAGATCCGACACGAAAATTGTCTAACAGAATGTGTCATTTGTCTAACAAAATCTGTCATTTCATCTAACAAGATCCGACACGAATATTGTCTAACAAAATGTGTCATATCGTCTAACAAAATGTGTCATATCGTCTAACAAGATCCGTCATGCGAATATCGTCTAACAGAATGTGTCATTTCGTCTAACAAAATGTGTCATATTGTCTAACAAGATCCGACATATGGTATTGATACC